>Ga0247727_10001353_pt1 | contig 58676 bp, 47 predicted proteins | sample WisWelCaveWW1625_FD_202498 | JGI IMG/M metagenome (GOLD analysis project Ga0247727, IMG submission 202498) | Biofilm microbial communities from Wishing Well Cave, Virginia, United States - WW16-25 | ecosystem: Environmental > Aquatic > Deep subsurface > Groundwater > Cave microbial mat | place... | reverse complement strand
TGTCTAATGCTTTTGCTTTTCATCCGTTGGATTTTTCTATCCGTTGGAAAATTGTTTTTTGTCATAAACCTGTTTGGTTGCGGCTCGTCCGCGTTGGGGTAATTCTGCTGCAAATCAAATTGGTTCGGCAGCGCCGCGCCTTGCCTCGCGTCATCAACCGACAAGGGCGGCTCACCGAGTTCTTGCGCGCCCAGATCCGGCGCCCGGCCTTTGAAACTCAAACCAATATTCACCCCGGCATCAACCACCGGACTGTCGGCGCGCAAAGTAAAATCAAACGCGGCGGCGTTGGTAAAACGCGGGTCATCGCCGGTGCGGTCGCCGGCGCCGCTGAGATTTTTTGCCGACGTTTTAAACCAGCCGTTGTGATCGGCCTGGCCGTTGAAAGGGCCGCTGAGGCTCGGCGCCTCGGTTTGATAGATCAAATTATTGCGGAAGGAACCGCCTTGCACGCCCAGCCCTTCGACCCGCAAACACGTGGCTTTGACATTGGCAATCGTATTGTTCGCGATCTCCACATTCGCCACACCGTCGAACTTGATCGCATAATAAGCTTGGATATTGTACAAAATATTTTTGTACAGGCGGATATTCGCCTGGGTTTTGCCGCCTTCGCCGCGAAACTCCATGCCCCGCTGGCTGTCGTGAATGATATTGAATCGGCCCGTAATATTGCGGCAGCCTTTCTGTGTGACCCAGGCTTTGTTGGCAAAGCCATACATTTCATTGGCCTCGACGAGACAGCTATCGACGCCCTTGAAATCCAACGCGTTTTCGCTGTCGCCGCCGAGCGTCGTGTAAAAAATATTTCCCGCGATGGTGATATTCTTCGCGTACTGCGCGATCTCGGTTTTGTCATCGGCATAAAGCTGGATGCCATCGCCGCCGCAGTTATAAATGACATTGTTGCGAATGATCCAGCCGCGCGCGCCCGGACTGAGCACGATGCCGTGCGCATCAGAGCCGGGTTTCCAAACAAAATCATGAATCGTGGAATTCTCGATGATGTTGTTGCGGCTGCTGCCGTCGCCGTCAAAACAATCGCGCCGGCCGTTGCGGAACTCGCAGCGGCGGATGATGTTGTGGCTGCCGCTGACCGGCACGGCGTCGCTTTCGGCGTTCTGATGGTCGAACGTGAGGCCTTCGATGAGCCAATAATCTTTGTTCAAATTCAACACCGCGTTGCCGGTGGCAATAACCGATTTCTCGCCAGGGTAGGCGCGGATGGTCATCAGTTTGCCGGCGCTGCCGCTTCGCGGCAATGAAAGGCCTTCGTTATAGTTGCCGCCTCGCAAGAGCAGCGTATCGCCCGGCTGCAGCGTCGCGAGCTTGGCGCTGAGATTATCGCCCGGCTTCGCGATAATCGAGCCGGCAAAAAGATTTTTCCCAACGATCAACACGACGAAAACCATTGTGTAGATTTTGAGAAGCTCGGCTTTCATCGAAACAGCGCCTTCATGATCGGCGAATGCAACTGGTTGCACGACGGATTCATCAACTTCACTAATTTCTCTTCTTCGAGCGCCAGCAGCAATTCACTCGAATAAGGCATGGGATAGACCGCCACGTAGAGATTGCCGCGCGGCTCCGAGTTTTCAAGCCACGAACGATACGCATAATGCATCGACCCGATTCGGCCATCGGCAAAGTTGCGGGAAATACCGATGTACAGCAGCTCATCCTGATTCACCATCACACCGGTGCCGGTCAGAATCGCATACACCCCGCTCTCGGTCGGGGGAACCCATTCATTCAGTTGATACGGGCCGTAAAAGTGGCGGCCGCCAATGTTAATCATGTTCGTTTACCTCGAGTCCTAAGTTGTCAGTTGCAGGGCAGGCAACCTTGCCTGTTAAAAAATTTGCTTTCGTATTCAAAAACATTTCACAGCCAGGCTGGCTGCCCTACATGTCATTCCTATAGCAGCTAAACGGTGGCAGTCTCTTGCAAAGCTAATGCCGTGTTTTGAAAATCTTTCAGCCGGAAAATTAAAGTGTTGCAATCGCCTTAGTCGTTGATTTTTAGGCAAATATTGCAAAGTGTTAAAATCGAGAGATAAAACGGTGGGATCAGATGTTGATACAAAATCTAACAATCAATTACGTGGATGTAATTGTCAAACAAGAATGGATAAAATATGTTATGAGTTTTTTCTGTCACGAAAACGTGACATGGAAATGTTATTCCTTAATTTCGCACAGATAAAAGTCAAACCCCGATTTTCCTTTAGTTGCTGAAACTCATTTGGCGGCGATTTTGAGCATATAACGCAAAATCGGGGTTATTAAAAGCATTTATTCCTTCGCAGAATTCGTTGAAGCATTGGGACGCGATGGCGAAATCTCCAGGAGCAAATAAGCCGGTTGGCGGCCAAGATTAAATGAAACGTGCGTTGCCGCGCCGCGCGACAACATCCGTCCATGTTCATTCAAAACGCTGATTTGGGCCGCATCAATCGGTCTGCCGAAAATAAGCTTCAACTCGCGAGCCGAGAGGTTGATCGGCAAACTTGCGGCTGTCGCGCCTTCCTCCTGCCAAAGCACGGCGAGCGGACGGCGCTCGCTGCCAAAACACAACACGCCTTTCACGCCGAGATTGATTTTGCGCGAGAAAATCGCGCCGTCAAAAAATTCAAACTCGGCCGGCGTGTCCGGTGGCGGCGGCAGTTGAATTTTGCCGCCGCTTTTTTTCTCTTTTCGGCTTTTGCGTTCAACCTTCTTCTTCGCGCGTTTCTCAGCATCTTTGTTTCCGGTTTTCGCCGTGTCATCTTCGTCATCGCGATCTTGTGCACAAGCGGCCGCGCACATCATCAACAGGAGCCACACAGCCATCAACCTAAAAAACATCATCACGAATCGATCAAAAAAATTTCTCATAACGCAGCCTCGCCGCAACAAAATTTAAACCACCAAGACACGAAGCCACTAAGTTTTAATTTTGTAGCGTCTTGGTGGACTTGATAAGTAACACGCAGATGTTCTCATCAAGATTTTATAAGCCTGTTATTCTTAGTGTCTTCGTGTCTTCGTGGTAAAATCTATGAATAATCCAGGCTATAAAGCGCCCCATGACCTCGGACTTCGGACTCATTTAGACTTTGGACTTTCTTTTTCCAGCAAAATTCGCACGATGCGCTCGGCGGCGTGTCCGTCCCACAATTCCGGCAGCGCGCCCTTTTTGCCGTGGCCGGCGAGAATGCGATTGCTTTCTTCGACAATCCGGCCCGCGGAATTGCCGATCACGATATTCGTGCCGGCTTCGACGGTAATCGGACGCTCGGTGTTTTCACGCAGCGTCATGCAGGGCACGCCCAGCACGGTGGTTTCTTCCTGAATGCCGCCGCTATCCGTCAACACGAATTTCGCATGCGCCATCAATTTGAGAAAATCGAGATAGCCGAGCGGAGCGGTGAGCTTGAGATTGGCGGCCGCTTGGACTTTTTCTTCCAGGCCGAACGCTTGCAGCATCTTGCGCGTGCGCGGGTGCACCGGAAAAATCAGCGGCAGTTGCTGCTGCACGGTGATGAGCGCCTCGAGAATTTTGGCCAGATTCTCGTGCCGATCGACGTTGCTGGGCCGGTGCAAAGTCACCAACCCGTAGCGTTTCGGCGCCACGTCGATCTCCTGCATGATAGGAGACTGTTCGGCGCGCTCGCGATGCTTCAACAGCGAGTCGATCATCACATTGCCGGTAAAAAAGATTTTTTCCTGATCGATGCCTTCGCGCTGCAAATTGCGGTGGGCCTGGCGTTCCGTGATGAAAAGATAATCCGAAATTTGATCGGTGAGCACGCGGTTGATTTCTTCGGGCATGGTGCGGTCATAAGAGCGCAGTCCGGCTTCGACGTGCGCCAGCCTGACCCCCATTTTAACGGCGACCAAACCGCAGGCAATCGTCGTGTTGACGTCGCCAACCACGACCACGACCTCCGGCTTGTTTTCCTGCAAAACGCGCTCGAATTCAATCATGATCTTGCCGGTTTGCGCGCCGTGGCCGCCGGAGCCGACGCCGAGATAAATGTCCGGTTTCGGCAGGCCGAGATCATCGAAAAATAATTTTGACATCGTCTGATCGTAATGCTGGCCGGTGTGCACGAGAATCGGCTCGATCTCCCCATGCTTTTTCATTTCATCCACCAGCGGCGCGATTTTCATGAAATTCGGCCGCGCGCCGACGACGTTGGCGATTTTTATTTTCATCTTATTTCTCCTCGACTAATCCAAAAACCATTCCCAAACCTTTAAAGGATCCCATTGAAGAAATTTAAAGCTGCCAATCCAAATTACACTAGCCATGAACAAAAAACACCAAAGATTCCATGACAAAGATTTATCTCTTCGGATATAAGCAATACAGCCTCCGACGTTTAAAGCGATATTAAAAAACAAAGCAAGTGGTGCGCCAGACAGAATAAGCGAAGACAAAGGGTCTAACAAGCTGACAATACCGCCAATGTATTTCGGATCATCAAACATGGGCCTTGGCCAATATCCTAACGTAAAACGGCCTGCTACCCAAGTGACGTACACGGAGAAAATTACCAAGACTGGGTATAAGGCAGACAACATGCCGATTTGCTTGGTATACGAGTTCACGGAGCGTCACGGAGAAAAGCTTTTAGAAAATATTTATTGTTCTCCGTGCTTTCTCTCTTTGCTCCGTGGCTCCGTGTTTAATTGGATTTTGAATCAAGAAAACATTCAGAATTTTATTCTAACTTTTGGGCAACAATGGCTTAAGTATAACTCATGTGAGCTCATTAATTCAATGTTCCTTTCGTAACTCTGCTTTCATAATCTTCCCCGAAGCATTCTTCGGCAAACTCTCCCGCACGATGACTTGACGCGGCACTTTGTACTCCGGCATTCGTTCTTTGCAATAGGCAATCAGCTCTTCCGACGGCACGGGCACACCGTTCTTCGGCACGATATACGCGCAGATGGCCTCGCCGATAAACCGATCGGGAATGCCGATCACGGCGGTCTCGAGAATATTCGGATGTTCCAAAATGATTTCTTCAATCTCCTTCGCGCTGACGCGATTGCCGGCGGATTTGATCATGTCGCGTTTGCGGCCGACGACGTAAAAGAAACCTTCGTCATCAACACGGCCAAGATCGCCGGTATGAAAGCCGTGTTCGGAGAGCACGGCTTTTGTCTCCTCCGGCTGGTTCCAATAACCCTGCATGATATTCGCGCCGGTCGCAACAATCTCACCGACTTCGTCGCGTCCCGCTTCTTCACCGTCATCTTTAATGAGACGCAATTCAACATTCGGAATCGGCTTGCCGATGCTGCCGACTTTGCGCGGCAAATCTTCCGGCGGCAAATAAGAAAGCCGCGCCGAGGCTTCGGTGGCGCCGTACATGATATAAATTTTTTTGTGGCGAAAACCTTCCATCACTTCGCGAATCAACGCCGGCGCCATCGCGCCGCCGGCCTGAGTTAGATAACGCAGCGCCGGAAATTCCATTTTACGGACAGTAGATTTGCCGAGCAAAATTGCATACGTCGAGGGCACGCCCGAAAATCCGGTCGCGTCTTTCTCTTGCATCGTTTTTAAAATCACATTTGGAAAAACGAAGCGGTTATCAATGATCATTGTTCCACCAGCCGCAAAGTGCGTGTTGAGCAGTGACTTGCCATAAACATACGGAAACGGCAGAACGACCATGATGCGATCCTGTGGCGTCAGGCCGAGATAACTCACGATACTGCGCGTATTCGTCACGATATTCAAATGACTCAACATCGCGCCGCGCGGATTGCCCGTGCTGCCGGAGGTGTAAATGATCGAGGCCAGATTCAAATCGATAATGGACAAGTTTAAGGCCGTATCCGGTTGCTGCTTGACATGCCGCGTGTCGATCATTCGCCAGGGCCAGGCTACGCCTGTAGGGATCTCGATCATCGGGGGTTCAACATCGTTTTCATCCATCAAAACAACGGCGGATAAATGAGGCAATTTATCGCGCAGCTCTTCCAATAATGAAAAATGCTTGGTTTGTGTTATCAATACGCGCACATCGCAGTCGTTGAGCATAAACGCCAGAGTTGGCGCTGTGGTCGTGGTGTACATGGCAACAGTGACGGCGCCGCATTTTAAAATGCCGTAATAAGCCGCGATATAGGCGCTCGAGTTTTCGATAAGCAACGCCACACGATCGCCGCGATGAACGCCAAGCTCGCGCAAGGTGTGCGCGATGCGATTGGCCTGGCGCTCCATTTCACCATAAGTCACGGCATCTTCGCCATGAATACAAGCCAATTGCTCGGGCATCGCCTGCGCGTGATTTTCGAGAAAGTGATGAATCAGATACGATGTCATGGCATTACAATTTGAATGCTGCTACACGGAAAAATCCCCACCCGCGCGCCATTGGGATAACGTTGCTGCAAAAATTCGAGCGTCGCCTCCCAAGCGCGGAAATGCGGATAGCCTTCCCAATAAATTTGATAGAACGCATCAGAAGTGACGCCGGGCATAAAAGCGGCAAGATGGCGATTTCCCAAAAAACCTTTGCGCATCGGTTTGCGATACAATCTTTGTTGCGGGCCGAAAAGACCGTGATGTCCCATGCCCAACGAACAGGCGCTCGAAAACAAGATCAAACCATCTTCTTTCAGGTAACTCGGCGGCGCGGTGTGATGGAACATCAACGCATTCTCGGCTTGCAACAGCTCGTTGTCTTTGGGATAGGCATTGAAAATCGCCACATCCAACGGCTCTGCGGGCAAACGGGTCGCATAAACTTCGCGCGCAAACTCGGCGGCGCGGCGATGCGCGGCTTCGACATCGCCGACAAAAAGTCCGGCAATCTCGCGGCGGCTGTTGACCACGGCGTTGATGCCAAACTGAACGCCAACGTGACGCGCGACGCGCTCGAACTCCGCGCGAAAGCGATTGCCTTCCAGCGTGCCGGCCTTGCCGCGCAAGCCCATCAGCACGGCTTTGTGCGTCCATTCGATGCTTTCGATATTCGAAAGTCCGGGGAGAACCATTTTCGCGCCGCCGCTGAAGCCGGCGAACGCATGCGGCACCACGCTGCCGAGCAAAATTTTGAGATCGGCCTCGGCAAACGTTCGATTAAGCAGCACCGGCGTTTGACCGACCTTCAGGCCGATATCAATCAAATTGCGCCGGCAATCATGATTTTCCACGCGTACGCGCTGCGCCGTTTCTTTGCCGACCTTGCGCGCGATCTCGTCCGGCGTGAGCGCGCCATGTGAACCGAGGCTGATGACAATGCTGATTTGCTCATCGCTCACCTCACACAGTCGGAGCATCTCAAGCAGAACCGGCAAAATCACGCCAGCGGGCGTCGGCCGGCTGAGGTCATCGACGGCAATGGCGACGCGGCGCTTGCCCATCGCCAGGCTGTAAAGCGGCGGCGCGTCGATCGAGCGCATGAGGGCGGCGGTGATTTCGCTTTTCGGCATGGCCGGCGCGTCCTGCATCGCCAACACGTCAACCTGCCAATGCTCTGGAAAAAAAATATTGAGTTGCTCGTCGCCAAACCAGGCGCGCCAGGGCAAAGCAAAAGTTTGCATCTTGCAATTACGCCTTAGGTTTTAGGCCTTGACGCTTTTTCAACAAAACGCGCCATCGCCTCAACCGATTCAAAATTTTCCGGCATCAATTCGTCTTCATCAATTTTGAGGCGGTATTTCTCTTCGAGAAAGCCGATCAGATCGAGCATGCGCAGCGAGTCGATGACGCCTTTCATCAACAAATTATCGGAATCGGTAAAGCCAATGCCTTTCGGCGCGTTTTTTTTCAAGAAACTTCGAATTTCGGAACGAACGTCCATTTTAAAAGTCCAAAGCCAGAAAGTTCAAAGTCCAACGTCAATAGCTGAATGATTTTATAAATTCCAAAATGACGGTGTTGTTGCGGCCGGCTAATTGTCAACATTATTCATGGCTCATTTGCGCAAGTCCGGCTTCGCCTGCGATTAGTCCGTACGCAGCTTTTCCGTTCGGATTGTCCCGGAACCACACCGTGCCGCTGGCGCTGGTGAAACCATTGGCAAACGGCGCGCCGTTGCGTGTAATCCGGTACGGCGCGCCGGATCGCAAATCGACGAGCAAATGTTCAACTTCGGCATTCCCTTCGATCACCCACTCAGCTTGATCAAGTTTGTTTTCATTTTTTGAAAAAATAACCGCGTGCGCATTTTTAATATACGTCCCGCAAAACTGCGCGCCGCTCAGCTCGGTCGCCGCCGCCATCTGCTGCAGCGTATTCGCATCGCCGATTTGCAGCACCGTGAGAAAAACCTCATACGTTCGCGGCGTTGCCGGTTTGATTTCGATACGAGAACTGCCGCCCCACAGCGCGGTCAGTTCGTTGAACGGCGGGCGCAGCGAAATATCGTTGTAATCCGCGTCGGTAAACCAGTACGGCGCCGGGCCGCCGATGCGAACCAATTTCACTTCGCCGGGAAAGATCGATTTCATGAACAGGCGGCCATGACAGTTGCCGTAGGTATTCGTGACGCGCACCGTGCGGCCATCGGTCGATTCGGATACGCCGTCGTTGATCGCCGTCCACTTGCCGTCGACAAGATCGGGTTGAAAAGAAACGTGCAGCATGAAACGTTTCTCGTATTCCGCTTTCAACGTGTTGATCTTGTCGGTGACGATGACATATTCCTGATCGTTCGGCGCCGCCGGATTCGGCGGCCGCAAATAAACCAATTCCCGCCGCGCCAGGTTGACGGATTGGCCGCCGCGATAGGAACGCGAATAATTATAATTGATATAATCGTACTGTCCGGCGATGGACTCAAACGCTTCGATTTCGCCGACATAATTTTTGCCGCCAAGCTGATAAGCCGGAGCCGTATAAACATCGGCCTCGCTCTCGACGTCCATTTGATAATTCAACACGTCATTGTCTTTTTCAAGCGGATTGCGCACGCCGATGACGTTGTGATTGATGGTGGCGCGGCTGTATTTCGATTTGCCCATGTCGAAGCCGCCGCCTTTATCAACGCCGGCGTCGAGCGCGAGCGGGCCGAATTTTTCAATCGTAAAACTCGCTTGATCCAGGTGCGCATGCGGCGCCAGCCACCATTTTTGCCCCCAAAACGTGAGACGCGTCGCAGCCTCCTCCCAGCTCGAGCGCATCACGATTTGGCCGAGGCCGAGTTTCTGCGTCAACGGAATATTGAGCTGTTGCGGAGATTTGGCCGGAACCTCTTTGCAGCCCCAGATGAAATCGTAAAACAACGCGTAGGCGCGCGGGTTTTCTTTGAGCTTGGTGTCATCGCCGTGCCGATCCAACAGCCATTTGGCCAAGGCGGCCATGTTGGGATCGTCTTTGGCGAGCGCGGCGCCAATCGTGATCAGGCTCCGCGTATATCTCTCGTTGCGAGCCGCTTCCAATTGCCCGGCATCGTTGCGGCTGAGAAAATGATCGCCGCCCATTTGAAAGGGCAAGACATTGCAAAGAAATTGCAGCGGATATTGAGAAAACCAACTGCACGTTTTGAAAAAGTTCACTCCCAAAGCCGTCGAGGCGGCGCCGGCAAACATTTTGGCGTTGTTGAAGCTGAGGAATTGATAATTCCATCCTTCGCTCCAGCCGGAAGAATTTTCCATCACATTCGTCGCGGTGTCGAAGATGCGATCAATGTACATCGCTTTCATAAAATTGAGCATCTCCTGCGCTTTGGCCGCATACGGCTCGCCGAGGCCGTCGCCCCAAAACGTGATGGCGCCGACGCTGCCGTGATGCGCGTGCCCGAGCAGTTGGTTGGAAAGCTGCACGTGTTTGTCCGGATTGGCGTCTTTCTCGCGATTCGTATAAAGATCGATCAAACCTTGGGCAATTTTCTGTTTTTCGGCAAGCGCCAGCATCGGGAAACACCAATCATAAACGCAGCCGAGCGCGAAATTGATGTAGCCGCCGGAATTGCTGCGCAGCGCCGGCGAATCGTGGCCATCGCCGTAGCCGTGAATCAACGTGAGGCGCAGCGCGAGATCGATGGCGCGGCGGCCGTATTCTTCGCGCCTGCGGCCGAAGCGAAAGCGCGGCATCTGCGCCGGATCAATCAGGTACAGAAAAGCAAAATTTCGCGCGTCGTGAAATTTGTAGTTTTGTTGAATATTGTCGATGGACTCGTTATAAAAACCGTCCATCGCGGTGATGAAATTTTGAAATTCACTCGCATAAACGGTATTCAAACGCTGACGCATCGCCGGAAGCGTCTCGGCGGTGAAAAACAGGCGCGGATGAGCTTTTCGCGCGAGCGGGCTGCCGGCGGGTGGCGTGTAGGTTGGCAGAGCCTGGCCGGGTGAATCGTGGTATATAGCAAAAAAAAGCAAAAATAGAATCGTACTCATTCGGACTAAAAATTTTTTCATTGGAATTTTTTTCTAACTTTTTCCCGCGACGGGCTATTAGCGAGAAACCGAAATCCGTGACATCGGTGTGTCAACCACTTCCGATGCCTGTTTCTTGGCAAGAATATTTTTCAAAACAACCTCGTGCAGCGCTTTCACCGGCGCCGGCGGCGGCTCGGATTCTTTCTGCTGGCGCAGATGAATATTGTACAGCGCACAACTAAAAGCGACAAACCAATAAAGGGTGTCGAGATCGTTGTTGTTGTGCGTGTAAATGCTCAAGGTGATGCCGATAAGTCCCAGCTCGAAAGCCAGCGCGTAGAGCTGCACGTTGGTCGGCGGCTGGTCGTTGGGCATGGTCTTTCTGACTTTGCGAAAGTACAACCAGGCCGTAAAAAACATCGCGATCCAAATCAAAAATCCGGCGACGCCGAATTCGCAGGCGACTTTGAGATAGCTGTTGTGCGCGTCGCGGGTGCCGACATTCGAGATAAATTCCTCGGGAATATACGGCAACGAGATGAGCGAATAATTGTTGTACCCGATGCCCCACGGATACTCTTGCAGAATTTGCCAACTGGCTTGATTGATGACCCCGCGCGAAGCCGCCGAACTTTCGGTGTTGGGGTCAAGAATCGTGGCCATCTCTTCCCAGTAATCCTGCGGCGTGAGCACAAAAACAAACAACACCGCGGCGGCGGCGAAAGGCACGATACTTTTCAGGCGGATGCGGTTCGGCGCAAAAATCCAGAAGAACACCATCGAGGTGCAGAGCGCCACAAACGTCGCGCGCAGTCCTTCCGGCGTCGCCGGCAAAAAATCGAGAACGAACGGCAAAATAAAATAGGCGGCGATTTTCTCCCATCTCGCGCCGAAGATCGCCATGATGACGAGCATGGGGAAAAACATCATGATGTGAATGCCGGTGCCGCCGGTGGCAATGCCGATCTCGCTCTCCTTGATCCAGTCCCACTCGACGCCCCATCGCGCCATGAAGGCGGTATACCAGATCGCGGCCAAGGTCACCCAAATGACGATGCGCATGTCCTGCTCGGTTTGGATGATTTTCATCATCAACCAGACAAACAAAACGATTTTGGAAAATTCGAAGGTGTCATTAAAAGCGAGGCCGGGTGAAGAGGCCGCCCACATGCTGGTGATGACGCAGATGCCGAGAAAAGCGAACAGCCAGCGCATGGGCGGCGGCGCCGCGGTATCGACTTTCTGCAATTCTTCGCGATTGATAAAATACGAGAGCAGCAAAGCCAGGGTCGCGTAAAACTGAAAACGAATATCTTGCAGGCCGGCGCCGAAAACTCGCAGGTTCAGATGAAAAAGAACGATAACCAGGCTCACGCCCACCAAAGGTTTTCGCAAAGTCCAAAAACATCCGATGATCAACAGCACGATGGCGAGCGCGGCGCGTAATGACATGCGGTGACCTCTTAATCAGCTTTTAAAATTGAAACTGCGATTGACCGGAGGCCCGGATCATTTATCCATGACCTCACAGTTGCCTCATAGCGACCGGCCAATAAGTTTGTCTCAAAATAATATTGTAGCCGCGTTCACCTCTGAACGCGGAAGGTTATTCTATTGCAGGACTTGCCGGGGCAGCGGGCCGCTATGCCGCTCTGGCGTGACGGCCTGACGCACATGCTGCAAAATAATCGCCGTCAGATTCTGGAGACTGTCGGTTCGCAAAACGATCACATGAGGAAATTCGCGCGCCACTTGCTGATAGCGGCGATAAAGCCGGTGAATATACTCGCCGTCGTAATTGGGCCGGCGCCGCAAAATGGTTTGCGGCCGCGCCAGCAGCATCATCGCCAAATTGGGAACCGGCAGGGCTTTTTTTAACAACGTGAGATAAAAACGCTCGCGGTAACCGGCCAGGCTGTAATGAGCCAGGCTGTCATAATAAAACCGGTCGATGATGATAATTTTTTGGCGCAAACAGACCGCCGCAAAAATACGGAAAATCAGAATACGCCAAAGATAGCCCAACGTGCGCGCCAGCGTCAGCTTAACAAGCTTCCGCCGGCGCGGTGGCGCCTCGGTTTTTGTCTTTTCCGGTTTTTCCTTTGACGGCGGCGCAACAGCCGCTTTCCGTTTCATGAATAAAGATTGAAAAATCCTCCGCGCCGTCAAGAAACGAAATCGAAAATAAACGACGGAATAACCCGCTTCTTGCAAAAAACGGCTGGCCTGTTTGGCATTGGTGCTTTTGCCGCCGCCGACGATTCCGGAAAATGTGATGAGCATACTGGTTGCTGGATGCTGGTTGCTGGTTGCTAGTGATGAAAATTTCAACAAAGTTACTACAAACAAAAAGCTTGACTGAAGAATTGTACGAATGTATATTAAGTCATTACAAAGTCATTACAAAAACAGGTGGTGACACAATGACCAAAGAAGAACACATTGCCTATTGGCTTAAAACTGCTGAGCATGATTTCGAGACTGCCCAACACCTGTTTGAAACAGGAAAGTATGACTGGTGTTTATTTATTTCGCATCTCGTTATCGAAAAGGTTCTCAAGGCATTTTGGGTTAGAGATACAACAGACCGGGTGCCTCATCATCATAGACTCTTGGAAATTGCTCAAGCGACTCGTTTGAGTCTATCGGAAGAACAGAAGCAATTTCTTGACAGTATCACACCATTTAATATTCAGGGACGTTATCCTGATTATAAGCTTGACTTTTATAAACTTTGCACCAAAGAGTTCACTACAGAAAAGTTTGAGAGAATTAAGGAATTTTATCAATGGTTACTCTCCCAGATCACGTTAGAGCCAGCGTCAACAAGCTCATTCAGCAACTGAACGCCAACAATTTAAACATTCGGCAAGCCTACATTTTCGGTTCTTATGCCAAGGGACGGCAAACAAAGTGGAGTGACATTGACGTTGCACTGGTGTCGGATCAGTTTGAAGGCATTAGGTATTACGATTATTGCAAGATCAGCCCTTATGTGATCAAAGTCGACACCAGCCTTGAAGTGCATCCTTTTAGCCCTGAGGATTTTACCAAGGATAACCCCTTTGTCGAAGAGATTATCGAAACTGGCATTCGAATTGTCTGAGTTTCACTAAACGATCCATCTCTTCACGCCGCGGGCAAAGTTTCCTTCTGCCAGCCCAAACGTTGTTTCCATTTGGCAATTCTCTTCCTCCCTTTTACAACGATCCCCTTCGCATCACCCGACAATTCCTGATACAAATCAACAACGCGTTTGGGACGCCACACCAGCAGCACGCCGGCATACGCTGCGAATCCGGCCGCCGTTGAAACAATCAGCATCGCCAATGAATGCTTGCCGAGGTAATTTCCCAGGCTGACATTGACGCCCCACATCGCGAGCGCCATGAAAACGCTGCCGGCGATCGCCGGCCATTGCGGCGCAAAATATTCGCGCCAGCCGATCAAGCTGACGCGGCGAATCAAATTGATCATCAACACCATGACGATGATCGAAGTGAGGGTCACCGCCACGGAAACGCCGTTAATTCCCCAGCGGACGCCGATAAAAACGGCGGCGGCGAGAATGGCGAATTCGATGAAGCGCCGCAAGGCGGTGTGCCGAACGAAGCCGCTGGTGGTGATGACGGAATTTAAAAACGGATCGAGGGCGCGGAGAATTCCGGCGACGCACATGATCTGCAAACACGTGATCGTCGGCGCCCATTTTTCGCCCATGACAACATAAACAAAGGCCGGCGCCGCCATGAGCATGGCGACCTGAATCGGATAAGCCACCAGCGAGACCGATAACACCAATTTCTCAAAACCGCGCTTGATCCGCTTCGGTTGGTTTTGCACTTTGGCAAAAGCCGGAAAGACCACCGCGCTCAGCGCGCGTGTGATGCGTTTGCGCGGCGTTTTCATCAGCTCGAACGCCTTGGTATAATATCCGAGCTGATGCGCATCGAGAAAGCGCCCGATGATCAAATAATCCACATTGTCCGACAGGTAACGGAACAGGTTGCGCAGAAAAACCCAGTTGCCATAGCCGAAAAGCTCCTTGCTGGTTTCACGATCGAATTGCAAGCGCGGCCGCCAACCGGAAAGCTGGATGGCGCGAATGGCCGACCACACGAGGCCAAGAAATTCACCGATGACCAGGCTCCACACGCCGAAACCCAAAGCGGCAAAAGTCAGCGCGCCGGCGAGCTGCACCGTGCGATCAATCGCCAAAACCTGGGAGTACGCTTTGAAATTCATGTTGCGCTGCAGCATCGTAATCGGCGAAGTCGAAAAACACTCGAGCACCATGTAAAAGCTGAAAATCGGCAGAAAAACCGCCAGCTTGGGTTCATGAAAAAAATCCGCCAGCCACGGCGTCAGCGCCAGCGTGATGAGCCACAAAGTTACCTTGAAGCTGAGATCGAGAACAAACAACGTGTTGACGTGCTCGGCCCGCACTTCTTTGTTGCGTTGGATTAGCCCCATGTTGAAACCAAATTCTCCGAATTTGGTGGCAAAACCGATGATCAGCCAGCCAAGCTGCAAGAGGCCGAAATCAGCAGGTTCAAGCAGACGGAGCAAAACGATGCCGCCAACGGCTTGTGTAAAGGTGTTGCCGAGCCTGACGATGACGTTATAAAAAACGCCTTCTTTCGCCAGTCGCGATACGCTTTTATCCTTGGCGGCGCGCTCTTTTGTCGGTTCAGCGACGGCCTCGGAGGTTTCGGTCGCGGCGTCGTTTTCAACTTTTGCGTTCGGCATCTTTTTCAATTCGTGCAAGAATCGACTCGAGGTAATTTTGCTCAAAATCCAAAACCGTCTTCTCCACGCAGCCACTGGCATCGAGAATTTTCAAATCGTAGGCGTCGCGAAAACCGGCGTAAGCCTGGCGAACCGCATTCAATTGTGATATCGATAATTGCGGTTTGCGGCGGTGAATCACTTCCGCCGGCGACTCCAACAACAGCGTCAAATCCGGCCGCGGATAACGGCGGCACAACCAATGCCGAATGCGCCAATGATAATCCATCGGCCGGCTTTTGTAACCCGCCAACAGATCGTAAATGTAACGATCCGCCAGAACGATGCGGCCCTGCCGGAGTTTTGGCAAAACCAATTTGACGTAACGATACCACAATTCTATCGCGACCGCGGCGTAATAAAGCCAGGCTTTCAAATTTTGCCGCCACAGGTTAAACCCTTTTGGAATTTCACGCGTCGCGGTTTGGCCGGAATAAAACGCTTTGTCTTCGGCGCGATACGGCGTGAGATGAAAAAGGCTGAGAATTTTTTGAATCGGCAAAACACTCTGTCCCCACGGCCCGAGATAAACCGTATCCGCCGTCAACGCCGCCGAGCGCAGGCGTTGCCGCAAAACGCGCAGCATCGTGCTCTTGCCGCAGCCATCCGGTCCGAGCAAGACAATCAGCACGCCGCGCCGCGGGCCAAACCATTTTTGTGTTTCAGTCTTGATCGACAAAAACCATCGCCGCAGCCGGTTGATCGGCCGGCGCTGATAAAGACGGCGATAACCCAACCGGCTCAATCGCCGCGCCAAATCGGCGTCGCGCTGCAAGTCGCCGAATTGTTTTCGCGCCTTCGACAAAATTTCCTGCAAGCCGAAATCCGCGGCATGTTGCGCCAGATAATTTTCATCCAGCGGTTGCGCCAACAAACCCGCCAATTGTGGGCGATGTTTCGCTTGAATTTCGCCCTTGCCAAGAAGGTTGTGAAAGAGCAGCGTCAGCAAATGATCTTCACGCGCCGGGAAAAAATAGCCATCTTCAGCCCGGCGTCGCGATAAAACCCGTTGCGCATCGAGATATTCAACGCCGCGCACAACCAGCCGGTGATGGACATCGAGCAGCAGTGGCGCCTCGGCCGCCTGCCAGCGCAGAAGCAAAAGCTTGCCCGGATTCAGGCGCCCGTTGCGAATCAGGCGAAAGCCATGCTGCCGGCAGATCGCCAGAAATTCTCGCGATCGGGTTTCGTCGACGAGCAAATCCAAATCATGAATTTCCGGCGCCTCGGGTTTGTCTCGCAAAAGCACGTAGGGGACTCCGCGAGCGCCAAGATTTCTCAGCAATTCGGCGAAGATCGTCATCTCTTCAAAATAGTCTCAGCAAAAAAATCGAGAATATCATAAACATGCCGCTGCACGAACTGCGAATCCAAATATTTCGGCGAATCCAAATAAACTTGCAAGCGTTGCGCCCAATAACAGGCAACGAGCGCCGGCAGAAGTTTTTTGTCATAGCCGAATTTGGCCAACGCCTGCTGCAAATATGGCCAATGAAAATCGCGGGAATCCGACTTGATCAAGCGCATGGCGATCTGCGGCGGCGCGTCGTGGAACGAGCCGGAATCCAAACGCACGAAGAAATGCAGCACGTCGAGCACGGGAATGGACTCGCGCGCCGCCATGTCCCAATCGATGATGCCGCTCAACGCAAAAGTTGCCGGATGGGCGAGAATGTTTTTCGTGGAAAAATCGCCGTGAACCAACCCTAAAAATGCGCGTTGTCCGAGAAATTGGTCGGCGAAAAAATCTTCGAGCCGGCGCAAAATGTCGTCGTACGGGCGCCGGAGCTGCGCCCAATGAATGATCTGCTGCAACGGCTGGCGGAAGATTTGATCGAATTTGCCGTGATCCAGCTCGACGACTTGGCCGCACCGCGTTTGCACTTCATGCCAAAAAGAAAACAGGGCGTCACAAACTTGGCGAAATTTTTCGTTGGGCACTTCCAAGCGGCCCAGCGGCGCCCCCTTGATCCGGCTTTCGAGAAAATAAGCCTGCTTTTCAAATTCGCCCTGCGCCAGGATTTGCGGGAAAACTTTTGTTGGGGAAAAAGGCGGGGGCGTCGCGTCAAAACGGCGCCAGCTCTGGCGATGCTGCAAATCGTGCAGAATCTCACTTTGCTTGCGCAGGCGCGCGGCCGCGAAGGGAACCAACGGCAGCTTGATGAACACGCTTTGTTCGCCGGCTTTCTTTTTCCATCGCACGTCAATCTGCACTTTGCCGCCGGCGAGAATGCGATAATTTTTCATCTGAAAGCTTGAACCGGGTTCCCGCCGCGCCAGCGCCTCGAGTAGGCGCGAAACAAACGACGGAACGGCAGCCGAGCCCAAATGCGCCAGGGCGTGATGGGCTTCTGAAAATTTTTTTTGCTCCAAAATTAGCAACAAGGGTTGATTGGCAGCGGTCTTGGCCTGGCGAGCGCCAAGAGACGGCAACGGCGCAATCTGCGCCGGCGTTGCCCAATGCGGCATAATGCCGAGATGATTCATGTGCTGAACATGACGCCGGCCATTTGATCTTGCGGCGATTTTCGCCATGACGGTTTCAAGCAAGGATTCGTGCGGAATCGGCTCAGCCAGCGCCAATAACCGAATCGCCGCCGGCAATGATTCGTGCTCGGATGATTTTAAATGTCGCATCAAGCGGCGCAGACGGTTGAGCGGGTTATGCCAATCCGGCTTGTAACAATGCGTCAACCACAGCTCGCCTTGCGGATGCAAATGCGTCACGGCTTGCGCCAACCAATCATCTTCATGGTTCTCATCGACAGCACGGCGCGTCGGCAGCCAGACAATCAAGCCGTACGGCCCGCGGATTTCGTTGCGGTCGCCGCAAATATGGTAATTGGACAAATTCTTGAATTGCGCCAATTCGTGAAACAAATCCGTTTCATCTTGATTGAACCCCAAAATATCAACGCGCCGGATGTTGCGCGCAAAAGCGAGCGGCACGCCGCTGAAGCCGTGCAGCACGACCAAAATGGGAAGATCGGATCGCAGCGCCGTCAAAAATTTCCAGGCCGCCGGCAATTCATAAATGCAATCGTCGAGCAAAGCATTGGCTTGCTGGCGCGAGAGCCGGCGATACAATTCGTGAAATTGCTGGCCGACGCCGCGTTCGGGTTTTGTAAAACTCATCCCAATTCCCTCGTGATCAATTTTTTTCCGGCAATGACAAAATCCGGCGCAAGGCTTTTTCTTTTTCCGTCCACGCGGCGTGTCGTTGTGCGCGCTGCGCCTGAATCGCCGCTTTGAATTTCGGCCAGTTCGTCCGCAATTGTTGAACGGCATCGACAATGCTTTGCGGTGAATTATCGACGAACAAACTGCCTTGCGCAAACGTCTGGCGCAGAAGCGGCCAGTCGGACGTGATGATCGGCGTGCCGAGCGCCATGGCCTCGTAAGCGCCGCGCTGCATGGTGTGATCGCGCGTGGTCAAAACCATCACCCCGTGCGAGGCTTTGAGCAGGCCGGCATACTGCGGCACCGCGAGAAAATCCGTCAACGTGACATTTTTCGGCTTGCGCTGAAAAATTTCCGGCGGCGCATCCTTCAATTTGCCGGTGCAATAAAAATTGACGTCCGGCAGTTGCGCCGCCGCTTGAAAAATGTTGTCCAGCGGCTCGTCCGCGCTAAAGCTGCAAATCGCCGTTACCGTGAAAAATTCAGGGTTGTGGTTGCCATTGCCGCCGGCCCCGGCAAAGCCGGAATGATTGAAAACAGGCGGTGCGGCAATTTCCGAAAACTGCGCCGGCAAATCGCCGATCAATAAAGTTTTTTCCGGCGGCACCCCCCAGGTTTGCTGCAAGTGTTGCAGCCGGTCATTGGTGACGATATTGCACACCGCGCGCTTTTCCAGCCAGCCGTGCAAAAACTTCAGCCGCTGCCAGCGCTTCATCGTCAACGCGGCGGTATGATTGTCGGTGGCAAAACGATTGCCGGTGATTTTGCAATATAAATAAACCGGCAGCGCCGCAAAGATCGGCGGCACCATGACCAGGACCACCCGCGGACGCTCGCGCCACAACAACCGCAGCGTTTGCCAGATTTGAATGATATATTTCAGCCAGATCGTGGCCGGCCGGCTGCCGAGCCAGCCGGCATAGATCATGTATGATTTGCCGCCGAGCAAACGCGCCAAATGATCGCTGCGACTGCAATTTTCCGCCCATGAAATAAAAATGACGTTCTGCATTTTCGTGAAAAAAATTTTTCATCTCGATTCTCGCCGTCCCTTGCACGTCAATTATTGTTTCGTTGGTTGTGTTTTGTCCTCCGCCGTCGGCGCAATTTCCGTCGCGGCGAAAGGCAGCGGCGCTGAAAGATGCTCGTGCAGCGGCCGGCTTTCGCGCCAAGCTTCCGGCGCCTGATTCGCATCATGATCCGGGGCGAATGAAGGCGGACTGGCTTTGAAGCGTTCGTAGAGCCTCCCGGCTTTTCCGGCTTTCTCTTCTTCACCGATCGCGCGGTAGACTTGTTGCAAGTAATAGTAAGCTTCCACGTTTTCCGGATCGATGCTCAAAACTTTTTCAAAATCAGCAATGGCGCGATTATAATCTTCCATCAGCAAATAAAGATGGCCGCGCTCAATTTTTGCAACGCGATCACGTGGAAACTTGATCGCGGCTTTTTTTAGGTATTTGAGCGCTTCATCATATTGGCCCAGCGCCTTCAGGGTCAAACCGTAATAAAAATTTATCTTAAACGGAACCGGGTTCATTTTCAGCGCCATGGCAAACGCATTTTGGGCGCCCGCAAAGTTTCCCTCTCGTAAGCGGACGATGCCGACATTGATCCACGGCTCGGCGCGGCTTTCCGCGTTTTGGGTCGCTTGGGAAAAAGCGATTTCAGCGTTTTTTAAATCGCCTTGCGCGAGCAAGCCAATGCCGTAATCGTTCCATCGTTTCCAATCGTGTGGATCGGATTTGATGGCGAGAGCCGGTTTTGCCTTTCCCGGCGAAACAACCACAAGCGATACCGAATCACGCGCCATTTCAACGATGGGAATTTCCGGCGCCGTCGATAGATAACCATTGTGCGGTTTGTCAAGCAACGCGGCCGCACTGCCCGCGGCGCCGCTCGCAGATGAATGGGAAAGATCGGAGAAAACCCATTGATTGAACGCCCAACTGAATTTGCGATAATTCAATTTGGCGACGAGACGAATTTTATCGCCGCAGTCCGCCGGAATTTTCATGCGATAATGCGCTACGTCGGCGCCGCCGGGCGGAATGAGATTGACGTAAATCGCTTGCCGGGCAACCCACGTGTTGTTTTTGTCAATGTGCCGGCCTGCGTGATCGACGAGATAAGATCGATAAAAATGCGCGCCGGAGTCCACCGGCCCTTTGCCGGCTTGCCCTTTAGCGGCCTCGGCCACCGCGCCGCTCCAAAAAATAATGCGGCCGCGATCATCAACGGCTTTCAGCTCCAGCCAGACATCGTGCGCGTCAACCTTGCCCGAAGGGAAAAAGTGTCCAACCCGCTGCGACCGCACGACGACGTCGATTCTTACTTCTTCGCCGCGAGTGACCGCAGCGTTGCTTCGATTGATCGGCGCGACAACTTCAGAGGGATGCCGGGTCAGACTGCCCGTCCCCAAAGTAAAAAGCTGTTCATCGCCGATCGCAAACAGCGTGGCGGGCGAAAACTCGTTTGCCAAAGATAAAAAATGATATTGAGACGTCGCTATAAGCGAATCGTTTTTTGCCATCATCTCCGGCGCGCCGGGCGCGTATAAAGTGGGTTCGTCGTATGGTTTGTCGAGCGCGAAAATATCGACGGAAATCTGTTTGCCGCGCAAAAATTCACTTGTCGCTCGCAATTGCGCTTCATCGTTATTGACGACGGGCAAGGCGGTGTTGGCGCCGGGAAAACGATGGCTGCGGATTTTGGCGCGTTTGTGGCCGGTGTCATTCGACGCCGTGAGCGGCATGTGGCAATCGACGCAACTTTTTCCCTCCCGCGTTGAATAAAAACCGCGGCTGCTGCGGCCGGAAAATGGCCCGGCTTGCCAGGCGTCATAATCATTGAAGCTGCGAATCCAGCGGAATTGATTCACCGGTTCATCGAGATGCGCCTTGTGACAGGTCGAGCAAAATGCCGCGCCGCTCTCGCGATGAAACGGCTTCATCATGCTTTGGCGATGCGGCTGCGGGTCGAGACGCACGAGATAATCATATAATCCGCGCAGAATTTTGTTGTCGCTCGTCGCCCAGTCATTCAACGGCATTTCTTCGATCACATAATCGGCCTGTCCCATCGTGCTGCCGACCCGCGTGATCGAATGGCACGCGGTGCAGGAAACACCGGCGTGTGCTTCCGGGGTTTTGGACAATTCTTGCAGCGGCGGCTCGAACTTGCCGCTCACCAGCAGCGCCGGATCGTGGCAGCCGGCGCACCATTTCACCGGATTATTTTTGGCCGCGGGCGCACTGGTATCGGCCTGCACGGCGTTTGAATTTTCCAGAAAATCTTTGACGGATTTGCGATACCACGGATTATTCAACGAGGAATAATGATGCGCCGAGCTTTGCCATTGCTGGTAAATATCCGGATGGCATCCAGACCGGCCGCAGCTCGCAGCATTCAACAACGATTGCGAAGAAATAATTTTCCTGGTCGAGGTGGAGGCGGCAGAAGGAGCGAACAGGCTGTTCGCGTTCCCCGGCGCCGATTCCGGCCTGCTCACGGAGAGCAGCACCGGATTCGTGATGCCCTCGCCGTCACGAGGAATAAACAGATTATAAATCACGGCCAGCATCGGCACGAAAACCGCGATCACCACGGTAATCCAGGCCACGCGACCCGCAACATCATAAGGGTTTTTGGTGCTGACTTTGTGCGCGACGCTTCGAATCGATTTTTGAAAAAAAGCGATGCCGGCAAAACCGGCGGCGATATGAAAATATAAAACCCAGCGATGCGAATGTGTGGCATTAACCACCGTCAAATACAAACCGGCGAGCAGACAAGGCGCCAAACACCAATAACCGAGCCGGCCCATGTAAATCGCCAACTCTTTCCCTTTCGGCGCGTCCCGCTCGAGATAACGCCGGACAAAAACAAAAAAGGGAATAACCAATGCCACGCCCAACACGACGTGCAGCAGCACGTTGAGCATGTAGAATATCGTGGGTTCGGCGAATGCGGCAAGATAGCCGCTGTTGAGAACGAGAACGATAAAAGCAATAAAAACCCATTTTCTCGTTTGACGCTGTTGGCCGTGCATTGAAAAACATTCCTGAATTTTATTCGAAATTTTTCAGCAGGTGTGCCCCGGCATTCGCCGAGAAAATTTTTACCCTACGGGCGTAGCCGGCGGGAAAAGGCCGACAAGCTTGCCAAGACGCTCCGGCGCGAGAAACCGCGTTGCCATTTTATGTCTTCCGCTGCTTTCCGCCGTCCGGAGACGGCGTCAGCGCCCCGGCGGTTTTTTCCCCTCAGTAAAAAGATCGTCCAAGTATTCCATCACTTCTGTAGCCGGTCGTGGACGGCGCTCGGAGATGAATGGTGTTTTCATCACCGTAACCGGCGGCGACTTCGGGGCGGAGGCCGGGCGCGGATGAGGGGCCGTCATCGGATGCGCTGCCGAACTTCCGGGCGCATTTCGCTTCCGGTCGATGCCCATGTTGACAACTTCGCCGTCGCCAAAGGAATCAGCCAGCCGCTGCAGACGCTCTTGATGCCGTTTGGCTTCGACAAAAGCGTCCGCATCGCCATGAACCAAACTGTCAAAAATAGCCGGAATTTCCGTGAAGGCGTTGACGAGTTTTTTGTTCATGGTGATTTCACTATCCAAAACCCGCTCGCAAATTTCTTCGATGGTCGCCGCATAGGCGGCGATGACGTCAAAAACGAAACGTTTCGCCAAATTGTTGACGGCGATGGCGGCGTGTTTGATCCGGCGCAGCGTTTCCTGGCGCGTCGGATCTTTAAAAAGATGGCCGATGGACTCCTGGATAATTTGCAGATGAACCCGGCTTTGTTCGGCAAAAACTTTATTGTAATCATTCGTTTTGCCCGACGGCGGAACCGCTTTGGGGGCGGTCCAATTGGCGCCATCATCCGCAGGGCCGGCGACCGGGATTTTTCCTCCGGCCGCGACGGTTGATTTTGAAATTGGCGCCGGCTCGCGATTCGGTTTTGCCGGCGGCGCTGCGGCCTCACTTCCACCAACGCCGATGGCGAAAGGCGTGACCGCCGGTTTTGCCGGCTCCGGTTTTATGGCTTCGTCATAAGTTTTTATCGCGTGAGAATTTTCGCCGTCACGCGACGTCCGGACGGACGACGCCTGTACAGGCGACGCCGGCGCTTTGAAACGATCGTCTTCCGGCGCCAAACCATCGGCGAAGGTCACGCGAACAACATCGTCACGCGCAACTTCCGGCGCGCGCGTTTCAGATCGTGGCGGAGCTTGCGTCTCAGTGATGCGAGTTTCAGATCGTTTTCGCGGCTTTCCCAGTGGCTCTTTACGCTTTCTTTTCGCCATCGCCGGCTTAATTTGGCTGACCTCTTTGTCGCCGGCAGATGCAGTCGTTGCGATGAACGGCTGCGCCTCCTGGCCGTTGGCCTCGATTTCGGGCGCAACCATATCACTTTCCCAAGACAACTTTTCCGTGTCGTTGTTTGGTGAAAGAAAATCATCTTGCGGCGGCGCCGTTTCTTCTTCTCTTAACACCGGCGGCGCGAATCCGGCGGCGTTTGCTGATTCACTGCGTCCGGCAACCTGATTATTTTTTTCCTGCAATCCGGTCACCATCAGCATCACCCGCAGGGCATTGCCGAGATTTTGATCGATGCGCGCGCCCCAAATGATTTTTGCCGACGGATCGAGTTTTTCGGCGACGATCTTCATCACCATTTTGGCGTCTTTCAACGGCATCTGGGCGCCGCCAGTTATATTGATCAAAGCATTTTTAGCGCCAGAAATGTCGAGATCGAGCAATTTATTCTGCATGGCCATTTCGACGGCGCTTTGCGCGCTCTCGGCGCCGTCGCTTTCGCCCAGTCCGATCATCGCGGTGCCGCCGTTTTGCATGATCGTGCGCACATCGGCAAAATCAAGATTCACCAGCCCTTTCTCCGTAATCAGCTCGGTGATGCCCTTCACGGCATTCACCAAAGTTTCGTCCGCCGTTTTGAACGCCAGATCCAGCGGCAAATCCGGAACGACTTCGAGAAGCCGGTCATTTTCAATGACGATGACGGTATCGGAATATTGCCGCAGTTTTTCAAGGCCGCGCTGCGCATTCTTCCAACGGCTCACGCCCTCTTCGGCAAAGGGCAGCGTCACGATTGAAATCGTCAACGCGCCAACCCGTTTTGCCATTTCGGCGACAACCGGCGCTGAGCCGGTGCCGGTGCCGCCGCCCAGACCGCAGGTGACAAACACCAAATCGGTATTGAGCAAGGCTTCCTCAATATCCTTCAGATTTTCGCGGGCGGAATCTTCACCGATTTGCGGATCGCTGCCGGCGCCGAGGCCTTTGGTGATATTTTGGCCGATGAGGATTTTATCGTCAGCCGTGGCCGCCAGCAAATTTTGCGCGTCGGTGTTGATGGCCAGCGTCTCGACGCCTTTGACGCCGGTTTCCATCAACCGCGAAATGGTATTATTGCCGCCGCCGCCGCAACCCACGACGCGAATGCGCGTTTGGTGCGACCGCAGCACCGCTTCGAGCACCTGGTCTTTATCAAACGGTGCGCGCTGAGAATTTTGCTCGAGGTTTAACAAGTTTCTTTTCCCTTCTCGAAAATCTCTGAATCGCCCGCCATCAGGAAAATCGAAGAAACGGGAATTTTCCGGCTCCCCGGAGTTCAGAGTTGATATGAAACACCGGTGTTTATTGTATCGTTAAATTGCCCAACATGAAAACTTAGCTTTTCTCCCAAACCTCCGTCAAGCTCCGGCGGCGACGCCGCATCAAGGCAAAAATACCAACGCAACGAAGAAGCGGCATTGCTTGCAGTCAGGCGCCTCAGCAGCGCTGCCGGCCCCGCGAGAACGGTGACCTGCTCGCTCATCAACGTTTGCAAAAGGTTTTCCCAGTTGCCCGATTCCGCCAAGACCACCGTGGCGCCGGCCGCGATGGCCGCGATCAAACAGCGGCTCAAACACGGCTGCTGGCAGATCGGCGCGCAACAAACCAGCCGATCATTCTCGCCGAGTTGAATTCGCGCGATCAGGGCTTCCGCTTCGCGCTCCAACTCTTCGTGCGTGTAAACAAAAAATTCGCGAGCGTGCTGAAATTGAATAACCGCGGGATGACCGGCGGCTGCCTCGCTCGCGTCTTGATGAAAACAATCCTGGGCTTGTCGCGTTTCTTTGCCGTTTTCACGTTGCGGAGTAACGGCAGCAACTTTGCCGTTCTCAGCCGCAGCGCGCGCGGTTTTCTTCAAGGTGGTGATATTATCTTCTTCAAAAACCGCGATGGTCAAGCACGGCGACATGCCGTTGCGGCTGAATTCCAGCAAAATTTTGTCGAGCACCGGTTTGTATTCCGGCGTGGTGATGACGGCGCCGGCTTCCGAGCGCAAAAGCGAGGTGCGCAAATTTTGCTCGTTATCAAGAACATCGAGCGGAACCGCAACGCCGCCGGCTCGCATTAAGCCCAAAAAGCTGATCACCAACTCCGGCGAATTTGGCATGAGCAGAGCCACGCGCTGGCCGGACCGTAAATTGATTGACTGAAAATAGCCCGACATCCATTCGACGTAAAGCTGCAGCTCGAAAAATGAAATGCGCCGATCATCGGCAATCAACGCGATCGCATCCGAGCGCGCCAACACCGCTTTGTCGAACAACTGATTCAACGGCCTATTCGTTTCGTTAATTGTATTTTCAGTCATTTACCGACTTTCCAATCGTTTGCGGATCGTTCATGCGGCCTGATCGCAAGGCCGAATGCAATCCACACGAGGTACTCCGTACCGTCAATAAGATTATTTTTAACGCGCTTCTTGAACCAGCAGCGCAATCTCTTCCTGTAACGTATCGCGTATTTCCGGCAGGCGGCGAGTGGAGCCGTTAAGGCCAAAACCATTCTCAAACGCCGTCCGCATTTTTTCAACAAAATCAGTGACGCTGCCATCCTGATACGTCATCACGCCTTCCGGCCGCGAGCCGTTTTCACTCGCCACCACGGCGGTTCCCAAACCCAACGCTTCGAGCACGCTCGAAGAGACGCCATCGACCACCGGCGTGCGGACATAAACTGTGGACGCCGCCAGCGTGGCGAGAAAATCTCCGTGATCCAAATCGCCGGCCACAAAACTGTTTTCGGCCAGGCCCTGCTCACGCAATAACTGATCGAGCGTCGTCGTTTCATGATATGCGCCGATAAAGATGAATCCGAGCCGGGGATTTTGCTGCACCAGCGCCCGCAACCCTTGCAGCAAAAAATCAATATTGAAATCCGGCCGCAAATAAATGTAACTGCTCGCCACCGGCTGATGCCGGTCGATAAATTTTTTAATTTCCAACGGCAGTTCGGCCTTGTCTTCAAGATACTGCGGGCAAAAAGCCGGAATGGTAATGATTTTCTCCGGCCGGATGCCGTATTCAACGATGCGCGCCTTGACCGCGTCGTTGTTGCAAATGATTTTTCCCGCCAGCAAAAAAATCAGGCGAAACGGAAAATCAATCCAAAACTTTTTTTGTTTTGGAAAATAATCCTGCACCGGCCCGGCGTGAAAAGTCAAAACGGCGCGTCTGCCAAAGAGCAAGCTGATGATTTCCGCCGCCAGCGCCAAAACCGGGCTTTTGGTGGATTTGCCGTTGAGGTGCATGTGCACGAGAAAGCCTCGGGCGCAATATTTTAAAACTTTCCAAATATAATCCAGGCCGTTATGAACGGCGACAAACTCCCGGTTTTTGGGGCGGCGATTTTTATTCGTGTTCAAAACGACGCACGCATGGCCGGCGCGTTCCAAATGGCGCTTCAGCATTTTGATGCGCACCGACCAGCCGGTGCCCGGCGGCGGATATGGCCCAATTTGCAGAAACCGTTTCGGCGCCGCCTTAACCATGCAAATCTATCGACGAAATCTTGGCATCCACCGCCAGCCCGGAAGCCAGCAGCTTTTTCCCTTTCAGCGCCAATTGTGAGCCTTTGACAATCGTCGCAAAAGCCAGCCGCGATTCGCATTCGTAACGAATATACGTGATGCGCGCGTCGGTACGAATGTCATCGATCTCCTGCAGCCGGCCGGTAAAATTAAAAATCAATCGATCCTCCCATTTCGCGGTTTTCAAGCTGAGAAAGAACGGCGCTTCGCTTTCCGTGCTGTGCGAGCCGCTTTGTTGAATTTCAATATCGGGCGCTTGTGATTCGAAGGGAAAAACCAAAGTGGACAAATAGATCGGCAGCAACCCGGAGAGCCGCAAGCATAAAACCGGCGCCGGCGTTTTTTCGCCGTAACCGGGCGCGATCCAACCCTGCGCCGGCTGCCCGCCGCCTTCAAACAGCTCGAGCGTGGACTCGCGCAATCCGATGTCTTGCAGCAAAATATTTCTTTGGTCGCGCCGCTGCGTCATAACTTTTCGCCCGGAAATCTGCGCCGAAACATTCGGAGCAAAATGAAACCAGCGTTCGACGAGATGCTCGCCGAGACCGAACAACGCATCGAGAATAAGCCAGTAATCGCCTTTGCGCCAGAACACGCCGCGGCGATGCCGTATGTTCGACCCGAAACCGCTGTAACAACCTTCAATAAACGCAAAATCCGCCTGGCAATTGTAAAACGATTGTTCGACCGGTGGCACATAATTATAACCCAAACGTCCGATCAAATTGCTCGGGCTGCGTCCATCAACCGTAACTGCATTGTGGGCCGAAGCCCCGCGAAAATGATTTTGCCAGGCCAAATCGCCGTTATACGTCAACATGCCGGAGTCGATCAACATCGGCGCGCCGTAGGCGTTCAAGGTGAAATTGAGAAAATCCGCGTGGCCATGGGCCACCGAAACCGTGCTGTCGCAAAACAGGCCGTCGCTTTGCGGGCCGCAATCAAAAATAAAATAATGATCGTCGCGGTTCCAGCCCGTGCGAAAAATCGCGTAGCCGCTGTCGCGAAAAATTTTGCTGCGTTCCGCCGGCGCGCTGTTATTCAGCAAGGCAAATTTCTGATGGCTCTCCGGCCCCAGCAGCCACAAACAACATTCGGAAAATTCCCCGGCCATTTTTTTCATGTCACTGCGTTGAAACAACACGGCGCCGAGGGCGAGCAAATCGCGAAAATCCCAGGCGCGAGAATCGCCAAAATAAATCGAGCGGGCATTGTCATTGTCGCCGATCATCGGATGCGCGCCGTCGGGCTGGATGCTGCATAAGGAAAATTCCAAGGCGCGTTCGAGGCGCTCGCGCATCGCCGGCGGAACCAGTTGCGCGTTGCGTTCGGCGAGAATCGTCGCCAACAAATAAAAGCCGAGCGTGAAGTGATGATAGGAAATCGCCTGTTCGACGCATAGGCCGTCAGGATGAAATTGCTTGCCGATCTCGCCGCTGAGAATGTCCCAGCCTTTTTTGCACCAGCGTTCGGCTTCGCGAAATTCCGGAAAGAGCGTGCCAAGCCAAAACAGCGCGGTCGCTTCGCCGATCAAATGATTGTACGGGCTGACGTAAAACGAGAGATTGCGGCTGATGAAACGGCCGTGCAGTTGCAGCGTACGGAGAATCCTGGCGTGAGAAACCGCGTCGAGCGAATTGGACTCCAAACAGAAGAAATACGCCCACGTCCACGAGATAACGCGCAAAGCCGCCTCGAGCGCGCTGGTCCAATTGACGCCGTAGAGATATTGATTTTGCTCGATCCAGCTCAGGCACTCGCGGATCAGCTCAGCGGCGTATTTTTCATCTTGCGTGAGCCAATAGGCCTTGCCGAGTATGATGAAATGCTGATGGCGATTCAGCTCCCACACGTACTTGACGTCGCCGGGAATGATGCTGCTTTTGGCCTCGTCGTTGGCCGGGCGCTGGCCGTAGTATTTCATCTCGGTGTAAAAACGGTTGGGCCAGCGTTTGCGCGTGAGCGGATCGTCCTGCCATTCGATGACGTCGCCGTAGTTGATCTTGCTGCCGAAAAACGAAAACTCGTGCTCGAGAATCCGCTCGGCGTGCGTCAGGCTTTGCGAGACCATGCCGGGAAGATGGCGATCGGCAATTTGCAGCATCGCCGGCCGCTGCGCCGGAGTGAAAAAAAATTGAAATACCCGGCTGTTGTAAGCCTGGCCGTTCAAACGCTTGCGCATGTGTTCCAGCAAAAACTCCTGCGCTTCCTGCCAGCGCGCGCCGGCTACGGCATCGGCAAACGGCCCATCGAAATCCGAAGGCAACTGGTAATGCGGCAGAAAATGCTCCGGCGCCACAGGGCTCTTTTTCGTCTGTTCTGAAAGCTTCAACATTTTTTTCGAGCCCAGCGCCTTTAAACGGTGGCTGACTTCATCCGCGGACATGGTGGTAAGTTTTTTCAGCTTCATATCTCTTGATGTAGTTGCGCCTTTTCTTATCGGCAAAACTGCTTTAACCAAAGATTGTAACGACGAAACACGTGCCGGTTGAAAAGCTGCGCTGAAAACGGCGCGGCTTTGCTTGTTGACGCCACACGTTGCCGCATGAGGGCGCTGTAGTTGTTCACGACATGTTTAATCCAATGAATCTTGAACAGCAAATCACCGGCAACGCGCCATTGCTGCTTCGTTTTGCCCATCGTTTCGACATAACCGTCCAAAAACGCATTTTGCAAACGCCGGATGGGTTGCAGGCGATAGATGGGTTTGTGCAGATAACCTTCCAGACGGTGATGGAAATAAGTCAAATCGTTATAGGCCGAACCGACTTTGAACATGGTAAAATCGGCCACGGTGATTTTTTCCGGCGCGGCCAAAAGGTTGAACGGCGCGTAATCGCCGTGCGTGCCGCACGATCCCAACTGTTCGATGGGAATCGCCGGTATGGCGGATTCCAAAAATTCTAAAATCAGCCGGCGATCGGCGGATGAAAAAGGCGTTTGCTCGCTTGCCAACAAGCGCTGCAGGCGCATATCAATGTATTCGATCAATTCCGCCGGATTAAATTCTGAAACTTCAGACGTTGCCTTTTGCATCGCGGCCAGCGCCTGGCCGGCGCGCCGGCAATGCTTGGCCAATCGTTCCATTTTTTCGGCGGCGGGCCAGAGCCTGCCTTCACGCGCAATCAAATGCGCCAGCGATTCGCCTGGAGCTTCTTCACTGATGATGGCCAAAAATTCCGGATAATGGGCCACCGGTTTGACCACGGCAAATTCCTTTTCATGACGAAACCTGGCGTACAGCCTTTGCCCGGCGCTGAATTCGGCGGCGAGACGCGCAATATATTTTTCCGGGCTGGCCGGAGACTTGGTCCTCGGCGCAAGAATTTTAACGTACACAAAACCCGCCGGCGACGCGTGCGGAGAAACGAGCAGGAGCCGATAAACATTCGAATACGGGCGCGGCAAGTGGCGGACAATCCGAAAATCTTGCGGCGGCGTTTCGGGCCAGAGTTCATGCGATTGCGAACGCAACCTGGCAATGACTTGTGTGATGCCGCTGCTGTCCATGAGATTTGCCTGACGCTTCAGCCTGCCGCCGAATTTTTAGCGCGAAAATGCTGGCGTTTTTCCAGGCAACTGAGCAATTCTTCGTGCAGCCGGCGCGTCAACGTGACGCCGTCGTACTTGTGAAACGCGCCATCCACGGCCGGCGGCGTGATGCCGCCGTTGCGAAATTCCTTCACCAGGTGCAGCAACGCCGCCTGAATCGCGTGAGCATCATCCGGATCGACGACAAGCCCGAGGCCGTGCCGGCGAACGACGTCCGCGGTGGCGCCGGCCGGTGTCAGCGCCAGAATTTTTTTTCGCATCGCGATATATTCAAAAATTTTTCCCGGAATCGACATGCTGGTGCCCGGCTGCAAAATCAATAGCACGTCGCTTTCAGCTTGAAACGCGAGCGCTGCGCGATGCGAAACCGGCGGAATCACCTGCACGACGTGCCGCAGCGCTTCGGCGTATTGAAAACTGCCGTAAAGCTCCGGCGCGATGCCTCCGACGAACCGCAGCTCGATTTCATCCGGTTTGATTTGTTCCGTCGCGAGCAATTTTCCCAGCGCCTCGAAAAAATCCCCGGGGTCGCGCTTGCGATACAGCGAGCCGGTATGCGTGAGCACCAGTTTGTTATTTTTTTGCCTCGGGAACTGCACGCTTGAAAAATCTTCGGGATCGAAGCCGTTGGGGATCACGGCGATTTTTTTCGCAATCGTCGCGCCATAAAATTCGGCAAAATCACGCGACGTCCATTCGGTGTTCAGGATAACCCGATCGGCGGCGTGAACGAACTTGGCTTCAAAAAATTTGGTGGCGCGGCCGCGCAGCGTCCCCGCCATCAGCTCCGGCTTCCACGGCGCACGCGCCCAGGGATCGCGAAAATCCGCCACCCACGGCAAGCCGGTAATTTTTTTCACAAAATAGGCGGCGAGGTGGCCGGTGAACGGCGGCGCGGTGGAATAAATAACGTCGAAGCGTTCACGACGATGCAGCTTGAGCGCCGCGAAAAAGGCATAAGGCAGCCAGTTGACGTCTTTATCCGGAATCGTCATCAAGTCGGTGATCAGATCTTTGCTGCGCTGCCACCAGCCGCGAGGCTTGCTGGCTACGCCCGTCGGGGTTGCTGGCTGCTGGCTATGCCCCTCGGGGTCGCTGGTTATTTGCCGCTTGTTGTTTGCCGCTTGTTTCTTGCGATTTTTCAGCTCTAATAGTTTGTTGAAGCCGCGAAAAACTTTGGTGGCTTCAACTTTTATTGTCGGCGGAATTTTTTTCAACAGCGCGCGGTCAACCGGCGAGTTGACTGGATAATAAGATTCATCGGCGGTGAGCACGGTCATATCCCAGCCCAGCGGCGCCAAATAGCGCACGAAGCGCACCGTGCGATGCACACCGGCGCGCGCCAGCGGCGGAAAAATATAAGCCACCACCAAAATTTTTTTGGAAAACTCGGACAATTTTTGTATTGACGTTTTGTAGTAGCGCCCTCCGGGCGTAGCCTTCAGGCGCCGCTTTCAGAACAAACAAATTCACTGCAAGAAAAACTAACTTTGTGCTTGCGCCATATTTTTACGCCTGCAGGCATCACTACGAAAAATTTTACCAACAAATCCCCCGATAATTCGGCAGCGCTGCGCCGTCTTCAGCAAAAATTCGCACGAGATCGATGACGATCTGCTCGGGCCGGCGCCGCGCCAAAATTTCGGCAAATTCCGGATCGCTATTGCCGACAATCAGCACCTCGGCAAAGTCGATCACCTCCTCGAGAGACTTCCGCAACAAACAAGAAAGATGCGGAATCTCCTTCTCGATATACTCTTTATTGGCGCCGGTCAAGCGCGCCAACGTGACGTCGCGATCGTAAATCCTGAGTTCATAGCCCTTGCCGAGCAGCGTTTCGGTGAGCTTGACCAGCGGGCTTTCACGCAGGTCGTCGGTTCCGGCTTTGAAGCTCAAGCCCAGCAGTCCGACTTTTTTCTTCCGCAGTGCAGTCACCATGTCGGCGGCGCGCTGCAGGTGCGCCTCGTTGCTCGGCAGAATCGATTGCAGAACCGGCAGTTGGAGATCGTGGATTTTCGCTTCGTACAAAAGCGCGCGCAAATCTTTCGGCAGGCACGAACCGCCGAAAGCAAAACCGGGTTTGAGATACGCGGTTGAGATGTTCAGCTTGTTGTCGGCGGCAAAAATTTCCATCACTTGATGGCTGTCGATGCCCAAAGCTTTGCAATAGGTTCCCATCTCGTTTGCGAAAGCGATTTTAAGCGCGTGATAAGCATTGCTGGCATATTTGATGGTTTCCGCCACTTCGATGCTGGTGAGATAAACCGGCGCGTCGAGGTGGTTGTACAATTCCTGCGCCTTCTCGGCGATGGCGCGATCGCGCGCGCCAATGAGCGTAAACGGCGGCGCGTAAAAATCCTTCACGGAGCTACCTTCGCGCAAAAACTCGGGATTGAAACAAAGACCGAATCCATTGCACAATCTTTTGCCGGATTCCTGTTCGAGGAGCGGCAAAATGACGCGATTGACCGTACCCGGCAGCACGGTGCTGCGCAACACGATCAGATGATATTCTTTTTTATGGCGCAGAACTTGTGCGATGCTGCGGCACACGCTGATGACGCTGTATAAACTCAGCGAGCCATTTCCATTGCTCGGCGTCCCCACACAAATCAAACTGAGGTCCGAGTTCATAATGGCGTCATGCGCCTCCTCGGTGGCGCGCAGACGGCCGGCGCGGACGTTCTCCATCACCATGTCGCCGATTTCTTCCTCAACGATCGGGCTTTTGCCGTCATTGAGCAAAGCCACTTTTTGCGGGTTGACATCGACGCCGATTACTTCGTGACCGTCGCGGGCAAAACACGCCGAGGTCACCGTCCCGACGTAACCTAGTCCAAAAATGCTGAGTTTCATTGTCGTCCTCGTGCAATGAAAAAATTTCGAAAAAATCAAAGCCGGCGGCTTTCTTCCATAATCATTAAAATCTACCAACAAAACCGCGTTTAGCGGAATTTTGAATTTATCAAAGAATCGGCGATTTTAATTTGCGGCAACAATTATGAAGAGACGGCAACATTCGGGGGGGGGCCAGGATAGCTACTTTAAAGTGAAATCCTGCCGGCGCCGCCTTTGCAGAAAAAGCAAAAGAAAGAACTTTGCGTATTCTTTGCGTCTCTGCGTCTTTGCGTGCGCTTTTGTTTTTTGAGTTTCGGCCACCCAATGACCTATTGAGGCGTGTCTAGGTTGAGAGGGTCAACTGAGAAACTTTGTCAATTCAATTGTCGCAATGGTTTCATACAATTCCGGCACGGTGCGAATGCGGCGCAACTGGAGCAAATCACTTTTTAGATCAACAAAACCGTGCGCGGAGGTTACCGCTGAAACATATCCGCTTGCGGCCACCATTTGTTTGACCTGATCGTTGTAATACGGATAAGGTCCGCTGTTCGGAACGGAGAAATGGCGAATGGGAATGTCCAATTTTTTTTCGAGTACAACTCGACTCATCGAGATTTCCTGTTGGGCGTCGGCGAGATCGGCGTTGGGCAAATTGAGATGCGTCATCGTATGGCCGCCGATGATCATGCCGTTTAGCAGCATTTTTTTAACCTGTTCCCACGTGAGCATGACGCGATCAGCCGCGTCGCGATACTCCTCGCCGGCCAATTGTTGCCGCAACTGCTCGCGAACTGTTTCACGAACCGCGCGATTGTTGCTTTTGATGATTTTGACGACTTCGCGGATCGCCGCAGTTTTCTTAGCGGCATCGGCCAAATTCAATTCGATTTGCTCGCTGTTAACTTGCAGGCGCAAATGTGATTGTTTGGTTTTTAAAATGAGATAATTGGCCTCGAAGAGCCAAAACGGCTCGGCGCGATCAATGCAGCTCACGGTGAGATAAAACGTGCCCGAAGCGTTATAGCGTTTGAGAATTTCAGCGACTAAAAAATTATCGGCATAACCGTCGTCAAATGTGAACACGACGGCATTGGTTGGCAGCGGTTTTCCAGCTCGACTTGTGTCGATGACGTCGTCCAATGAAATGACGCGATAGCGCCGGGAAAAATACCGCACATGCTTTTCAAAATCCTGCTGCGAAATGCAAATACCCGGGCTGGCATAATCACAATTTTGCGGATCGACAACGGCGTGATAGCGCAAGATCGCCACGCGGCGATTCGGGAACAACACGCGCAGAAGATGAAAAAAGCCGAGATGAAATAAAACTGCTTTAAGTAGACGAGTTACTAATCTTTTCATATCTGCGCCTGAAGGCACTACTACGAAACAACTACGAATTACTTTCTCGCGCCGTATTCCACACCGCAAATTTCTGCCCGCGATAGTTGCTGATAATGCCCAGCAGCGAGGCGTAATTCACCAAACAAAAATAATACGGTACATAAAACAGCTTGGAAATCGAGGTCCGATGGGATTGCAGCCGGCCGATGATGGCTAAAACGTAAAACGCAATTTGCAAGGCAAACATGGTTTGATGAAGCTTGCCATAACTGAGCAAAAACAGATTGGCGCAAAAAGCGCCGGCCATGAACACCGGTATCATCCACCTCAGCAGTTTGTGGGAAACGACTTGCACGGTGTAAAAACCAAAACGCAACGGATTCAAGACTTGTTTAACGCGCCAAAGGCCGCGCCAGGCGCGATTGACGATGCGAACCTTGCGGCGAAATTCTTTTTCAAACGACTCGGCGCCGCCTTCAAAAGAAAAAGCCTCCGGCTCGTAAACGTTTCGGTAGCCCTGAGCGACGATCTGCAACGGATTGACGAAATCACTCAAATCTTCCGGCCGCATCGAGCGAAAAAGTGATTGGCGAATGGCGTAGATCGCGCCGTCGCCGCCGACCAACGAGCCGATTTTCGTCTCCATTTTTTTTAGCGCCAGCTCGTAGCGCCAATAAAGATTCTCGCTCGCGGTGGAGTCCGCGGCGTTTTCCTCAATCTCATAACGCGATTCGCCGGTGACGCAGCCGACTTCCGGGTCGGCAAAATTACGCACGAGATTTCGCACGGCCAGGCGATGATACAACGCATTGGCATCGGAGAAAATGACGATTTCGCCGCGCGCCTGCGGAACGGCGGCGTTCAAGCCAACGGTTTTGCCGCCGCGTTCGCGCATGCGCAGCAACCGCACGCCGCGACTCGCGTACTCTTTGACAATGCCGTCAGTATCATCATCCGAGCCATCGGAAACCACCATGATTTCAAGGCGGTCACGTGGATAATCCAACGCCAGACTGTTTTCCAATTTCCGGCGAATGACGCGGCCTTCGTTGTAGGCGCTGATGATCAACGTCACCGGCGGCGTGATGGCGTTACGCCGAACGGGCTGGCCTTTGGTCAAGCGCGTGACCAGCAGCAAGAAAAAAGGATATCCGGCGTATACCCAGAGAATGAGCGTGACGCAGATGGTGAAAAAAACTAACATAGAAGTTTTTCTCCCACAGAAAACGAAATCCCTCGGGCGTAGTCCACAGAATTGAATTACACGCTGATCAAAAACTCACACGGATTTTTTTAAACGCTTTTTCCTTGTGCGTTTTTGATCCGTGTGATAGTTTTTGCGGTTTTAAATTCTGTGGAAATTCATTTCTGTGGGCGCGATTTTTTGTCTTATCCAGCTTAGTTCGTTAATAGTCAAATCTGTGCAAAAAAACAAAGATTTTTCGAAGAGATTGCATTTCGCCCTGTATTCATAAGGGTTTTATGCAACTTTTTAAAGCCTCCAACTTTTTAAATTTTCATTTAAAAGCATTCACGCAAAAACGCGAAGCCGCTAAGGCTACGCCCGTAGGGTTGCGCCAAGAAAAGCAAAAGAAAAAAAGCTTTGCGATAACTTTGCGTCTCTGCGTCTTTGCGTGCGCTTTTCTTTTTGGTTGTGGCTTGTCCACGTTAGGGAATATTGCGAATGATCGCCGGGCCGACCAGCCGGGTCACAAACAGCGGCAATTTCTGCCAGAGGCGAATGGCCAATTGATATTTGTCATTTTTCGGGCTGAGATCCGGCATTTGATGGCCGTTCGCCAGCCAATATTGCCAATGCAGCGGCGCCGGTTTCGATCCCCACTGCGCTTTGAATTTGTAAGTGCCTTCGTCGGGCGAGCATCGGCCGAAATCAAAACATTTGAAACCTTTTTTGACGGCAAATTCCAAAACCGACCAATAGAGCAGCATGTTTGCCGCGAGGGAATTATAACGGCGAAGACTCGACGCCCACGGAATTTCCAACGTTTCGCGAAAACCGCAAACCAAGCCGGCGGCGAGCGGCTGGCCGTTCATGAGCACCGAGCAAATCCAGGTTGACGCGGGAAAATTTTTGAGAATGCTCGCAAAGAAATTTTTTGCATAAACCGGCGTGCCAAGATCGCGCATGTTGGCGGAAAAGACCTCATAAAAATTCGCCAGATCTTCTTCGCGGCCGAGGCGGACGACGAGGCCAAGCTTCTTCGGCTTGCGAATCTGAGTGCGAACCGTGGATTTAAGCTGATTCCACAAAACCTCGGGATCATTCGGCAAATCAAGCCGCATGGTCACTTTGTGTTGTTTCGTTGGCGCCTCGTCCAGCAGCGGCGCTTCGTGGCGCAATTCGATATACGCGGCGCCGCGTTCGGTTGCCAGATCGCGCGCAAAATTAAACAAGCTTTGCCGGGTCTCGGCATGATCCGCGACAATGCCGCCGTAATTTAAAAATGGCAGAGAGATCAGAAACGAACCGAACCAGCGGCTGCGCATGTGCACCAGCGGCAAAATGCCGTGAATGACGCCGTTTTCCTTGGCCATCAAATAAAAACACGAATGGCCAAAGCTTTCCTCAATCACTTTCTTCCACCCGCAAAGATGAGGGTAGCGCGACGAAGGTTGTCGCAGCACGAAATCATCCCACAGCGCGGTTTCCGAATCCAGCAGTGTAATCTTCATGTCAATCTCAAAGCAAACCTCACGACTCCGGCAGGAGAATGCCGTGTCCGTTGAGCGGCGTGGTCGCCGGCCAATCATTTTGAATGGGTGTGGCATTCAAAACCCGGCGCAAAGGCCCGAAAGAAAATTCGTCCAGCAAACGACGCAGCTTCTCCTCCGTCAAACTCAGATTGCCGTAATGCCGCAGTTCTTTAAAAAATCCGATCTTGAGGCGCGGCAGATCGGGATCAAGCTCCCAGGGATGAAGATAAATAATGGCAGGCCGGCCCTCACGATTGATGCGGCGAATGCTGTTACGGATAAACCAATAAGGATAGAGCCGGAGATAGCCGCCTCCGGCCATGGGAATATTTTTGCCGCGCAATTGAATCGTGGACAGCGGAACTTCAACCAAACGTGAACGGTTTTTCAAATTTATATAAAACGGAAAACGCGGCGCATCGGGAATGCCGTAGAGATCGTGTTTAACCGGAAAAATGCTGGAATCGCAGGTGAGGCCGAGATCAGCCAGCGCCTCCCACGCCCACAACGAGGAACGCGTGATGGAATAACTCGGCGCACGAAAGCTCTTGACCGGCTCCTGAGCCAAATCTTCGAGAACCGCAATGGAGCGCCGGACGTCGGCGGCAAACTCCTGACGGCTTTGCTCGTAAATGATTTGATGCGAATAGGTATGCGAGCCGATCTCGTGGCCGTGTTCCTGAATGGCGATCACGATTTCAGGATAACGCTCGGCCACCCAGCCGAGCACGAAAAAGGTCGCCTGAACGTTTTTCTCCGCCAGGATTCTCAACACCAGACAGATGTTGGCGACGACTGTGCTTTTTAAGCTATCCCACTCCTCGCGGCGGATTTTTCTGCGGAACAGGGAGACATGAAACCATTCTTCGACATCAATCGTCAATGCGTTCAAAATGCTCATGGATGCCAAATCGAAGAAGCAGCAAACGGCAAAAAGCAAAAGGTAGCCCCGGCCCCTTGTGGGCCGCTTTCGAATTTGGAAAATTCGATTTTACAAAAGAGCCCCACAAGGGGGCAGGGCTACAAGGTTGCTTTTTGCAGTTTGCTTTTTTAAGAATTCTGCAAAAACCACGCGACCGTGCGTTTCAAGCCATCCCTGAAATTGATTGCAGGTGAAAATCCTAAATTTTTTTGCGCCCGCGCGATGGAAGCCAACGAGTGCTTCACGTCGCCGGGACGTTCAGTTTCATAAACCGGCCGTACTTCTTTGCCCATAATTTCGGCCAGAAACCGCAGCAAGGTGTTCAACGAATAACGATCACCGCAGGCAATGTTCATCACCTGTCCCGGCGCTTCCGGCGCCGAGCAGGCGAGGAGATTGGCCTGCACGACGTTATCGATGTACGTGAAGTCCCGCGATTGCTCGCCATCGCCGTAGATCACCGGGGCCTGCCCCTTCATCAAAGCGGTGATAAAACGCGGGATCACCGCGGCGTATTGCGAGGCCGGATCCTGTTTGGGACCGAAAACATTGAAATACCGCAATGCCACCGTTGGCAAGCCATAGACCGCGTTGAACGACAAGGTGTAACGCTCGGCAGCCAGCTTGGAAACGGCGTAGGGTGAAATCGGATTCGGCATCATGCTCTCATCTTTCGGCATTTGCGGGGTGTTGCCGTAAATCGACGAGGACGAGGCGGTGACGAAGCGTTTGACGCGCGACTTCTTCGCGGCCCAAAGCAGATTGAGCGTGCCGTTCACATTCACTTCGTTCGAGGTGAGCGGGTCTTGCACCGACCGCGGCACCGAGCCCAGCGCCGCTTGATGCAGGACGTAATCGACGCCGGCAACGGCGCGTTCGGCCGTGGCCGGATCCCGCATATCGCCTTCGATCAAATCGATTTGGTTTTCCAAACCGGCGAGATTTTGCCGCCGCCCGGTGGCGAAATTATCCAACACCCGCACGCGCTGGCCGCGCTCGATCAAAGCCTGCACGAGGTTGGAACCGATAAAACCGCCGCCGCCGGTAACGAGATAATGTGCCATTGTCTCCCTCTGTAATTCGGAATGCAAAACTTTAGTTTTGCGATGCTAAAGCATCACACTCCGCTTCGTGTTTATTTCTTTTTTTTGTCTTCGCGAACGTAATACTTGTAGCCGTAATAAGATTGATCGTAATAATACGGCAAAACCGATTTTTGATTGTTGACGATCACGCCGAGAATATTGAATCCGGCGTTGCGCATCATATCGACGGCGCGCTTGACCACTTCTTTGTGCGTTTCGCCGGCCTTTACCACCATCAGCGCGCCGTCCATTTCCGGGCTGAGAATCAGCGTATCGGTCACCGGAATGACCGGCGGCGAATCCACGATCACCGTGTCAAAATAAAATTTGATCTCCGAAAACAAATCCCGCAAGCGCGGCGAGTTAAACAGCTCGGTCGGATTGTCAACCTCCGTGCCGGCGGTCAAAAGCCTCAAATTCTCGATCGCAGTGCGCTTGAAACAGGTATCCAGCTTGCGCGCGCCGTTCAAGACGTCGGCCACGCCTTCTTCTTTCGGCAGGCCGAAAAGCTGGTGGACGCGGGGCCGGCGCAAATCGCAATCAACCAGAATGGTTTTGGTGTTGCGATAACGCGCGACCGTGCAAGCCAGCAGCGCCGAGGCTGTGCTCTTGCCTTCGCTCATCATCGAGCTGGTAACGAGGAAATTTTTCATCTCCGCCGCGCCGTACAGATTCTTGAGCTTGGAATACAGCCGGCGAAATTCATTGGCGCCCGGCGACTCGTCGGCAAAATGCGCGAAAAAAGCCTCGCGCCGCGTAGTTTTCGCCGGAACGGTTTTGGTTGCGGTTCGATTCGTCGTTTCAGTGGTATTGGTCTGTATCGTATTCACCTGCATCGCGTCAAACTCCCTACGGGCAGCGCCTCATTTGAGAATAGCGTCAAAAAGAAGTTGAATGCCCTTGTGATCGTACTCGGCCAGCTTTTGATTGCGCTTGGCGCGGTCAAAGGCCGGGTTGATTTGCTGCGCTTTCTCGAACTGTTGAACCGCTTTGTTATTGACGAATTTGCTCATCACCACATAAGCCACGCCGAGATGATTGTACAGATCGGCGTAATTCGGATGCTTGTCGATAATATCCTGCAATTGCCGGATGTGACGCCAAATCGCCGCGCTGTTGAGCTTCTTGGTATTATAGAGAACCTGCAAATAAAAATCAATAACAAAACTCAAATCCGCCGGCCTGGCGGCGCTGCGCTGGCCCTGCACGAAAGCTTCGTAAGCCTTCTCGTACTCATTGCGCCGCAGAAATTCTTCGCCGCGCAAGATCTGCTCATTGCGATAATTCGGATTGATTTTCGCCGCTTTCTCCAGATGCTCGATCACGCGTTGATGGCCGTTGACCGACAGATGAAAATCTTCCTTGGTGACGCCGTTGAGCACCAAAGCCAAAGCCAGATTGAAGCAGGCCTCGGCATAATACGGATTGATATTGAGCGCGCGCTGAAATTGCTCCACCGCTTTTTTGCATTGCTCTTTTTTCAGATAGGCCTCGCCGAGATTGTTGTGATAATCGGCGCGCTCGGGTTTCAAGCTGATCGCCTGCTCCAAAACCGCAATCGCCTCGTCGTATCTGCCCACCGCGGTATAGGCGCTGCCGAGATTATTATACAGGCCGGAAATGCGCGGATCGAGAATGATCGCCTCTTCGAACTCGTTGATCGCCTCTTCGTGCAAGCCCTTTTTTAAAAAAGCCCGCCCAAGCAAATTTTTGGTCTCGGCGTTATCCGAATCTTTCAATTTTTCGGCCAGCTTCAGCAGCGTTTGGATTTCCGATTTCTTTTGCTCGTGAAATTCACGGGTGCGCGCCAGCAGCGCCTCCTCGGAAAGCTTGGGCTCGTAATCCTGATGGTGCGAAGCAATCAGCGCCCCATTGCGAAAAAAAGAACAGATAATCTGGTTCTGATAATTGCTGTTGGCCGTTTTAAGGAAATATTCGCCTTTTTTGGCCCGCACGACATCGTTGAAAACAAAATCGCCCATAGGTGAAACCTGTTCGTAAATGAGTGAATGTGTTTGGAAAGTCACAGATCGGTCACTTTTGTACACGGAATGTTCTGCATTTCAAACCCTTTACGTGGCCGGTCATTTTCGTTTTCTAGAAGTTTCGTACTTTTCAAACACGCTCTGAGTTGGCGTTGGGATCGGATGGCAGTCGGTCCCAATACCACGTCCATCCCGCCGGTTGATTACGCTTCTTCGGCTACGTCCGCAGCCTCGCGGCCGGCCCAGTCAAATTGCTAGCCGGCATACTCGAATCTTTTTTGGCGCGTGTTGAGATTGGCCTCGCACAGATATCGATATACCTTCGCCCGGCTGAGCAAAACCGGCGGTTCAACACGTTCCTCGAGAAACTTGCAAATCATGTTCGCGCCATAATCAGGATAAGCCGCGACAATGCCGCAAATCATCTCCGCGACGTCGCCGCTCATCGGTATTTTTGGCAACTCCGTGAGGATCGGTTCCGAGCCTGATTTTCTTTTTCCGTTCGTTTTTGGTTTTTCCGGAAAACTCGGCGTCAAGTTTGGTTCGGCCTCCGCATCATCGAACAACGCCGCGGCTGGCGAAGTGATTTCAGTTTTAGGCTTGCGCTTTCGCGGCGTGACGCTCGGCCTCTCCTCAAGCTCCGCCTCATCTTCCCGCGCGGCCGCCGAAGGTTGCCAATCGGACTCGAAGTTTACCGCAACCTCCGTCTCATCAAACAACGCCGTTGCCGACGAAACGGCTTGAGCGTGGCGCTTTTGCTTCGTGGCCGCCGGTATTTCCGCCGGCGCGGCTTTGTTCTCCGGCGAAAACACCGAAGCTTGCCAATTAAAATCGAAATCGCCGGAAATCAACGCCGCCGCAATCGGCCGCTCGTCGTCCTCCGCTCTCCTCCCTTCCATCTCATATTCTTCCGGGAAGGTATCGATCTCTTCCAGAATCCAGGGATCGTGAATGTCATGGGTTTCAAAATCATCGTCATGCTCATCCGCCGCATCAAAAGAAGAATATGCCGGCGGCGAAAAACCGGCCGCAGGTGTGGAAAATGGCGGCGCCGCAAAGTCTTCGGTAAAGTTTTCCGTCGCATTCCCATTATTATTGTGAGCCGGCGCCGGCTCGGAAAAAACAGTCTCGGCGCCGTTCGTATTGGAAAATTCCTTTTCCAACTCCGAGCCAAAATCGCCAAGATCTCCAAACGCGTTTCGTGTCGCGGCCTGGCGTTCTTTTACCTGCAAATGACTTTCAAGATCAAGGCTCAATTCGGAAAACGCTTCGGTATCGTGCCGGAAAAAATTTTGAGCCGCCGGCGCGGAAGAATTGACGGCGGCCGCAGCCATCGGATCGGAAACCCCGGCCGTTTCATCGGTTTCGTCGACAATCGGCTCGTGTCCGGAAAAATCGAGATCGGAACCGGAAAGCAAGCCGGCAAATTCCTGCGTTTCCGCATACTTGCCGTCGTCAGCAGCAGGCTCGCGTTTGTGGGATTGCAATTCCGCTTCGGCGCCCAAATGATCTTGATCATGTTGATCCGAAGTCGCATCGGAATCGCCGGAGGCATAAATGTCGTTGAACCGCGTATGCAGTGAAGGCGGCGGCAAAGATCTTTGGGGAACAACCGGCTCGAAGGCCGGCCGGCCGCTGGTCAGCAACAATTCGTACATTTCCGGGCCTTTGGCAGCCAGCGAAAGATTGGTTTCGATTTCAAGCGTATCGTCGTTGATATCATCTTCTTCCTGATCAAAACCGTTTTCACCGGGTTGATCAAACGTTGAAACCTCGGCCTCAACTTCAACGGTTTCACCTTCGATGGTATACGGTCGTTGATATTCAGCTTCGTCGTCGTATGAAGGCGCGGGGGGCCTGGCGGGAAAAACCGCCGGCGCGTTTGTTTCAATCGTTTCTTTGGCCGGGATGGCTTGAGGCGCTTTCCGGTACGACGGCGGTATCACCTGTTCAAGCACGGGTTCAGCGGCAGGCTCAGGCGGCCGAAAAGCTCTGATGGCTTCATCTTCCGTATCATAAGAACTGATGAAGCGGTCGAGCTCGAGCAGGAGAAAAACATCAAAAACATCGGTGCTCATGCCCGCGAGCTTCATGTCGCCGTCATTTTCGCGCACGCGGCGCAGCTCCGCCGTGAACGCGCCCCAGCCCGCCGAGGAGATAAACTCGACGCCACCGAGGTCGACAACCATTTTGAAAAATTGTCTGGCCAAAAGATAGCTCACCACTTTTTCAAATTCACTCACCGTCGAGGCGTCAAAGATGCCTTTCAACCGGATGATATGAATTTGACTTTCGGTGACTTCAACCGCTTCGACCAGACGTCTCTCAATAGCCAAAATCTGCCTCGCGAAGATTTTTTAACAAACCGCTAATTCACGCGAATACACGCCAATTTTTATTCGCGTTGATTCGCGTCAATTCGCGGTTGATAGATTTGGTTGCGGCAATTTGCCACGCTAGGATAATGTCACTTCCTAATCGGCTTCGGCGAAACTAAACGGCGGCTTCCCGTTTTGCGCGGCTCGTTTCGCCAAAATCAATCTTCGGCACGGTTCCCAACACCGTGAGGCCGAGAACCTCCTCGACGTCTTCCACCGACTTGAATGAATGATCGAAAAATTCAATCAAATAAACCAAACCCACACCCAGGCCGAGACCGCCGAACAAGGCCATGATGACAATTTTCGGCTGGTCGGCGGTGTTCGGCGTAATCGGGCGTTTGGCCGGATCGGTGATGTTATAACGCACTTCGGCGTCGCTGCGGCGCAAGCCCTCAATCAATTCGGTGCTGCGAACCTGATCTTCAAAAGTTCTGACGATTTCTTCCAATTTACCGACATTATTCTGAAGCTGCGCCAGGTCCAAATCCTGCGAAGGCCGCTGAGTCAAGCTTTGTTTATAAGTTTGCATCAATCCTTCTAAAACCGATTTTTGGCGGTTGAGCAATTCCAAATCCGTCAGCGTCATTTGCCGTTGCACGGCCAAATCCAGCTCGCGCGGCGAATAGCCGTTGCCGCCGGCAACACCGGAGGCGCGAATCTCGTGCTGCAATTCTTCGCGCAGCGTCGCGATCTCCTGATTGAGCTTGATGACTTGCGGGTCGCGCCAGCTTGCCTGCACCATCAACTGTGCGACGCTCGAGATTTTTTCGAGCATCTGGCCGCGCAAGCCGCCGGCTTTGCCGGAAAGCTGGATCGCGATACGATCCTTCATTGCTCCGAGCTGATTTTCGAGGCTTTGCAGTTGCCCGCGTTTCTCGGAAATTTCAACGTCGATCGATTTTATCTGTGCATCGATTTGCGTTTCGTTCTGCAAATTGACGCCGAAACTGCGCGTTTGCGACCACGCCATATTGGTTTTAAAGGCGCGCAGTTTCTCGCGCGCTTCTTCCAGCTCTTGTTTATTCTCTTCAAGCTGTTTGCTGGCAAAGACGTACGTTTCGCGCGGCCCAACGCTTTCTGCCAATAATGATTCTTCGATAAAAACGTCCGCCAGGTTTTTAGTCAGATTGTAGGCGATGTCCGGATTCGTGTGCGTGATGCTCAATTGAATATAATTGCCGCGTCTGGGAAAAAAGAGCGAAGTTTCCACTTTTTGGGCAAGCCATTCAAGCTGCAATTTCCGGATGACTTCCTGCTTATCGACATGAGGCTGCAGGCGCAGGAGTTCTTCCGCGTGCTCGAGAACGCCTTCGGTCGGCTTGAGGTCGATGCGATCCAAAACTTTATTCAGCGTGGTTTCCGCCAGCAATTGCTGTCGGATGTTCTCAGCGATATCGGTGATTTTCGGCAACCGTTTGATTTCGGTCCCGGGCGCCATATCCGTTACGCTTTTAATAATCGCCTGATTCGCCCCCAGCATAATGGTGGTTGTGGAAGTGTAGAGCGGCGGCGTCGTCACCACGTAGACATAAGCGCCCGCCAAGGCCAAAATCGGCGGCACGATGAGCAGCCACTTCCATCTTCTGGCAATTTGCAGCAAACGCCGCAGATCGATTTTTCCACCTGGTTGTGCCATATCATTTTTTTCGTTTGAACGTAGTCCCGGCCCCTTGTGGGCCGATGTTGCAAGCAATAAATTCGCATTTCCAAGAGTGCCCCACAAGGGGGCAGGGCTACTATAAAACGCTAATTTATTTGCCTTGACCAAACAACTGATTGAGCAATAAATACGAAGTGACCACCGCGACCGAAGCCTTGATCACCTCCACGGCCGAGGCCGTCAAGAAAAACCGGCGAAAGCTTTGCTTGCCGGGAATATAAACGGTGTCGCCCGGCCGCAAAAGCAGCGGCGCCGGCGAAGCGGTGCTGGTATATTTCTCCACATTCACCGAATAAACCACCGGCGCTTCCGGCCCGCGCGTGATAATTTTGACGTGCTCCAAGTCCGGCTCCATAATCGGGGAACTGGTGTTAAAGCGATTGGGATAAGCCGGCCCGCCGGCGCGCACGATGACTTGCAAAACATCCATATCTTTTTCGATTGGATAAACGCCTGGCGCGACCACATGGCCAAAGACGTAAACCGAGCTGGCGGAGCGCCCAAACAAACCACCGCTTCCGCCGGCCGCGATGGGCGCCTCTCCCAACGCCCCGCCTGTCGTTCCGGCGCCGGAAGGCTGGCTGGACGGAACATAAATATTGTCGCCCGGCATCAACGCCGGCAGACCTCGCAAATCGTTCATCGTAAAAGCCGACGATAAATCCACAGCAATAATTTTCCCACTTTGGCCGCCGCGTATGAGCTGCACATTGCCAAGCTGTGCGGTTGGCTGCGGGCCGCCGGCTTCGAGAATCGCCTCCCAGATCGACGGCATTTTCTCAAAACTATATTTCCCCGGCGCGCCGACGGCGCCGGTAATGAAAATCTTTTTGCTGCCGTATTCGGTGACGGCAACCGTCGCCTGGGTGATGCTTTTATTATAAATCGAAATGCGCTCGACAATTTTGCCGCCGAGCTGGGAAATCGTCATGCCGGCCGCGTTGATGCGCCCGGCCAAGGGAATGTTGATTTTTCCTTCGGTGTCGATGCGAACCGACGGCACATTCAAATCCGGTTGCTGCCAAAAGGAAATTGACAACACGTCGCCGGATTCGAGAATGTATTCCTGCGCCAAAGCCGGATGAAAAATTCCCCACCCCAAAATCCAACCGACAAAATAAGCGACTGCTTTCACACGCATGTTTTCACTCCGTCGAAAAAATCTACCGCGTCGTGCCTTGCACCAGATTGCTGCCGGAATAAAATCCGCCGTTGTCATACACGAAAATTTGATAGGTATACGTCTTTCTGCGCTCCAGGCCGCGATCCGAATAAGCCGTATTCGCGCGATTGTTGTTGAGAATCGCAATCGGCTGCTGCTTGGCCGGGTCAATCGGCGGATCGCCGGCTTTGGCTCGAAAGACGCGATACGACGCAAAATCCGCGTCGTTGTTCTGCGACCACGACAAACTCAACGCCGCGGTATCGGCGGGCGCCGGCTGCGCCAACGTCACCGGCGCCGGCGGCAGATTCGGCGCCGTGATCACGTTGCCGATGTTGCTGCCAGTGGCGTTGCCGGCTTGATCGTAGACATAAATGCGATAAAAGTATTTCGTCGCCGCCTTCAGATTTTCGTCAACATAAACGGTTTGACTTTGATTGGTAATCGCGTCCGCCAGTATGCTGAGCGAATCAACCGCCGCGAGGTTGGAACGATAGACGCGGTAACTGGCAAAATCATTGTCGTTGCTGCGCGACCAGGAGAGCTGCACCTGGCTCGAGCCGTCGCCGACCAAAAGCGGTGTGTTCAAAATCACCGCGGTTGGCGGCAGATTGGCCGTGGTTCGCGCGCTGACCTCGTTGCTCGACGCGCTGTTCAGCCCGGCCAAATCAAACACCACGAGACGGTAATAATACGTGGCGCCGGCTTGTAGATTCAAATCCGTGTAGGTCGTCACCTCGCGAATGGTGATGCGGTCGATCGGCGCCGAGCGGAACGGATCGAAGTTCGGCGTTGGGCTGCGATAGATCGAATAATTCGCAAAATCAAAAGTATCCTTCGACGCCGCCCAGGTCAAACGCAGCGCGCTTTGCAGCGACCCGGCGGACACCGGCTGAAACAACGTGACGGCGTCCGGCGGTTTTTGAATGGTAATCAATGTTGCCGCCGTGACCGTGGGGGCAACGTTGCCGACGCGGTCGAAAAAATTCCCGCGAACTTTGGCTTGCAGCACTTGCACGTCCTGCGGAATCGTATAATTCAATTCATAAATCCCGTCCCGCGCAACCTGGTCGCCTTGCGTGCCGTCGTCGAAAAGCAAAATATTCTGCGGACCGGAAAAGATATTGATCGTCGCCCTGCCGCCGATTTCGTTGGCCGCCAAACGAAAATGAATCACCTCGCCGGCATTTTTAATCTGCCCTTTGGTATCTTCGGTCACCGCGGTAATCAAAGCGGTGGTGTCCAAAATGATCGTGTCTTTCGCCACCTGCGGAGATTCGTTGCCGTCGACGTCGCGGAACTTCGCATAAACCGCCTTCACCCCGTCGCCAAAGGAAAGTATCCACGACACCGTGGTTTCGAAGCGCTGCCAGGCGGCGTCGGTGAACAACGAGTCGTTGCTCAATTTCATCAATGCGGTGCGGGCCGGCGCCGTCAATTTGAGCGTCACCTCGCGCTGCGCAACGTAATCGGCGCCCGCTGCGATGATGATCGAAGTGAAAACATTCAGCGAAGCCGTCGCAGTCGCCGAACGCTTGCTTTCAAAGCCGCTGGCGTTGACCGCGCTGACTTGAAAAAAATATTTGGCCTCGCTTCGCAAATTTTTGTCAACGTAACGCCGGGCCATCGCGGTGTCGAGAAAGGCAAACGCCGCGGCCGTGTCCCGCCGGTAAATCCGATAGAATTTCACGGCGGCCGGATTGTCGATATTCCACGCCAACGTGACGTTTTGATCGGTAATCGTCACCGCCAAATCCCGCGGCGCCGGCGGAAATTGGCTGTCCTTCGGAAACACCGGATTGGTTGGCTTTTTGTCGCAGCTCCACAATCCCACGCTCACCCACAACAGCACGGCGGCTAAACCGAGTTTTCGCTTCATCGCAATTTGGCGTATTAATTCGAGCATCAGCATGGCGAAGACAATTCGAGTCAAAATTTGGCGTTGACATTAAGCTTCACCGCGGCGCCGCGCAGCTCGGGCTTCCGGTCGAGCGTCACGTTAACTTCCACAGCGCGGTCGCGGTAAGAGGGAAAAAACAAAAGCGCGTCGGCCAAATTATAGGCGTAAATCAAACCGGTTAAAATCAACCACCGTTGGCGCGTTTCGTAAGCCTTGTCCAAATCCGCCTGGCGCGCCTTCACCTGCGCGATCAAATCGGCCTGACCCTCTTGAGTTTTTTGATTCGCTTGAAAATTTTTTAAAGCCGCGTTATAGTCACTCAGCGCCTCGGTATACTTCGAATCCTGATAAATCAAAACCCCGGCGGCGCTGAATTGCATCAGACCGATGATCGCGCCTCGGGTTTTGTGATCGCTGTAAGCCTGGCCCCAGCCCGGCACGAGCATCGACCGCCACAACGCTTTGTAGCGGCTCTTCGGCGTCAGTTTGATCGACAGCTTGTCGTCGCCTCGCCCGTTGAAAACGTAATCCGCTTCCCACGTTTCGTATCCCGGCTTGGCGGCGCGAATATGATAAGAACCTCTGAGAAAATGCGCGATCGTGTACGGCGTGCGGCCGATCATTGAGTATTCGCCGTCGAGGGCAACCACAGCGCCAATCGGCCGGCTCAAGATTTGAATTCGCGCCTCGAAGGCGGCGTCATTCGAAGGGGCCGGCTCCGCGGCGTAAGGCGAAGACTGCGCCTTCGCGAGCTGCGCGTCATTCAGCGCCACGCCGATCAGAATCATGCCTGCCAACACCCAACAATGGAAACTACCGCGAAAACGCCAATGCTTTTTTGTCCTGCTCGCCGAATTTTCAATTCGCATATCGTGTTGTCCGCCCTCGCAGCTCAACCAAAGGTGAGGCAACATCTTTACACTCCTTGTCTGAACCGGGAAAATCGATTTGCTGCCGGATGTCCGGCTCAGGATTTCACCACTTCACGGCCATGGATGATCATCCACAGCGTTTTCAGCATAATCCTGACATCGTATTTGAACGTCGAGTTTTTCACGTACAGCAAATCGTACCGGAGTTTTTCGCGCGCATCGTCAATGGAAGCGTCGTAGCCGCAGTAAATTTGCGCGATGCCGGTGATGCCCGGCTTGACTTGCAGCCGCTCGGGAAACTGCGGAATCTCGTCAAGCAGTTTCGCCATGATTTGCGGGCGCTCCGGGCGCGGTCCCACCAGGCTCATTTCACCGCACAGCACATTGAAAAACTGCGGAATCTCATCGACGTGAATGAAGCGAAAGATGCGGCCCATGCGCGTCACCCGCGGATCATTTTTTTGCGCCCACACGGCGCCGCTGCTTTTTTCCGCGTCAACCTGCATCGTGCGAAACTTGTAAACGGTAAACGGCCGGCCGAACAAATCCTGCCGGCGGCGCTCGCCGGCGCGGCGATCGTGCGCCACGGCGATATTCACCTGCCGGCGGTCGCGCTTGCGATAATTCAAGCCGGCGCGCTGCTGGCCGTAAAAAACCGGACCGTTGGAATCCATTTTGATCAGAATCGGCACGACGATGAAAAAAATCGCGGAGAAAACGAATCCGGCGATGGCGCCGGCAAAATCCAGCGTCCGTTTGCCGACTTGATCCCAAAAATCGGCTTTGGTGAACGGCGCGGTAATTTTTTTCACCAGCTTTTCCGGCGCCAGCAGAATAATCGCCAGCGAGCTGAGCAGAAAAAACGGCGCGATCAGCCATTCGCCTTTCAATTTCGGCCAACGCCGGCGGCTCGAGCGCTTTGGCGAACGCGACGGTGAGAGCTGCGGCAAAGCGGCGCCGAACGCCGGATCGATTGCGGATTTGATCACAAGATGATAACGACGCAGAGCGCTTTCACGCAAGAACCCGTTCGTCGAATCGGTCGGCGTTTCGGTCCAATAGGCATGCGTTGCATTCATTGAAATACCGTTTCTCGAACTCTGGTGGCGCGCGCCAACCGATAGGCGCTGCGGTTCAAGCGTTTCTGAAAGTTCCTTTTTCATCATCCGGTTTATGGCGTCCTTAGGTCAATCTCGCTTGCCTGCGCCGGCCTCTGCCGCCGTCGTTTCGTCTGGCGTGAAAATCTGCGACTCTTTTCTCAACAAATTCATTGACGGCACGGGGCAGACTACACCAAATTGTCAAATTTTTTAGCAAGCCTTGTGCCGTTGATTTGCTTGCAGCAGACGTTGAATGCACTTCAAAGCTTCATGCGGTGATTTTTTCACTTCGTGCATCAATCTGCTAAAATTTTTCGCAGCAACCGCTGAAAATCGCGGCGCGATCATTGTTCTTCCAAGCCTTTGAGCGAATGATTGCAAACGCCTTCGTCGCCGACCGAAAGAAAAATAAGCTGTCGTAAAAACTTTGCGGATTTCGTTAGACGTCCATAAAAGGCACACGTTTCCATGAGACAAACAATGTGTCACGATAAAACAGCCGGTTCATTTCTCGTCCGAATGCTTTGTGCCGCGGCAACGCCATCAAAAATAATCGCCGTTTATCATTTCATATATACGTTCATGGAGAGGCAATGCGTAGAAGCAGAACGCCAACGGCAAGACAACATGAAGAAAAACAAACGAAATTTTAACGCAGCGGCGATTCGGCTTCCGGCAATTTTGTAAAAGCGGGCGTAATTTCAAAAATGCAAGAGAGCGGCGCGCGCCGTTCGCAGGGAAAAAAGGAAGCGCGATTGACTTTTTAGTAATTCACGCGGCCTGCCGCAAGAATTTGAAGAGGCGTTTTAGAGACGATGTGCCGGAATGAAACAGCCGGGCAAAGTTCGCTTTTCGCCGTCATCCTTCCCGGCATCAATCATTCGACTACTCATAAACATTTCTGCCAAAATTTCCGTTGCTTTTGATCAGAGGCTCGCTTACATTAAAAATAAACTGCGACTAAAATAATTTACTAACCCAAGAATTTTGGACATGGCAGAATTAACACTTCGCTCGCCACGCCAGCTTTCGTTGAAACCGTTAATACAAGCCGCGCTGCAGAACGAATTGCGCCTTTTGCAAGCCGGTATTCAGCGTTCCCAGAAAAGGCTTCACGAGTTTGAAGGCCGTTATGGGTTTGCCACCGATGAGTTCCTGCGACGTTATGAGAACAACCAGATAGAAGAGACGTTGGAATTAGCGGAATGGATTGGTGAGTATCGCATGTGGGAGCGCTTAAAGGAAAAGGCGCAGGCCCTTAGGGAGGTGCAGTTTGCGGATTGAAGATTACTTCGCGCAGATCAAACAAACTATTGACACCTGTGCGGTAGTTCAATCCTTCAATGTCACCTACGACAAAAGGGCCACGCATGAAGGGTTTATTCGCGGCGAGATTTATTTTGTCGACGGATCAATACTTCATCTCCGTGAGTTCGTGGATGTTGAACTCACTATTGACCGCCTGATGTACACATACCATTATATCGATTCGTCGAATAGTTTGATAGTTCGCTACGACAATACTGGGCATCATAAAGATTTGAATCTCCCCACCTACCCTCATCATAAACACTATGGCAGCGAAGAAAATGTCATTGCTTCACCCGCTCCGGATCTGACTGCCGTGCTCAAAGAAATTGAGGCGTTTCTTCCTTTGCCCTAATTTCTAACAAAACTATTCTGTGCAGATTCCCGTTCGAATTTACTTTTGATGATGCCTCAACGGAACACTTATGACGTGCTGATCGCCGGCGCCGGACCCGGCGGTTTAAGCGCCGCCATTGCCGCCGGTCGCGCCGGATTGCGGGTGGCAATTTTTGAGCGCAGCAAGGAAATCGGTTATCCGATCCACACCAGCGGCGGGAGTTGGATTGCCGAGCTGCGCCGGCTCGGCGTACCGGAGCGTTTCATGCATCCGATTCGCACCGGCAAATTTCTCGCGCCGAACGCGACCGCGAGTTTTTCATACGATTCGCCGGTGAGCTGCATCTTGGACGTTCGCGGGTTGTATCAATTTCTCGCAGCGCAAGCCGCCGAAGCCGGCGCGGCGATTTATCCCGGCGCCGCCGTCGAACGCGCGCTTGTACAAAATGATCAACCCACCGGCCTCGTCGTGCGCCAACACGGAAAATTTTTTGCGCCGCTGCTCATCGATGCCACCGGCGCCGCCGGGGTGCTGGCGCGGCAAATGAATCTGCGCGGGCCGATCACGCGCTACGGCTTGGGAGCGGAGTACGATCTCTACTGGCCGGATTGGCCGGACGATACAATTGCGTTGCTCTTCGGCAGTCTGGCCGGACCGGCAGGTTATGGCTGGATTTTTCCGCATGGCGCATCGAGGGCGCGTATTGGCATAGGTGTGATTCATCCCGACACCAAGGCCGAACCTCGACCATTGCTCGATCACCTGCTGCGGCGACAACAAATCGCGGGTTTTCCTGTTCCGTCTCATTCAGCGCTCGAATTTCATCTCGGCGTCATTCCCGCTGGGTTGCCGTTGGCAAAAACTTCGGCTGCCGGTTTGCTGGTGGCGGGCGACGCCGGCGGTTTGATTTCAACCTTGTTGGGCGAAGGCATTTGTTTCGCATTGGATATTGGCGGCATGGCCGGAGAAGTTGCGATTGAAGCGCATCACGCCGGACGGTTCGATGCCGCTTTTCTCGAACGCTTTGAGGCCCGCTGGCGAAACCGGTATGGCTGGCTCTTCGCCCGCGGCTATGAAATCAATCGCCGTCTGGCGCAATACGACGACAACGCGTGGAATGAAAAAATCGCTTTGCTCGCGCAATTTCCGGCGGCAGTGATTCCCGATCTTCTCAAAGGTGATTTTTCCACGCCGCTGCTGCTTTCGTTGTTGTGGCGTTATCGCCAACATTTCGGCAGAAAGATGTTACAATATTTGTATAAAAATATCAGGAAAAAGGCTTGATTTTGAAACGGTATTTATCTATCTTTTAACGTTTTGCGGCAAAAGGATTTTTCTCTTAGGAATGGCATCATGTTCGTCTTAATCATGGCCGGGGGCGCCGGAACGCGTTTTTGGCCCAAAAGCCGGGAACGCCGGCCCAAACAACTGCTTCCCATCATCGGCGAGGGGACGATGTTGCAAAACACCGTGCGCCGCCTGCTGCCGATGGCATCGGCGGAAAATATTTTTGTCATCAGCAATCAAGTGCAATATGACGGCATCGTCGAGCAATTGCCGATGCTGCCGGCGGAAAATATCATTGTCGAACCGCGCCCAAAAAATACAGCGGCGTGCATTGGCCTGGGCGCGATCTTGCTCCAACAACGCCAGCCGGACGACGTGATGGTCGTCTTGCCGGCGGATCACTTGATCGACGACGACGAGATCTTTCGCGAGACCTTGTTGCATGCCGGCAAAATTGCCGCGGCAGAAGATGTTCTCATCACCATCGGCATTCAGCCGACTTATCCGGCGACCGGCTACGGTTACATCCAATTCAGCAACAGCCGCATCTCTGCCGGACAAGCGACGGCGTACCGCGTCAAAACGTTTGCGGAAAAACCGAATCTCGAAACCGCGAAAAGATTTCTCGACAGCGGCGACTTTTTGTGGAACAGCGGCATCTTCGTTTGGCGCCTGCCGGTGATCATGGCGCAGATCGAAGAGCATCTGCCGCATCTTTACGACGGCCTGAAGGAAATTTCGCACGCGCCCGGCGCCTCCGAGCGAAGCAACGTCATCGACCGCGTTTATCAACAGATCAAAAGCATTTCGATCGATTACGGGGTCATGGAAAAGGCGAAAAACGTCGTGGTGTTGCGCGGGCAATTTCGCTGGAACGATTTGGGAAGCTGGAACGAAGTTTACAAGCTGCTGCCCAAGGATCAGGATTATAACACCACCGGCGACCTGCCGCACGTGATGTTGGACAGCGCCGGCTGTCTGGTCGATGTGCCGGGAAAAACCGTGGCGGCGGTCGGCATTCGCGATTTGATGATTGTGGAGACGGAAGACGCGCTGCTGCTCTGCCCGCGCAGCCGCGCGCAGGAGGTGAAGGATTTGGTCGAACTCATCAAACGCCGCAAGCTCAATCACCTGCTGTAATCCGGACGGGCGGTAATTTTTCATGCTTCGCAGAGAACAATTTCCGGGTCTTTATGAAAGAAGACGAAATTCTATCCGGTTTGGAAAAATTAGTTGAAAGCCTGAATATTCAGTTGCGATACGAGAAGGGAGATTTTGCCGGCGGTTATTGCGTGCTCGAAGACAAACGCATGATGATCGTCAACAGCGCGCTGTCGCCGGCGATGCGCCTCAAAGTCCTGGCGCGCGAGCTGGCGACGATGAACCTCGACGAGGTCTTTGTCCTGCCGGCCCTGCGCGAAGCGATCCTGGAGGCCGTCCGGCAAGGTGAAACGCTTGCTCCCGAAAACGTCATCGCTCAGCCCATCACATTAGAGAACTAACAATCGTAGGAGGCGACATGGATAAAATTGAATTAGTCCCCTATTTCAATGAGTCGCTGTTTATTCCCGCGCTGCGCGCCAAAACCAAGGAAGGCGTTTTCGAGGAACTGGTGAATTGTTTTGTCGAAGCCAGGTTTCTGCGAAATCCTGTTATCGCGCTCGAAATGGTGCACCGGCGCGAGCAGCTCGGCAGCACCGGCATCGGCCACGGCATCGCGATTCCGCACGGGCGAACGACCGCGGCGTCGGAGGTGATGATCGCCTTCGGCCATTCTAAAAACGGCATCGACTGGCAGGCGCTGGACGGAAAACCGGTGCATCTCATCTTCATGGTGCTCGCGCAGCCGCAGGAGCTTAACAACCGCTACCTACCCGTGCTTGGCCGTCTCGTCGAAGTCCTCAGCGAACCGCATCATCGTGATAAATTCCACTCCGTAACCACCTATTCCGATTTCATCAACCTTCTCAAAAGCTAATGTCTGGCAAAATTAAAACTCAGATCGAATTTCTCGTGGCGTTGCAAGACCTCGATATCATGATCAAAGAAATCGAGGAAGTGAAGGAATTGGGTTTTGAAGTCAAAGGCGAGGGCTTGTCGTCGCTGATGAGCGCGCGCGAAGATCTCGTGCAGAAAATCAAAAAACCGCTGCTGGCGGCGTACGAGCGCCTGCGCAACCGCTACAAGCGCGCCATCGTTCCGGTCAAAGACGACAACTGTCTCGGCTGTTTTATGAAGCTCCCCACCTCGATTACCGCGCACGGCCGGACGGACAAAGAAGTGCTGATTTGCGAAAATTGCGGGCGGATACTTTATTGGCTGTCGTGAGCAGACTGATTTCAGGTATCAGACTGCGTCCGGATTTCCCGAATTGAACGGATGATTCGGCGAATGTTGGCGTGATGGTTTGATGGATCATCGAAGAGAAATCGTTAAGACCCTTGATCTTGCTTTTCAGGCGGCTGACAAAAAAATCGAAAGCGCGATTGAGGGCATTAAGGATAAAGCCGACTTTTTGATCACGCAAAAAAAATTTGAGCTTAAAGACGAGCTAACCAAGGAACTCGCGACCAAGGCAGAGTTGAGAGGAGATCTCAAAGCTGATATTGTAAGACTGGAAGGCGAAATACAGACGGTCAGACAAGAAATACAGACGGTCAGACAAGAAATAAAAACAACGAAGGTTGAGCTTGACCGCAAATTTACCATCATGTTCGTGATTATTATTTTTACCATCGTCTTTGTCAATCAGAATGCTTTGGAGTTTATTGCCAAATTGTTGGGGCTGATATAGCTACGAAACCTCTTCACCATCTACTTGCGCTTTCTCGTTAAAACCCCACCTCCAACCCCAACCGCACCGTCATCGGCGGTTGAAACGTCGTTGCGCGGCCAGGGAAAAGAATTTTCCAGTTAACAGTTTACAACCCCCGCTCGTAAAAGCGATAGCGTTTGTAAAGCTTGACGCCGAGCAGCTTCATGCCGCGATTGATCAGCGTGTTGCTTTCCAGCGTCCAGGAAAAGTCACCGGCGTTGAAGCCGATGGCGGTGCCGCGGCGGAAGGTTTCCATATAAAGCGCCGCGCCGATGCCGCTGTTAGTTTGCAATTTTCGCACGACGCCGAGTGTGAGCACGCGAATGTGTTTGATCCGGCGCTTGTGATAGAGCAGCTTGAACAGGCCGAACGGCAGCAGCCGGCCGTTAATTTTCTTCAACGCCACATTATAATCCGGCAACGACAGCGAAAACCCAACGGGCTCACCATCTTTTTCCACGATCAGAACCAGCCGCGGATCGACCACCGGTTTCAAATCCATGGCGAGAAAATCGAATTCGGCGTCGGTCATCGGCACAAAGCCCCAATTCGCGCTCCAGGCCTCGTTGTAAATCTTCTTAATGATTTCCACTTCCCCCCAAAAATTTTTCATATTCAGCGCGCGCAGTTTGATGTTTTCTTCTTGCAAAATTTTTTCGCCGACGCGGATAATTTTCGGATTCAGGCCTTGTTCCTCGATCATCCACCAGGCGTAAAGATCCATGGCCTTGCCAAATCCGGCTTTTTCGATCAGATCGACGTAATAGCGCGGGTTATAGCTCATCAAAATAACCGGAGAAAAATCGAAGCCCTCGACGAGCAGGCCGCAGGTATCGTTGGTCGAATAATTCGCCGGACCGCGCAGCGCCGTCATGCCCTTTTCCCGCGCCCAATCTGCCGCCTTCTCCAAAAGCGCCGTGGCCACGGCTTGATCGTTGACGGCTTCAAAAAAGCCGAAAAACGCGCAGCGCTCGTTGTGGAATTTGTTGTGATTGTTGTTGAGTATCGCCGCGATGCGCCCGACGGTTTCGCCGTTGCGCCGCGCCAGAAAAAAATCGGCTTCCGAATGCTGAAAAAAGGGATATTTTGTTTTGTCAAAAAGTTTTTTCAAATCCATCACCAGCGGGGGCACCCAATGCGGATCGCCGTAGTAGATTTTCCACGGCAACAGCATGAATTCGCGCATGTCACGGGAGTTGGCAACCGGTAAAACTTCGATAGAAGTCAATTTCTTTTCTCCTAGATTTAAAATTGAAAATTTTCAATTTTAATTTTAAAATTAATTTTTAATTCAGCGACGTTAAACCATAAGACAAAACACCCCGACCTTCCCTAAAATTATTTGCCGGAAAATCGGGGGATGAAACATGAACTGATTGACGGCCGGCTCATGGAATCAAACCAAACTCGCGGCCAAGACGGGCAAAGACTTGCAAAACGTGATCAAGCTCGGCGTCAGTATGCGTCGCCATGTAGCTCGTGCGAATGCGGCCTTGTCCCGGCGGCACCGCCGGCGTGATCACCGGATTAGAGAAAATACCGTTGTCGAACAGCAACTTCCAAAACGCGAACGTTTTCATGTCGTCACCGACCAGAATGGGAATGATCGGCGTTTCGGATCTGCCGGTGTCAAAACCGAGCGCGTTGAAACCGTCTTTCATTTTGCGCGAATTTTTCCAGAGGCACTCGATGCGCTGCGGCTCCTGCTCGATGATATCGAGCGCCGCAATCACCGAAGCGGTCGCGGCTGGCGGCATGCTGGCCGAGAAAATCAGCGCGCGCGCATGGTGTTTGATGAAATCAATCACATACGCCTCCGCTGCGATAAATCCGCCCAGCGACGCGAACGATTTGCTGAACGTGCCCATCACAATGTCGACTTTGTCCTCAAGGCCAAAATGCTCGCCGGTGCCGCGGCCGTGTTTGCCGAGCACGCCGACCGAATGCGCGTCGTCGAGCATGAGGCGAGCCTGGTACTGCTCGGCCAGTTTCACCAGTCTCGGCAATTCGATGATGTCGCCTTCCATGCTGAAAACACCGTCGGCGACGATGAGCTTGCCGTCGGATTTCGAATATTTTTTCAGCAGCCGTTCGAGATCATCAAGGTCGTTGTGCTTGAATTTGACCGTTTTGCCGAACGACAAGCGGCAGCCGTCGACGATGCTGGCGTGATTGGCGCGGTCGGTAAAAATAAAATCATCCTTGCCGGCGATGGTGGCGATGGT
>Ga0247727_10001352_pt1 | contig 58716 bp, 43 predicted proteins | sample WisWelCaveWW1625_FD_202498 | JGI IMG/M metagenome (GOLD analysis project Ga0247727, IMG submission 202498) | Biofilm microbial communities from Wishing Well Cave, Virginia, United States - WW16-25 | ecosystem: Environmental > Aquatic > Deep subsurface > Groundwater > Cave microbial mat | place... | reverse complement strand
TCCGGCAAAGTTGCGCGCTGAAGGTGTCACGCTGCTGGATGTCATCAAAACCGCGGGCAACGCGTTGTGGGCCTCGCCCTTGAGCTTTTTGGAAGCCTCATCGCCCGGCGTCGGCGGCTGGATCGATACCCCCAACCAGAGACTCGGCATCCAACACTTTCTGCCCATTACAAAGCCGGAAGAGTTGGCGCAAGTGACCGTGGATGGGGCGCCCTCGAAGCGCCTGGGTGACGTGGCGAACGTGGTGGAGGATCATCAACCTCTCATTGGTGATGCCATTGTCAACGATGGTCCCGCGCTCACGCTGGTCATCGAAAAATTTCCCTGGGCCAACACTGCGGAGGTGACGCGTGAAGTGGAAACGGCGCTCACCGCGCTTCGTCCCGGCCTCTCCGGCATGGAGTTGGATTCCTCGCTCTTCCGTCCGGCAACCTTTCTGGAGTTAGCGGTCAAGAACCTCACTTCGGCTCTCATCGTCGGCGGGGTTCTGATGATCATAGCGCTCTTTGCTTTTCTGTTCAATTGGCGTACTGCGTTGGTCAGCAGCGCCGCGGTTCTCGTGTCCGTGATCGCAGCCGGCACCGTGCTCTATGTGCGCGGGACTGAAGTCAACATGATCATCATCGCCGGGCTGATGATCGCCGTTGGCATGATGATCGACGACGCGATCGTTGACGTCGGAAATATCGTGCGGCGTCTCCGCCAGGCTCGTGAAGAAGGCGATGGGAAACCCGCGGCGACGATCATTTTCAATGCCGTGCTCGAGATGCGCAGCCCGCTGCTCTATGCGACGGTGATCATGGCTCTGGCTGTGCTGCCGGTCATGTTCCTCGAAGGCGTGTCCGGCGCTATCTGGCAACCGCTCGCCACCTCTTATATGCTGGCAATGGCCGCCTCCTTCGTGACCGCGCTGGCCCTCACTCCGGCGTTGAGTTTGATGTTGTTGCGCAAAACTTCACACAAGGCCGGCGACTCTCCGGTCATGGGCATGCTGCGCGGCCTCTACAACGGTCTTTTCGGATGGGCCGCTCGCGCCCCGCGCCCGGCCTTCGTCGCCGTTTGTGCGCTCTTCGTTATCGGCCTTATATCCCTGCCGTTCCTCCGTCAGGAATCACTGTTGCCGGACTTCAAAGAAACGGATTTATTGGTGCGTTGGGAAGGCAGTTCCAGCGCCTCGCATCCGGCCATGAGCCGCATCACCACGCTGGCCACCCGCGAGCTGCGCGCCATTCCGGGCGTCAGCAACGTCAGTGGTCAAGTGGGTCGCGCCATTACTTCGGACAAGCGAGCCAACATCAATGCCGGCGAGTTGTGGGTCAGCATCAATCCTTCCGCTGACTATGAAGCCACCGTGGCCGCAGTGCAGCAAGCGGTTTCCGGCTATGCGGGTTTATCCCCGGAAGTGTTGACCTATACGGAAGCAAAAGTTCGAGAGGAGCTTTCGGGCACGGATGAATCCTTTGTCGTGCGCGTTTACGGCGAGGAGATGAACGTGATCCGCAAAAAGGCGGAGGAGGTTCAGAATTTCCTCGCGAAAACCGCCGGAGTCGTGGATGCGAAAGTGCAGTATCCGGACGAAACGCCGACGTTGGAAATCGAAGTCAACCTCGAGAACATCAAAAAGTACGGCCTCAAGCCGGGCGATATCCGTCGCGCGGCCACCACATTGGTGGGAGGCCTTTTAGTCGGCAGCCTTTACGAAGATCAGAAGGTGTTCGAAGTGATGGTGTTTGGCACGCCTGAAATCCGCCACAGTGTTTCCAGTATTCAAGAGCTTTTGATTGCAACACCTTCCGGCGCTACCGTGCCCTTGAAAGAAGTGGCGAGCGTGCGCATCGTGCCCTCGGTCACGGTGATCAATCGCGATGCCGTGGCGCGCCGCATGGACGTGACCGCCAACGTGCGTGGACGCGATCTCGCCGTGGTCGCGGCCGAGGTCGAAAAGGGCATCCGGCAAATCGACTTCCCGCTGGAATATCGCGCGGAGTTGTTAGGCGAATACGCGGAGCGTCTCGCGGCGCAAGAACGCGTGACGGCCTTTGCCATTGCCGCTGCCATCGGCATTATCCTGCTCCTGCAAGTGTTCTTCAGGAGTTGGCGCCTAGCGGCTGCCATGTTCGTGACCATGCCAACGGCCCTGGTAGGCTGCGCGCTGGCAGCATTCTTAACCGGCGGCGGCCTGCTCTCCTTCGGCTCGATCGTGGGCTTTATCGCGATCTTGGGCATTGCCGTGCGCAATGGTATGACGCTCATCAGTCACTATCGGCATCTCGAGCAGCACGGCGAAACCTTTGGCGCCGAAGTGGTCCAGGGCGGCACGCAAGAACAATCTGCGCATATCTTGATGACTGCCATAACAACAGCGCTGGCCTTTCTGCCGTTAGTGTTCGCCGGCAACGTTGCCGGCCTCGAAATTATGCAGCCGATGGCCATCGTGGTTCTCGGCGGCTTGATCACGGCGACGATATTCACTCTAGCCGGTGTGCCTGCCATGTATTTACTCTTTGGCGCGAAACGGGAAGCTGATCTCGACCTGCCCGTCACCGTCGTCACCGAAGAAGACATGCGTGAGGTCATGGAAAGAACTCGCGAGATGGGCAAAGTCAAACAATTCGCGGAATAGGGACTTTTCTGAACTCATCCCCTAAATCCCCTTCTCTTTTTAAGAGAAGGGGACTTGTAAAGTCTCGAACCACAGAAGCATGAATCCCCAATTGCAATCAACCCATACCAGGAATCGGAGGAAACGATGAAGCACAGTAATCGATTGATGTTTGCAGGATTGATCATTGCCGGCCTGCAGCTTACGGCATGTCAAAAATCTCATAGCACGCACCATGCCGAGCATCCAGCGGAGGTCGCGAAGATCGAAGGGTCGGAGCTCAGCCGTGTGACTTTGACCGAAAAGGCGATACAAAGGCTCGATCTCAAAACCGATCAGGTTCGTGAAGCGATGGTGAAACGGTCAACTTCGCCGCGTAACGTCGTGCCTTACTCTTCGTTGATTTATGACCAAAAGGGCCAAACCTGGATTTACACCAATCCCCAACCTCGAACTTTCGTTCGGCATAAAGTCGAGGTCGACTACATTGAAGGTGATCTGGTAGTTTTGAAGGACGGCCCGCCCACGGGCACGGTCATCGCGACGGTGGCAGTGGCGGAGTTGTACGGCGCCGAGTTCAAGGTTGGACATTGACGGGTTGCTGGCTGCTTGTTGCTGGATACTCGTTGCTGGTTGCTTGACACTGGTGGTTGTTTTCGAAGACGATAACCAGCAATGAGCAGCTAACAATTGCCGTATTCTGCTTCTCAAACAGAAAATAACAGATTTTAGGAAAAACTAAGCAGAGAGGTTCTGCTATGATGCGTTGGATTCTTGGAACGAGCCTGAAATTTCGTTTCCTGGTGATTGCGATCGCCGCGGGAATGATGTACTTCGGCATCGGGCAACTTAAGCACATGCCGGTGGATGTCTTCCCCGAGTTCGCGCCGCCACTGGTGGAAATTCAGACCATAAGTCTCGGGCTTCCCGCTGCGGAAGTGGAAAACCTGGTGACCATTCCGTTGGAGCAGGCGCTCGCCGGCGTGCCCGGACTGGACGTGATGCGCTCCAAGTCGGTTCCCGATTTGTCGCAGGTCAAAATGATCTTCGAGCCTGGCACAGACTTGCTGCTGGCGCGGCAGATGGTGCAAGAGCGCGTGCAACTGGTGGTGCCGACGTTGCCCACTTGGGCTGCGCCTCCGGTGATGCTGCCGCCGCTATCGGCGACCAGCCGGTGCATGAAGATTGGCATTTCATCGAAAACCCGCTCGGTGATCGATTTGTCGATGATCACTTATTGGACGATCCGGCAGCGCTTGTTGCGCGTGCCCGGCGTCGCCAATGTCGCCATCTGGGGCGAGCGGATTCAAATGATGCAAGTGAATGTCGTGCCGGAATTATTGAAGAAGCACGAGGTGACGTTAGATGAGGTCATGGAGGCCGTATCAGGCGCTTTAGATGTGGGTTTGTTGCAGTTTGTTGATGCCCACGTTATCGGCACCGGTGGTTGGGTGGAGACGCCCAATCAAAGACTCCCGGTCCGGCACATTCTGCCCCTCATTTATAAGTCGGATGAAGTCAAACCTGACGCGATGGCCAATGTGGTGGTTGCGGTCAGAAACGGCAAGTCCCTATTGCTGAAAGACGTGGCGGAGGTGGTGATCGATCATCAGCCTATGGTGGGCGAAGGCATTGTGAACGACGGTATCGGCCTGATGTGCATCGTGGAAAAATTCCCCTGGGGCAACACGCTGCAAGTCACCAAAGGCGTGGAAGCAGCGATCGACGCATTGCGGCCCGGCCTTCCAGACGTGGACATTGACACCGCCATCTTCCGGCCCGCGACCTTCATCGAGATGTCGATCGACAATCTCTCCATGGCGCTGTTCCTTGGTTGTCTTCTCGTGATGCTGATTCTCGGCGCTTTTCTTTTTGAGTGGCGTACCGCGTTGATCAGCGTCGTGGCGATCCCGTTGTCTTTGATGGCGGCCATGCTCGTGCTCTACCTCAAGGGGGTGACGATCAATACGATGATTTTGGCCGGGCTGGTCATCGCTGTCGGTGTCGTCGTCGATGACGCGATCATCGACATCGAAAACATCATGCGGCGTTTACGCCAGTATCGCAAAGAGGGCAGCACCAAGTCCACGGCAAGAATTATTCTTGAGGGCTCGCTTGAAGTGCGCGGCGCCATCATCTACGCCACGCTGATCGATGCGATGACCTTGTTGCCGGTCTTCTTCATGCAAGGCCTGTCCGGCGCATTTTTTAAGCCGCTCGCCCTCGCTTATGCGCTGGCGGTGCTGGCTTCCTTGTTGGTTGCCTTGACCGTCACGCCGGCAATGGCCTATATTCTTTTGCGCAAGGCACCGCTCGATCATCGCGGGTCTCCTATCGTACCGTGGCTGCAGCGTAGCTACGAGAAGGTTCTGGCACGCATTATCCGTACGCCACGCCCGGCGTTCATTGCTGTCGGTGTCATAGTTTTGGCCGGCCTCTTGATTTGGCCCCGCCTCGGGCATACGCTGCTGCCTTCGTTCAAGGAAAGAGACTTCCTGATGCACTGGCTGACCAAGCCCGGCACGTCGTGGCCGGAAATGCAGCGGATCAGCATCCAGAGCGCCAAGGAGTTGCTCGCCATTCCCGGCGTTCAGAACCTCGGCTCCCACATCGGGCAAGCGCTGATCATGGACGAAGTGGTCGGAATGTACTTTGCCGAACACTGGGTCAGCGTCGATCCAAAGGTGGACTATGACAAGACGTTGGAGAAAATTCAGACAGTGGTTGACGGCTACCCCGGCATCTATCGCGACGTGCAGACCTATCTGAAAGAAAGAATCCGCGAGGTGCTCACTGGATCTTCCGAAGCCATCGTCGTGCGCACCTATGGCTACGACCTCGACACCCTCCGTAACCGGGCGGATAAGATCAAGGAAACCCTCACCGGAATCCCCGGTATCACTGATTTGCACGTGGAATTTCATGAGAAGATCCCGCAGATTCAAGTCAAGGTCGATCTCGAAAAGGCGCAAAAGTATGGACTCAAGCCTGGTGATGTTCGACGGGCAGCGGCTACAATAATGGCCGGTGAAGAAGTCGGTGATATTCACATTGGCAACCGGACCTACGATGTGAATGTGTGGAGCGTCCCCTCCGCGCGCAACAACCTGACCGATATTCGTGAGATGCTCATCGACAAACCGGGCGGTGGTCACGTGCAATTACAGGAGGTGGCCGACATCCGCGTCGCGCCAACGCCGAATGTCGTATCACATGAAAACCACAAGCGCCGCCTGGATGTGCGCGCCAATGTGAAAGGGCGAGATCTCGGTTCCGTTGTGGACGATGTCGAAGATCGCCTTGAGACCGTCGAGTTCCCACTTGGGTACTTCCCGGAAGTGGTCGGAGAGTACAAGGAACGGGAGGCTGCCGAAGATAGCATGCTCGCCTTTTCGGCGATTGCTGCGCTCGGGGTTTTCATCTTCCTGTTCACGGCCTTCAAGAGCGGACGGTTGGCGACTCTGTCCTTCTTGACCTTGCCCTCTGCACTAGTGGGCGGGGTGCTGGCGGTGTACTTGGGTGACGGCAACGTCTCGCTCGGTTCGCTGGTGGGATTTCTCACGGTGTTGGGAATTGCGGCGCGCAACGGCATTATGATGATCAATCACTTTCAGCATCTCGAGAAGTATGAAGGCGAAACCTTCGGTCCCGGGCTGGTCTTGCGCGGGGCGCGCGAAAGACTTTCGCCGATCTTGATGACGACGTTGGCGACAGGACTGGCCCTCGTACCCTTGGTGGTCGCCGGCGATCTTCCCGGCCACGAAATTGAACACCCGCTGGCGGTTGTCGTTCTAGGCGGCTTGGTCACTTCGACTTTGCTTAACCTGTTCGTGGTGCCGAGCTTGTACTTGCGTTTTGGAAAATCCGAAAGGGCCTCGGGGCCGGCTTTGGCCACGGCCTAGTAATTAATTGACCGGTCGCCATGAATCTGCTGAATTCTGGCGGGCAGATGAACTAAGCGACCGGTCAATTATAATTTCTTAATTATAATTTCTTGAGAACTATTTAACGTCCAGACGCCTGTGTGCGAGAATGACGGTTCTCCACATCACGAAGCGTCCGGACGGCTTCCTGAAGTGAATACTACCACCTCGGAGATTGCAAAATGAATGTAACATACCAACCTGAACGGAAGCTGAAAGGCTTCAGCCTCCTGCTGGCGAGCTTGGCGCTTTTTGCGGCCACCTCCCCGGTACAATCACAAGACAATCCATTGAATTTCGGCGGTGACTTCCGCGTGCGCCACGAAATTACGACCAAGCAGGAGCCCACCACCGCCGGGTCCGCTGTTTTTGATGGTGCTCGTAATCGCGAAGTGGTGCGCTTTCGCTTCGGCATCAACCGAAAAATCAACGGACTGTTTAATTTCGGCGCGCGCCTGGCGACCGGATCGCCGGATGATCCCAATACCACCGATATCACCATGGGCGATTTTTTCAATGATCTTACCATCAGCCTGGATCGCGCCTATATGGAGATGAAATACAAAGGCCTTTTTCTGACCGGCGGCAAATTTGCGAATCCTTACCTCACAACGGAATTGGTTTGGGATGGGGACGTAAATCTTCAGGGCTTCGGAGCGAGCCATACATTTTCAGGGCTTGGGAAAATAACCCCCAGGCTCACCGGAGTCTATTCCATCATTGACGAACAAACGATCCGTGACGATAGCTACCTGTTGGGTGGACAGGTCGAGTTTGGCATTAGCGCCAGCCCGGATGTGAGCCTTAGGTTGGGCGGCGGCTACTACGACTACACCATCAACAGTTTGGTGAATGCCGGCTCCGGTGATATCTTGAGCAATAGATTGGATTCCACTCGCACAGGATACTTTTCAGACTTCGATTTGATCGATGTTGTCGCAACGGTCGATCATCGCGGGCTGAGCCAACGTTTTCCCTTTCGATTCGTTGGAAACTATGTGAAGAACCAGGGCGCCGATGACAAGAATACCGGTTTTGGATTGGATCTCTTTCTCGGGCAGGCCTCGAAGAAACATGACTTGCGATTCCAATATGGATACACTCAAACGGAAACTGATGCAGTTCTGGCCGCATTCTCACACGACAACACCACCCTCGCCACCAATTATGATCAACATACCGTGGCCGTCGATTATGTGGTGGTGGACAACACCATACTCAATGTCACGTGGTATTATTATCGCTTACATGAAGCCCCCGGCTCCACGAGCGTTCAGAATGATTTTTTCTCGCGCCTTCGTCTGAATGCGCTGGTGAAGTTTTAATAGAACGGGAACATCACGTTTACCCGTTGTGCCTCCCCCGGTGCAAAATTATTGGAAGCAAAATAGGCTTTAATTATTTTGCTTCCAATAATTTTGACTTTAATAAGGCAAAACAATTAACCGGTAAAATGGTTAAAAGGTAAAAATAGTTTTGCCCTAAATAGTTTTGCCTTTATCTTTTTGTGCTTCGGGATTTTCAGGGCGAGGAATCATTTGGCTCCAATTCAGTTACAATTCAGCTTTCCGATTTAAATTGAATTCATGATGATCGCAATCATTTACAGATGATTTGAATTGACGCAAGACGTGGAAAGACAAATCAGACAATTTATATACCCTGGCCGTGGCATAACACGTTTTTAAAGAGGAGTGCACATTATGTTTGAAAGTAATAATTCTAAAGCCCCGCGCTCTCGGGCTGAGGTCTTGTTGGCCAAAGACCTGCGCAAGTTTTATGGACCCAGAGAGGCGCTTAAGGGATTATCGTTCTCCTTGCAGGCCGGGCGTATTCTGGGCTTCCTCGGCCCCAACGGCGCGGGGAAAACGACCGCCATTCGCATCCTGACCACGATTCTGCAGCCCGATTCGGGTCACTTCGTTGTGAACGGCATCAGTTCCGAAAATCCCATGGAACTCCGCCGCAGGATCGGCGTGCTTCCGGAGAGCTTGGGATTTCACAAGCACATGACAGGAATCGAGTGCTTGGTTTTCTTCGGCCGGCTTTATGGGAGAAGCGCGGCGCAAGCCCGGGCCACTGGCCAGACGCTGCTGGAAGAAGTGGGTCTGGATCAAAGATCAAAATCTTTGATCGGCAGCTACAGTCGCGGCATGCGGCAAAGACTGGGAATCGCGCGCACGCTGGTCAACGATCCGGCGGTCTTGTTCCTCGACGAGCCGACACTGGGCCTGGACCCGCGCGGCCAGCAGGAGTTGCTCGAGTTGATCGAACGGATTGCGCGCGAGCGCAACGTCGGCGTCATTTTGTGCAGCCACGACTTGCCGGAGGTGGAAAGCGTTTGCGACGACGTACTGATCATGAACTTGGGCCAGGTCGTTGCCTATGGAACAGTGGCCGAAGTCATTGGGCGCACCAAGCGCAGCGCCGTGCAAGGAAACGGCATGCGGATCAATATTCCGTTGCCGTCGGTGGCAGAGGCCCGGCAAGTATTAGAATTGGAGCCGAACGTTTTGCGCGTAACGCATCGAAGCGAAGATGCGGGCTGGCTGCGGGTGGAGTTTACCGATTCAACCGACGGGAATGTCGCGGAGAGTCCTTACCTCAATAACAGAATTCTGGAGGCGCTTATTCGCGCCGAAATTCCCATCCTGGGTTTTGAAGCTGAACGCAACCGCCTGCAAGATGTCTTTCTGCATTTAACCGAGTAGCACGAGAAATCGAGTTTGCAATTTTATAAGAGGGCAAGCGCAATTTTTTTTTCATTACATCGAGGAGGCAGCAATATGAGCAACAAACAAAACTTGCACAACAGCCCGGCTGAATTGTCGGGTTCGGGAGCGCCCACGTGGTGGCTCATATTCGTCCGGGAGCTTCACGAATTATGGATGGGAGGGAAGGCGCCGGTTCTCGTCCTCATTTTCAGCATTCTACTCGCAATCATGACATACGTGCTGGCCAGCAACAGCGAGTTGAGCTTGATTCCTCCGCAGGAAATGACCTACGAAACGCTCAAGGCCGCCATCGCCGTCGCCCTGTTCATCAGCTTGATTATCGGCGCCGACAGCATTAGCGGCGAGCGCGAACGATCGACACTTGAAGGGCTTCTGCTAACGCCGACGAGCCGCCGGCAAATTGTTTTCGGCAAGTTCCTCGCCGGCATTTCGCCCTGGCCCGTGTGCCTGGCAGTTACCATCCCCTATATGCACGTGATCTCCCAAGGCAATGAAGTTTTTGGCCAAGCCGTAATTTGGGGCGCGATCACGGGCAGCATTCTGACCCCGGCCTTCACGGCCATGGGAATGTTTGGAAGCTTCTGGTCCAATTCCAACAAGACCAGCTTGTTCATCGGCTTGGGCATTTATGTCCTTTTCCTTCTGCCCACGACATTACCCGGGCGCGCGCAGACCGGACTCATGGGATCATTGCTCCAACAAGTGAACCCGATTGCATCCATCAATCATTTTCTTTCGAAGATCCTCGTGAATAATCGCACGCTGGGCGAATGGTGGCCCTTTCTTCTTTCGTCCGTAATATTTGCCGCTCTTGTTTATGGACTGCTTTTTCTCTATGCCGCTCCCGGTCTCCGTTTGGAGGGCGGGAAAACAAGCAAGTTCTGGTCGTCTATCGCCCGTCTGATTGGCGTAAGCATGTTTGTGGCCTTTTGCTTGGGGGCTTTCTTGAGCACTTCTCCGGCCATGGCGCAAGAAGCCGCGTCCAATTCACCGCTGCAGATTTCCATCGATATGGAGTATGCGACGGTGAAGGCGGGAGATCATATCATCTACAATACGACGGTGAGAAACAATGGCACGGAGGATACTCCCGGGCTATGTTTGGCAATGAACATCATCAATCTTGACGCGGCGGGAGATATCGTCGATCCCGAGGACTGGTCGCCACAGCGCACGCAATACATTGAGTCTCTCGCTGCCGGCCAGCCTAACACTCTCTCCTGGCGAGTCAATGCCATTCTGGATGGCGATTACTTGATCTATATGGTCGTCATTCCCGAACCGGAGGGCCAGGATGCCACCAGCCAGCCTGTTGCCAGCTCGGCCATTCACCTAACGGTGACGCCGTTTACCAAACTCAATCCCGGCGGCGTGCTGCCGTATGCGATTGGAGGGCCGATCATATTGCTGCTGGGCATATTTCTTCTCTACCGCATGCGCCGCCGAAAAATCGACATGGGTGGTAGTTCCGAGTGAGGACATACTTCCAAGCAACATGTCATTCAGGAAGAATCAGACTGTGTGAAAACGTTCGAATTGTCATTGCGAGCGCAGCGAAGCAATCTCTAAATCTAATACGTGCATGCGCCGGGATTGCTTCGCTGCGCTCGCAATGACGTTTTCACACAAGCTGAATCTTTTTTAGCATAAGCACTGTACTCGATACCGAAAAAGATCCTTCCAGGATGACACCGAGGCGGTACACGGGCCCTTGGCCTGAGTTCAGCTATAATTCAGATTCAAATTTAAATTTGAATCCTGATAATCAATTACCAACGGTCTGAATTCACCCAAGAGGCGAGGTTATCCATGAAAGCCCGAACAATTAACGCGGTATTGCTGCTCATCACGACGGTCATGATGCTTCTGCCCGTCAGAAGCTTGGCCCAGGAGGATCCCGCTTACTTGCGTGATCGTGGCCCGGGCATTCCCATGTCGCAATTCGGCACTTATGTTCGCCCCGGCGAATTATTGCTTTATCCTTTTTATGAATACTACTACGATCACAATCTGGAATACGAGCCGTTTGACTTTGGCTTGGGCTCTATAAAGGAATACCGTGGCCGCTATGAAGCTCATGAGGGCATATTTTTTATTGGATACGGTATTTCCGACAGACTAGCAGTTGAATTTGAAGCAGCAGTTATTTCTGCCGACTTTGAAAAGGCTGCAAATGATACCTCGGCAGTGCCGGCAAAAATTAGCGCATCGGGTCTCAGCGATGTGGAAGGGCAAATCCGCTGGCGCTGGAACCGTGAAAGCTCATCGAAGCCGGAGTATTTTAGTTATCTCGAAACCGTGTTCCCGACGGGTGAAAAAAATAGCCTGATTGGAACAAGCGACTGGGAATTCAAACTCGGCACCGGCCTGGTCAAAGGCCACAGTTGGGGTACAATAACATTTCGATTGGCCGTGGACTATTCTGCGGGCGAAAAAGTATTCGGCGTCGGCGAATATGCCTTCGAATATCTGAGAAGAGTATCCGATCGTTTTCGTTTCTTTGCCATGATGGAGGGTTCGGAAGACGAGATCGCAATCGTGCCGGAGATGCAGTGGTTTCTCAGTCGCAGCATATTTTTGAAAGCAAACACCGGTTTTGGTGTGACTTCAAAAGCGACGGACTTTGCTCCGGAAGTGGGAATTATGTTTTCATTGTGGCCGTAATAAGGCAAACTATTTACTCATGGAGTCGAAATGACAAGACCACTTCAGATTCTTGCCGGAGTGATTCTCCTGTTGGATTCTTATGGCCTGGCGTTGGCGGGTGGCAAGGAATCCGCGCCGGCGCCCTTCACCGTTGCCAATATTCTTTTCGAACAGAATGCCACCGACGAGGATGTCGAGGTCGTGTTCGAGGTCAAGGGCGGCGCGGAGGGATTAGCGAAGCTCACCGTGGTTTCTCCGGACGGCCGCACCGTTGTCGATTTCACGGCGCCCGACGCTTCCACGTTAGGCATGCGGCAGTTCCGTTTCGAATCGCCGGAGCCAAAAGACGTTAAAGGCCTGAAATCGGCTTATCCGGAGGGCGTGTATATCTTCTCCGGTGCAACTGCTGCCGGCAACAAACTTCAAGGCAAAGCCACGCTCAGTCACAAGCTGCCAACTACCACCTCATTTATTGAACCTAAAACCGAGGCTCAGGGCGTGCGCATCAAGAATCTGGAAATCAGTTGGATGCCCGTCGAGAATCTCGCTGCCTACATCATCTATATCGAACAAGATGAGCTGAATGTCAGCCTCACGGCAAGACTGCCCGGGTCCGCCGCCACGTTTGATGTGCCTGAGGGCTTTCTGCTTCCGGGTACGGAATATCAACTCGGCATCGGCACGGTGACGGAGGAGGGAAATACCTCATTTATAGAAACTACGTTTATGACCGCCGGGAAGGAGTGAGGCCAGGGCGCCTTTCTGCAAATTGCACTAACCTCGCTGCCATCCTGCAAGGAACTTTTGAAGGATCGAGTATTGCGCTATTGCGTCACAGGATTCCCGCAAGGGCCTTGCGGCATGATGAATGCATGTTACTTGAAAGCTTCACTGTCATTATCTATGTTGATCTATGTGGGTTAAATGTCATTCTGTAAGAATCCTTTTTAGTCCCGAGCTGGGCTTTAGATGGTCACGGGGAATTATTTTGTTTATATCACAACGGACCCCGAATCCGAAATGAGATTTCTTACGCGTATGAATAGTTTTCCCGAGGCTCAAAAGGATTCTTACAGAATGACAGATTGGGGTCGTACCTGTACCCACACAAAACAACATAGAACCAAAAATCCTTTGTAAATCCGCAATCGTAAATTGACATTTTAGAAGAGGTGCATGATGAAGGGAAACATGATTTTGATCACCAAGCTTCGGGCGCCGATTGTGGCCGGCCTTGCAGCGATTGTTCTCTCTGCATGGCAAGTACCTACAAACACGGTCGCGACCCAGGACAAGAAGCCGGCGCCGGCCGAGGTCGTTATTTACGCGTCTGAGCTGCCGGAGAGCGCGCTATCCGAGTTTGACTTTTGGGAAGATCCGGCTTCACCCGGAGAAAAGATGATCGGAACTCGCAACACCGGAGATGAATTGGACCCGCCGCCAGAGAATGACCCCCATGTGACTTTCAAGGTAAAGGTTCAAAGCGGTGTGCCATATCGTTGCTGGATTCACATGAAAGTGGGAGCGCCCAAAGGCAAGTCGCAGGCAAATAAATTTTGGGTGCAATTCTCAGACGCGGTCGACAAGACCGGTAAAGAGGTCTTCAAGCCGCGCACGGGAAGTTACCTAACCGCGCAAGGGCCGGCGCAGCAGGGCTGGGCGTGGGTGAGCTGTGATCTGGAGGGCGCCAAGTCACCGGCCGAATCATTGATCCATTTTCGCAACAGCGGCGAAGTCACCGTGCGTTTGCAGGCGGGGATGGAAGGGGTCGGATTCGATCAGCTTATTTTGAGCCCGGCACGATTCCTGGAGAAACCACCGGCTGAAGCGATTTCAGAAAAGTAAATAGGTTCCTATCAATCCAAATCAAGGAGAAAATGATGGAGACTGCAAAGACGTTAGCAAAGACTGGTGCTTCTGCGGGATGGAGCGATCTGCTCATCACCTCTTTGAAGGTGGCAATAGTGGGCTTCGTGGTATTGCAAGCGAAGGAATGGTTCGACGCCGGCTCCTTCGATACGCCGGCCACGGCAATGGACGCAGGCTTGATTGCAGCCGGAATTTTCGTGTTGAACGCCATCCTCAAGTTGGCAAAGTTTTAGAAGGAGGTTCAATATGCGCAAGTCATCCTCCGTTGTCTGTTCGTTCGCCCTAATGATTGGCGTGTTGATTGGTTGCAATGCTACCGACAAACCGGAAGAAGCGGCCAAGCCCTCTCTTCAGACGAATGCGGCCACGGTTGAGCCGAAGCCAGGAGAGCAATATCAATATCGAGCCGTGTGCATTGAAAAAGAGCAGCACGGGGGCAATGAACAAGTGTTGAGCAAATGGTTTGACCGCCGGGAGAAAGCCGATGAGTTGGGAAAATATCACGGCGATTTCAAATACAAAGGGCATCGCTGGAGAATCGACGAGCGCATCAAGCCCGAACGCACTAAACCATAACGGATTATGAAATTTTTGCGGCGTTATCACTTTTTTGTTTGGATGGGCTGCTTGGCTTGGGCTTGCGGCTTCTCCGAATTCGATGGACAATACCGTGTCAAAAACCAAAAGCCCTTATCCGAGTTTTCAATTCCGGATAAGATACCGGGAAAAAACTATGTTTATTTCATTGCTATTGGAGATCAAGGCAAGGGCGGCAACAGCCAGAAACATGTCGCTGACTTGATGAACGAAAAAGCCCGCAAGGACTCGCTTGATTTTGTGCTCACGCTGGGCGACAATTTTTATGGCGATGGCGTGACCTCGGTTTCCGATAAACAGTGGCTTGAAAAATTCGAAGCCATGTACGATCTGCCCTATCTCCAAATTCCCTTTTATGCCACGCTCGGCAATCACGATCATCATTTTGGCCATGGCCACTATCAAGTAGAGTACAGCAAAAAGAATGACAAGTGGAAGATGCCGCATAACTATTACACCTTCGCGAAAGCGATCGAGGCGAATTCCTCCATTCAACTTTTCGCGCTGGATACGGATGTCATCAAGCGGGGCGGCGAAAATGATGTCGAGCAAATCGCATGGCTCGAACGCCAGTTGCAGGCTTCCATCGCAACGTGGAAGATCGTTTACGGCCATCACCCGGTATTTTCATACGGCAAGCACGGCGACCAAGAGGAGATGATCGACCTGGTGCGTCCACTCCTGGAAAAATACCAGGTGGATTTTTATATCAGCGGCCACGATCATGATCGCCAGCTCCTCGGGCCCGTTAACGGCGTGTATTACATCGTCTCCGGAACCGGCTCCAAAAGCCGTCACACCAGTTACGGCGAGTTGACGGTTTTTGCCGCAACCAATTTGGGCTTTGCCTGGTTTCGCGTTTCCGGCGCTGAGCTTCATATGCAGTTTATCAATACGGAGGGCAAAGTTGAATATGCTTATACCTGGACGAAGGAAATGCTCCAAAGCGATTTTTCCAAGTTTTCGACAAAGTGAGCTGATGATGCGACCATTCACGGGTTTTCGTCGTAATGTATTTGCTCTGCCTTTTTCGATTTCTTCGATTGAGCCCCGAAGCGATACGTAAAGTTTAAATACACAATTCTCGCATCACGCTTGTTGACGATTGTCTGGTTGAGCGACGGAATGTTCAACGCAAACTTTCGCCTCAATGTCTTGAAGACGTCTGTGATCGTCAGCGCCAGAGAAAGCTTGCCTTCGAGCACCTCTTGCCGAAATCCTGTGTTGACCACATAACTCGGTGATTGTTTTCCTTGCGGTCTTAAGCGTGACGAATTGTAGGTCGAATTGATCTGCAGTCGTGACGTCCCGCTCAGGTTCATGTCGACCGTGAAACTACCGCCCCAGGTAGTAATCGACTTCTTTTTGCTGTAGCCGAGATTCGAGGCGTCAATCTGATTCTGGAAGGCATTTGCGTTTCCATGAACAGTAATAAGATCGCTCAGATTGGCAGAGACGATCACCTCCAAGCCGCCGGATTGATCGTTTGCAAGATTCTGTCTGGTCGTGAGCAACGTCGTGTCATTGAGCGCTTGCGTCACCGAAGTGAATCGGTTGTAAGTGTACCGGTAAAACAGCGCCGGCAGGATGGATACGGCGTCGTTCTGAAACTGACAGCCCAGCTCGAGGGAATGAATATACTCTGGCCGCAGCTTGGGGTTTCCCGCAGATACGTTGCGAGGATCACGGTACTCCGGGAATGGATTCAACTCATCGCCTTCGGGCCGGTTCGTGCGCCGGCTGTAGCTGAGTTGCAGTTCGGTTAACTTGCTGAGCTTGTGCGACAAATGCAATGTTGGATACAGGCTGAAGTATCTGTTGGTCATGATCGAGTCTAGTGTCACCAGGTTGGATTTGACCCATGCACGTTCTGCGCGTAAACCTGCCATGAGACCGAATGACCCGAACGATTGCTTGTACGTGCCATACAATGCATGGATCGACTCATCATAGAGAAACCGATTTGTCTTCGTTATGTCCGTAACGAACTTCCGTTGATTTGTATCGAAGCGCTCGGCATAGAAATCAAAATCATTGCTGATGAATTCTCCACTGTATCCGGCTTCAAGGTGCGATTCCTTGGTGAGCGGATTGACGTATTCAAGCGTAAGCTGGCTGTTGTTGTCGCCGTTCTTGATCAATGTGTTGTCGTATTCGTTCGGACCGATCGGCAACAGGTAGACGTTGGTGTAGCGATTATCTTCCTGTTCCGGCGCTCCGGCGGCATTGAACTCAAGCCGTAGGGTATGATCTTCCTTCGGAAAATTGTGCTCGAACCACGCGGTGATGCTATACTCTTTTTCAAACTCGTTATCGATCCGGTTGCGGCGGTATTGGTTGATAAGGACACGATCACTGTTGTGCAGAAGCTTGTCGGCGCTTTCCGTCCTGGTGAAACTGTTATAGAAATAATCGCCCGAAAGACCAAACTTGTTTTGGTTGTGGAGGCGGTAATCGACCCCAAGCGAAACAATATGTGAAAGCGGTCTTGCGTATGAGTTCAGCGTCTCATGGTATAACGTGAGCGTGGAAGCTGTCGCCGTCTGTTGGCGATTGTCCGTGTTGATCCGGTTCCGGCTATCCTTCCGTATGCCGTAACTTCCATAGAGGTTGAGTGAACCCGGATTATAGTTCAGTCTTGCGTTACCGTTGTAACGGTACTGGTTGCCAGCGTTGGCAGCAATATTGCCGTTGATTCCGAGTTTGGTGTTTTTCTTCAGCACGACGTTGATGATGCCGGAGGTCCCGTCAGGTTTGTACTTGGCGGATGGATTAGTGATCACTTCGATTCTTTCAATAGAATTCGCTGGCATCTGTTGCAAGACCGTCGCGCTGTTCTTCTTCATCAGTGGCGAGGTTCTACCATTGAGCATAATTAAGATGTTCGAAGATCCCCGTAGACTCACGTTGCCATCAATATCCACTTGCACCGACGGGACATTCTGCAACAGCTCGCTTGCCGATCCCGTCTTGCTCATGAGATCCTGATCAACGTTGTATGCCTTCCGGTCGATTGTGGCACTGTAGAGCGATTTCTCTGCCGTCACCAGCACCTCTTCCAGAGACAAGTCGGTCGCAATGAGTCTAACTTTGCCGAGATTGAGATGCTTGCGCTGAGGATCGATGATGAACACAGACGTTTTTTTCTCTTTGTACCCAACTAGGTAGAAGGAGATGAAGTATTCGCCTGCCGGAATCTCGACAAAATTGAATTTGCCGGCCTGGTCTGTTGCCTTCCCGGCGACGATGGTGCTGTCATGCTTCATCCGCAGGACAACATTCGCAAATTCGACGGGGCTTTCGGTGGAATCGTCAATGACTGATCCTCTGATTGTTCCCACGTTGTCTTCTTGCGCACTGAGAGTGGCAACGAAAATCGCAGCGAAACTCAGCAAGCTCGCGAGCATCGCCAAAGTCGTGTGGCGAGAAACGGCGCCATGAAGATAGAATCGTCGTGAAAGCACTTTTGCTCCGATCGATCAATGGCATGAATGCGGTGAAGCCAGGTTCAGCGTGGCAATCGGCGAAATTATGGCGGCGCCACAGAGCTCGGCGCGGCCCGAAGCGCCGGTTCAGTTAGTTGTTTTCCTGAGCGTCATGCTCTTTGCCGGAATCCTCACCTTCTTTACCTATTTTGCCGCCCGAGGTTCCAATAAAGGACTGGCATCACGAGTAGATTGAGTATAGTAGAGCTCACCAAGCCTCCGAGAATCACCACTGCCATGGGATGTTCGATTTCATGCCCGGGGCGATTACCGCCGAGCACGATTGGCAACAACGCAAGTGCGGCCGCAAGCGCCGTCATGAGGATCGGCGTGAGTCTTTCTTGCGCGCCGCGCATAATCAATTCCAATCCGAAAGCTTGGCCTTCTTCATGCTCGAGATGGCGATAGTGACTGACGAGCATAATCGCATTGCGCGCCGCGATGCCGAGCACGGTGACAAATCCCACCAGCGAGCCGAGTGAGAGCACGCCGCCGGTGAGAATCACGCTGATGATGCCGCCGGCGAGCGCGAACGGCAGGCTCAACAGCACGAGCAAGGCCAGACGCAGCGATCCAAAATCGGCGTGCAAGATCAAGAAAATACCAATGATCGAAAGCAATGATAGCATCAAAATGCGATTCTTGGAGGCTTGTTGCGCCGCATACTCGCCCAGAAATTCGGGATGATAGCCGCGCTCAAAATGAACGCTGCCGGCTTTGCTTTCAATCTCGCGCGCGACGCTGCCGAGATCGCGATCGCGGACGTTGCAGGTGACTTCAGTATAGCGCGAAGCGGCCTCGCGCATGATTTGATTCGGCGCCGGCGCGATAATGATATCGGCCACGTCGCGCAGAGGCACCATCCCTCCGGTCGGTGTGGTGATCATCAAATCGCGCAGGGCTTCGACATTGTCCCGCACTTGCGGCGCGCCCCACACGACGACGTCGAAAACTTTTTGCTCTTCATAAAACTCGCCGACTTTCATGCCTTTCACTAAAACTGTCGCCGTGCGACGCACCTCGCCCGGTGTGAGGCCGAAACGCGCTGCGGCTTCGGGACGTATATGCACTTCCACTTGCGGCACGAGAATCTGCGGCTGCACTTTCAAATCCACCACGCCTTCAATATTGGCAATCGCAGCTCGCACTGCTTCTGCTTGTTCGCGCAGCACGGCGAGATTCTCGCCATAAATGCGCACGACGAGCGTGGCGCTCGCGCCGGTGAGAACTTCTTTGATACGCTCGCGCAAATATGTGAGCAGATCGCGATACAAGCCGGGATAACCGTCAACGACTTTTTGAATTTTCGCGACCGTCGGCTCGTAATCGACTTTCGGATCGAGGCTGATCCACAGCTCGGTGAAATTCGGGCCGACGACTTCATCCGCGACTTCGGCGCGGCCAATGTGCGAGCCGAAATTGCGCACGCCGGGAATGGCGCGCAGCTCTTGGCTGGCGCGTTCAGTAATGCGCCGCATCGCCTCGAGCGAAGTGCCGGGCTTTTCGACCCAGTGCATCAGAAAATCATACTCTTTAAAATGGGGGAGAAATTCTTCACCTAAAAAAGGAAATGCGATGAGCGCCAACGCCATGATCACAGCTGCAGTGAGGACGGATCGTCGCGGTTGATGTAGCAATTTCGGCAGGATCGTTTCATAACGCCGTTTGAGCCAATGCACAAGCGCCATTTCTTTTTGACGGCGTTGCGCGGCTTGCGGCAGCAGCATAAGTGACAACGCCGGAGTGAGCGTGAGCGCGACGAACAACGAAGCCAAAATCGCGAGGACATAAGAGAAAGCCAAAGGCCGGAAGAACGAACCGGACAAGCCTTCCAGCAAGAACACGGGCAGCAGCACCAGCATGACGATTACGCTGCCATAAACCACGGCGCTGCGCACTTCAAGCGAGGCGTTGAGCACCACGTGAAATGCCGAGTGCGGATTGCCCGCTTCACGATTGATACGGAGGCGGCGCATGATGTTTTCCACGTCGATGATGGCATCATCAACCACTTCTCCGAGCGCGATGATGAGGCCGGCCAACACCATGGTATTGATCGTACCGCCGCGATAGTGCAGCACAAGCGCAGCCGCGAGCAGCGAGGTCGGAATGGCCAGCACGCTGATCAATGCGGTGCGCCAATCGTTAAGAAAAAAAGCCAATACCAAAATCACCAGCACACACCCGAGGAGCATAGCGTGATTGAGGTTCGCCAGCGACATCTCGATGAAAGTCGCCGGGCGAAAGATGGTCGGATCGATTTCGAGATCGATGAGTCCCGGCCGCAGCGCCGCGAGCGCGGCTTCGACTTTGTGCGTGACCTCGAGCGTGTTGCCCCACGGCTGTTTTTCGACGATGAGCAAAAGCCCGGGCCCGTCGTTGATCACGGCATCGCCAATCGGCGGCGGGAATCCTTCGATCAAGTTAGCGACGTTGCCGAGCGTGAGCGGTGCGCCGTTGCGCATTGCCACCGGAATGTGCGCCAGATCTTGCGGGGTATAAATCGGCGAAACATGCGAAACCGACAGGCGCTGATTCGGCATGTCAACAAAACCGCCGCCACCGATCTCGGTAGCGGCGCGCGTGGCGCGTACCACGTCGTCAATCGTGATTTCGTGGGTGCGCAAACGTTGAGGATCGACGAGCACTTGAATTTGACGGTCGCGCTGTCCCCAAATCGCGACGTTGGCCACGCCGGGAATCGCCATGAGGCGCGGCCGAATCGTCCATTTCGCAATCGTCGTCATCTCCATCTGTGAAAGTTTTTTGGAGGAGATGCCGATTTTCATCACGCGGCTCATGGACGACAGCGGCGAGAGCATCACCGGCGGCGCAGCGACGGAGGGCAGATTGGCGGCAACTTGTGCGAGCCGTTCTTGCACCAATTGTCGCGCTCTCATGAGATCGGTGTCTCCTGCAAAATACAGCGCCACCGACGAGAGCCCGAGCACGGATTTGGAGCGAACTTTTTTCAGCCACGATACGCCGTTGAGCGCGTTTTCAATCGGTACGGTGACAAGCGCCTCCACTTCCGCCGTTGATAGGCCGGGTGCTTCGGTTTGAATTTCCACCAACGGCGGCGCGAATTCGGGAAACACGTCGAAGGCGGTGGTGCTGAGAATGCGCGTGCCGGCGATCATCAAAATCAAAGTGAGCACGACGATGGCAATGCGCAAGCGCAACGAGGTGGAAACGAGCCACTGCATCATTTGCCGCCTCCGAACTCCGTACCGAAAATTTCTGCTGCACCGGTGATCACGACTTCCGAGCCGGCCGCCGGGCCGCGGGTGAGCACGGCGAGACTATCCGCAACATGATGCAATTCCACGCGTTGGCGCGCATAAACTTGCGGCGCGGTCTTCGCATAAACCCACGTGCCGCCGTGAATGTCGTAAAGAATCGCAGAGAAAGGCACGAGCAAATTTTCTTCAGCGCTTTTTTGTGCGAGCATCACGCGCACTTTTTCGCCGATGCGGAATTGGCCGTCATCATTTCGTATTTCAAAAAGAAGATCGGCAGAAGCAGCACTGGCATCGCCGCGCGGCGGGCCTTGCACCGGTTTTGCGGCAGTTTGCGCAGAGCCGGAGGCGTTGCCGAGTGCTTCGATTTGCGCAGGCTGTCGATCGTCAATTGTGGCGAGATCGCCGACATAAACCGGCACGCGCACCCACACCGGGTTCTGGCCGATGACTTCGAACAATTCCGCACCGGCAGAAACGGTTTGGCGCGGCGCAACGTTGATCTGCTGAATCACACCGTCGAAAGGTGAAGCAAGAGTCATCGTGGCTACGGCCAATGCCGCGGAATCCGGTGCGGCGTTGTTGGTGAGTTGCAAACGCGCTTCAGCGGCTTTGAATGCAGCTTCGGCAGCCGCCAATTCCGCTTCAGCCTCTTCCTGCGCTTTCACGCTGCCGGCTTTGTCCAGCAGCAACTGCTCCGCGCGTTTGGCTTTGGCGGCCGCCAGCTCGAGTTGCATTTTCTTCAGCGTCACTTCTTCCGGCGTGCCCAGTAAATTGTGTTGAGCAGGCAAAGGCAACAAGCGAAAAATCGTTTGACCCATTCGCACGCGCATGCCGGACTGCGGCAATGACCCCGCCGGCGCGATCACCACACCAGACGTTGGCGCAGTGATAAAAATGCGGCGGCCGGGAACTGCGATGATTTCACCGCCGAGGCGCAGCGTGCACGCGACTTTGCGCTTTTCCACGGCCGCGGTTTCGATGCCGAGTCGCTGTTCCGCTTCGGGAGAAAGCGTCACGGTGGCGAGGTCGGATTCTTTGACGGCGTTTTCAACTTTTGCAGGCGGTGGTGATTTGATTTGGGATGCGCCGTTGTCGCTGCAACCTGACACAAGCGCTGCTGCCATAAGGAAAGCGACCAGGATTAAGCCTGTTTTCATAATTGTCTCAAAAGAAGCAGTTCATGGCAAAAATCTCATCAACCCTTGGCAGAGCAAACATGTCCTTGCATACAAGGATATATTGCTTTACAGGTGTCCTTGTAGAAAAGGACACATATGCCAGACAAGGCCATTATTCGAGAAATTATCGTTGATTTTCAAGAATCAATTGCCAGTTTTTTATGTGCATGTTTGACCTCTATAGTATGGGAGGTTTTCTCCGCCAGGTCTTTACACAAAAAATTTCTAAGGCCAACTAAGAGGCGTTTCAATGTTAGCCACCACCGCCCGATGATCTGAAAACCGGGACGAGTTCAGATTACAGTTTACGACCTTTATCTTTTTGCTAACCCAGATATGGTCGATAGCCAGGACCGGCAGCGGAATTGGCCAGGTTTTGGCAAATCCAATACCGCCACTCTCAAAAGCATGCGTTAGATATTGACGAAAAGATTCGAACAGAACGGAATCAAGGGGAGTATTGAAATCTCCCATGACGATAAGATTGGCCGGCGAATAAGAGCGGATCATCTTGGACAATTGCTCAAATGCCGGCGAGCGTGACTGAAAGGGATCGCCATCGAGGTCGACAAGCAATACATGGAATCGTTCCCCATTTAAAGCGACTTCAAGCAAGTTAAAATGTCCGCGCCGGCCAAGAGAGCCTCGCTCTTTTGAGAGAATTTTGCCTCTGGTAATCAGGGCCATCCCATCTGCCAATGGTTCAACGTGATAGTTTGAAAATACGTTTTTCCATATAGTCTCCGTCTTCTTTTTAATTCCGGATTCGACAATTCCAATGACGTCCGCGTCAAAGCTATGGATGTGGCTGGCAATTTCATTTGCGCTTTTGTTGCTTGCGGCATTCCAAAAAAACAGTTTCAAGTTGCTCGGCGCAGAAACGCGTGAATTTAGGGAAAAGCTTTCGCAAGACCATGCCAGCAGGCATACGATCGTAAAAATGAAGTAAACCTGGGCAACCCGGGTTCGTTTGCCGGCCAACCATATTATCCCGAGCATAAAAGAGAACGTGGCGAGAAGCGGCAATGGCGTAGAATAGTACACAACTGAGAATGCGTCAATCCAATCTTTAACAAAAAAGCGAATCGCCAGGCATGATATGAAAAGGCCGCTTAGAAAATATCTGAATAGCATTACGCTCTGGTGGATCAGGGTGCTGATTTGAGGCAGCATGGCGTTCATTGTTTGATTAATTCTCACGCTTCGCCTGATAAAATCCAATGCTGTGCTGCAATCGCGCAGCAGCACGGCGCAGGTTGGCCGTGGCTCCGGCTTCGTGCATGTGCGCGTCAAGCAGTTGGCGATTGATTTCGAGCACGAAGAGATACGACACTTCACCGGCTACGTACGCATTCTGCGCCTGGCTAGCCGCAGTCGTAGCGGTGGGCAGCCATTCGGAACGGCACAAAGTGAGCGCCTGTTGCACGGCAAAATAATTCGTATGCGCTTCCTGAACTTCTAACGCGAGCCGCTGCTTTACCACGAGATACTGCCGGCTGGCCTGCTCCATTTGTGCTTTGGCGCGCGCTACTTTGCCGTTGTTCCAATTGAAAAGCGGAATCTCGATTTGCGCTCCCGGCCCGATTTCAAGACCTTCTTTGCCCGCGCCGTTGGCATCGAGAACGCCGGTTATTGCAAGGATTTTCGTGTGTTCCCAGCCGAGGCGTTTGCCGGCAGCTTCGATGGCCAACTCCGCCGCGCGCAAATCCGGCCGGGACGCGAATGCCACTTGAGAAAGCTCTTGCAATGTTCGCTGCGGCAAATTCTCTTCCGGCGCAGGCGTGAGCGCGAAACTGGTGTCCTGTAAATCTATTCCCAGCAGCGTATTGAATCTGGCTCGGGAGATTTCGGCTTGCTGCTCGAAACCCAGCGCCGCTTCCTGCGCCCGCAACGCTTCGAGACGTGAGGCGGATTCTTCCAGCTCGCTGAGGTCGCCGGCGCGCAGACGGGCCGCGGCAATGTCGGCAATCTCTTGATGCAAGCGCGCATTCTCTGTTGCGATTTGTTTCTGCGCTCGCGCAAATATCAAGTCGGCGTATGTGATTTGCACGTCGCGCGCCAGATCGAGGCCGTGCTGCACTAAATTCTCAGCCACTCGTTGCGCATCGATCTTGGCTGCTGCCACGCGCTGCGGCCGCTGCCACAAAACTTCGATGGGCAAGTTGAGCGCTGCTTCGAATTGTTTCGGTCCTACTGGAAAGAGCAATGATAAAATAGGATTGCGCAGCAGACCGGCTTCAATCAAATCAGCCCGTGCGAATCCAAGTTCGGTGAGATCGGCTTGAAATTGGGCATTATTCCAAAGCGCAATGGCAACGGCTTCGTCTGCGTTGAGACCATCGGCCAGCGCAACGCCGGTGGGAAAGCGTACCGTCGCAGTTTTTGCTGCTGCGAACGTGTGGCCGGTGCGTTCCGCGATCGCTTTGGAAACAAAATCACGATTGTAAGGCGAGTGCGCAGCGCAACCTGCGAAGATCAGGAGGAACAAGGTTGCGAAGAGGCGAGGCATAATCAGTTTCCTTCTGGATTTTTTATTTGAGTGCCCCTCATTTTTGGTATAATTGAATTTGTATGTTCATACCCGATCATGCCAGGACTCGCGTAAGTGTGATTGTCATCGCCTCGTCACATGAATGTAAAATCGTTGTCAACGAAAAAGGATGCGCCGATTTGGAAGGAATTTGAAATCGAGTCCACAAAATGCGGGGCAAGTCTTCGGTAGGAATATTATCGCCGGTATCCCTCGTTGTCATCCTCGGAAGGATCTTTTTCGGAATTGAGTTCAGTGCTTATGCTGAAAAAGATGCTTCCAGCATGACATGTTACGTTGGAAGGCCTTTTCAAAAGGCAAAACAATTTTGGGCAAAACTATTACGAGAGCAATTATAAAGTTTTAATGTTTGTCATTCTGAAAGAATCAGACTGTGTGTGAAAACGCTCGAATTTGTCATTGCGAACGGAGCGAAGCAATCCCTAACTCCAACACGTGCACGCGCCGCGATTGCTTTGCTGCGCTCGCAATGACGTTTTCACACAATCTGGTTCTTCCAGAATAACATTTATGAGGTTCGGGAAATGACTTTGGACACTCCCTTACTTCAACAATTTGTCAGCAGACATGACGACTTCTTTCACGCTCAACGCAATGCTTTCGGAGAGCGCAAAATTTCCTTTCATCATCTTGATTTTAACCGGAATGAACAGCAAGTCTTCCGGCGTGCGCGCGAAGTCAAAATTATCGTGTATGGTCTTGCCGCGAAATTGGGCGAGGAATTCATCATCAATTCCGTCGAGGCCTTTTACACTGACGCTGGAAATAATGCCGGTATTCGTCACCCCGGCTAAGACCTCGATCGTTTTACCTTCGTGCTGCAAGGATTTGAGGAAGACGTATCCGAGAAATTCTTCCGCTGGTCCCCATGAGCCATGCTCCCAGGCTTCGGTCCATTGCACGCCCGAGTCAAGCGTTCTAATTGCTTCGGAAGAATTGGCGCCTGGAAAAATCGACCGGCAATCTGCGTGGGTCAATTCAGACGGCGTTTTTGCAGCGGAAATGAATGCCGATAATCCGAGTATCAGCATGGCGGAAAGAATACGGTTCCTTTTTGTCATTTTTCTCCTCGTGGAAAGAGTGCAGTTCTTAATTATTTTTTGGGGGTGGAATCGATCAAACGTTTTATACATTCAATAGCTCGAATTTGAAGAAGAATTGTTCACACCCTTTTCAAGGTTTTAAACCTTGAAAAGGGTACTTGCTTTTGACCGCAACGATCTTCTCATTATGTTGGTTTTAAAAGCTGGGACGGATTTACATAGATGAGCATGCTCATGCGTCTATTTCAAGTTTCCGCCTCGAAGCGAGCGGAGGTGGCGATCGAGCGCCGCCGTTCATTTCGTCAGTTCGTGCAAAAGCGGAAAAACGAGCTGCGCCTGGCGGCCATTTTTTTGGCGCTGATTTTTTTGCCCAGCGGATTGCTGGGTTATTTGAGCTGGCGCGCGATCAAAAATGAAAAACTGCTTTCCGAGCAAAGGGTCACGGAAAGCTATCGCGAATTTGTTCGCCTCGCTGCTCATGAAATTGACGACGAGCTTGAAATTGTGCAAGCCGGCCTGCAAGCCCACGTCGAGAAAGCGCTCGCGTACCTTGGGCCGCAGCCCGAAGTCGAGCAGCTTGACAGCCTGGCCAAAACCGAATCTCTTGTTTCCTCGTGTGCTTTGCTGTTAGGTCCCGGGCAGGTCGCCTATCCCGCGGAACTTCAGGTGAAAGGCGAACACCGTTTCGCCGGTACCGAGCAAATTGAAACGGTTGCGCGTGATTATGAATGGTACAACGATTTGGCAAGCCGCGGCGAGAAGCTGGAATATCGTCTGAATGATTTCGACGGCGCCATCGCGGTTTACAAACGAATACTGGGAATAACCTCTTCGCTACAAATGCACGCCATGGCGCATAGCCTGATCGGCCGCGCCCAAACGAAAAAGGCGGACTGGGAGGCGGCGCTTCAAACCTATGAAAAGTTGCTGTACAATTATCCGGAAGTGCGCGATCTCAACAAGATGTATTTGCGCTTCTTGGCGCAATATCAGATCGCGGTTTGTCTTGCTAATCTCGGTCGCGAACAAGAGGCGATTGCAATGCTCTTGCGCATGAACCAAGATTTGGTGGAAAGAAGCGACACGATAAATATGCTGCAGTATTCTCAATTTGGGGATTTGATCAAGACCTTGGCGCCGAGGGTTTTGGCCGCGCCGAATTTGTCCGAATTGGAGCACTATCAGGAAGAATTTGAGCAGCTGGCGAAAAAGAAAAAGAAACGCCTCGACAACAAGTATTTCGTGCAATTGTTCGATGATGAGCTCCGCGAACTGGTCATCGAACGGAAATCCTACCGCCCCACGATTCGTTATTTTTCCGGCCAGGCTGACGGTAGGCCCTTCTTGCTTGGCTACCGTTCCCTGCCGGATGGTTCTGGGTTTCACGTCGCCGGACTGTTTGGAATTCAGGTAAACCTTACGCGGTTGCGCAAGAGAATCTTTCCTGTCATTCTATCCCGGCTGCAATCCAGCGACGCCGTCGTTTTAGCGATCCTGGATAATGACGGTAACTATGTGATTGGAACAAAGCGACTGTACACAGCCCCGGTTGCGACTTATGCGTTGGATTCACCATTTAGATTTTGGCAAGTGGGCGTATTTCTCGCCAAGGATAGGCTCTCTTCGCCGCTAACCGATTTTAGCGCGCTCTTATGGCTGTGGCTGATTTTATTTTTATTATTCAGCATATTCTTTGGCGCCTATATCTTTATTCGAAATGCCCGGCATCAGGCGCATCTGTCTGAATTGAAATCGACTTTCGTTTCGCGTGTATCGCATGAGCTGCGCACGCCCGTGACCTCGATTAAAATGCTGGCGGAACATCTGGACATGCAATTGCGCCAGACGGCCTCGCCCAGGGAACAAGATTTGCGCACGCGTATCGAGCAATACTTGAGCGTCATCTGCCGCGAAAGCGACCGCCTGGGCAGATTGATCGAAAACATTTTGAATTTTTCCAAAATTGAAAGAGGGGTGAAACAATACGCCTTCGAATATGAAATGCCGGCCGTGGTCCTGCAAAAAGCAATCGCATCCTTCCGGCCACATGCCGAAGCCCAAGGCTTCATCATAAAAACCAAAATCGATGACGCTCTTCCGGAGCTGCTGCTGGATGCCGATGGCATTACCGAAGCGATGCTCAACCTGCTCGGCAATGCGGTGAAATACAGCGAAAAGGAGAAAATCATCGAAGTGCGCGCCTTTCGTGAACGGGATCACGTTTGCGTTGAAGTCGAAGATCGCGGCATCGGTATTTCGATGGATCAGATCTCGAGCATCTTCGATGAGTTTTATCGCATCGATCAGAAGCTCAATTCCAGGCAGCAAGGCGGCGTTGGGCTCGGTTTGACCCTGGTGAAACATATTGTTCAGGCCCATCGCGGAACGATCGAGGTGCGCAGCGCAGAAGGCAAAGGCTCGATTTTTATCATGACCTTGCCGATTCCACCAGACGAAAGCGTAAAGGCGGAGGCCTCAACAGAAATATCAACCCAAAAGAACAATCAACCGGTTGCGAGCGTCGTATGAAAAAAATACTCATCGTTGAAGATGACGATGCCATTGTGTTCGGCCTCGAGAACGTCCTGCGGGACGAGGGCTTTGAGCCCCATTCCACAAAGTCAGGCCAACAGGGCTACCAGTTGGCCAAGGAGATTGGGCCGGACTTGATCATTTTAGACATCATGTTGCCCGGCATGAGCGGCCTCGAGATTTGCAAGCGGATTCGTGATGAGGGCATGAAAACACCCGTCATCATGCTCACCGCCAAAGCTGAAGAGAATGACAAAGTCTTTGGCCTGGAGCTTGGCGCAGACGATTATATTACCAAGCCGTTCAGCGTGCGCGAATTGCTTGCGCGGGTCAAGGCGCATCTGCGGCGCGGAGAATTTGCAGCCGGTTCCGGCGAAGAGATGCTGCCGGACGAAATCAAGTTTGGCGAAGTGGTCGTCAATTTGAAACGTCACGAAGTTCTCAAAGCAGGCCATCGCCAAGATTTGACCAATCGCGAATTTCTTCTGCTGGAATACTTCATCCGGCATCAAGGAGAGCTTTTGACCAGAGATCGTTTGCTGGATGATATTTGGGGTTATAATGTTTATCCGACCACGCGCACGGTCGATACCCATATTCGCCGCCTGCGCAAACACATAGAGCCTAACCCGGACAAACCGCGTTACATCAAAACCGTTCATGGCGCCGGATATCTCTTCGAGGTTGGAGGAAAGTAGAGAAGGGTACTTTCAGAGCGTCGAAGCGGTTTTCTCCCCTTCTCTTCCCAAGAGAAGGGGCCGGGGATGAGTTCAGGTGGCATCGAAACGCCTTGACACCAATGCCCCAAATTGGAAAGTTATTTAATCGACGCTCCGTAACAGTGCAAGTTAACTCAACCCGGATTCCTCCAGATTTCACAAGTATTTTACAACCATCCTACATATCCATAACATCCTCTGGCGGCCTTTTTCGTATATTGATTCGAAGGCATAAAATAGTGCGCCAGAGACCATGCACCTACAACATCGAAAAGGCGTTCTAATGAAAGCACTTCTCTCGTTACGAACCATTGCTATTTGGGCATTATGCCTTCTCGGCAGTATTCCACTGTGTGCCCAAACCATAAAAAAATGGACTCCTGCCGAAATCATGTCCAAAGCCAAACCCGGCCAGTGGGTGGATATCGATGGAATCATTCAAAAAGACCAGTCTATCTTTGCATTTGAAATCGAATTTCTGGCCGGCGACTTTATGGATGATGACTGGGAACTGAAGGCCAAGGTGCGAGCAGTCACTCCCGCAAAAAACGAACTTCAGGTTTTGTCGGTGCCGGTGAGGGTCACGAAAGATACCGAGTTCGACGAGGATGATGGTATCAAGAGCCTGGATGATATCAAGCCGGAAATGTTGGTGAAACTCGAGGGCGCTTATCTGAAAGACGGCATTTTTCTTGCGAAAGAAATTGAGAATAGAACCGATAGACTCAAAGACAACCCGGATTTGGATACGCTAATTGAAGTGGTTGGAAAAGTCGGGCAAGTTGACAAAGCGAAGCGCATGATTACCGTGATGGGAATTTCATTTCATATTACCGTGGAAACAGACGGAAAGTCGCTCATTAAGTGAAGGAGTAGTTTTAAGCGGCCTGAACCATGCTTCAGGCGGCAAAAGCCTTGCGATTTTTTGAATCAGTTTCTTACAGGACGTTTCATATAGAAAGGTGCTTTATGACTGAACTATTATATCTTTCCAGTTTGGATCTTATGATCCAGGTCGAATACGTCAAAGAAGCCAACTCTCTGCGTTACGCCTCGCATCGAGAGATGGAGAATGGCGAAAGAGTGATGGCCGAACAATACATTATGCTGGAGGTGGCGCCAAAGACGGATTACTTTATCAAGAACCCCTCCACGTTTGTTTGTCTTGGAGCCGACCAGCGACTCAAAAAGAAGCTGGCCCTCTTTCATCAGGAAAATGAACAGAGGTCGTTTCTCCGCAAAGAAAAAGAGATAACTGCATCGGTCAACAGCTTGATCAACGTCTCCATGCGCAATTATTATACCGAAAAAATAGGGGAGCTGATTATCTCCGTGCGCAGTGAGCTGAAAGCCGGCCGGCAATATGAAACGGAGCTTTCAAACCTCGATCAGCAAATGAGTGATTTGTTGAGTGCATACAACGTTTACGCCGATCACAAAGTGACACTCGACGAAATCATTCCTTCGGAGTTAAAACCTTATTGGCCGGGCTTGGAAGAAGCGCAATGCTATACCGTCCCTTCGCGGTGATGCAGTATTGCGCACGCGCCAGTGCGTCACACTCCTGGCAAGCCGCGGCTTCCAAGTAACATGTCATTTGTAAGAATCCTTTTCGGCATAACCATTGTGCCCGGTTTTTAAAAAGTTCCTTACAGGATGACAGCGAGGTGTTACTTGGCTAACAAGCTCCCGGTTGGGAGAAAGACGCTGAGTAGTTTTATACCCCACATTGCTTTTTCTCTGAGATACCTGCCCTCCATTCCTCTTTGCAAGCGGACTCTTTGCAGAAAAGTTAAGAAAACTTTACTCCGCTCTCCAGGATTCTGTCAGCTATTAATAGCACTGACTTAAAAGCCTAAATCCCAAACGGTGCAAGGAGCCATCCGTTTTACCCCCATTTCAATAGGAGTTTGTTATGAAACCGTTTCAAATGAAATTATTTCATGTTCTAATCATTGTTTGCTTTTTCACCCTTGCAATAGCAGGATGTCAGAAAGACCAGGGCAAAGAGAGCGACAACGGCAGCGCGAGTTCCGTGGCATTATCTGATACTACAAATCATGAAGGCCATGCCATCATCCTCGATGACAAAAACGGCGGCGATTATAACCCGGTCATTGACCCGGAAAATTTTGCCGGCACGATCGACAATCCTTTTCTTACTTTAACGCCGGGGAGGGTTTGGGTTTATGAAGGGAAGAACGAAGACGGAGAAACAGAAAGAGTTGAAATAGAAGTCACACCAGACACCAAGATGGTTCTGGGAGTTGCCAACACAGTGGTGAGAGAACGGGAATGGGTAGATGGCGAATTGGTGGAAGACACCCTCGATTGGTTTGTCCAGGATAAAGATGGAAACGTTTGGTATTTTGGTGAAGATTCCAAAGAAATCGAGAATGGTGAAGTCGTCAGCACTGCAGGTTCCTGGGAAGCCGGAGTTAACGGGGCCAAACCCGGGATCATTATGAAAGCCAATCCGCAAATAGGAGACGCCTATCGCCAGGAATTTTTAAAAGGAGAAGCCGAAGATATGGGGAAAGTGCTCGGTACAAATGAAGCCGTCACTATCGGTTTGGGAAATTATCAAAACTGCCTCCAGACCCAAGATTGGACGCCTCTCGATCCCGAGGTCGTTGAACATAAATTTTACTCCAAAGAAATCGGCAATCTTATCTTGGAAAAGAAAGCTGCCGGCGGATCTGGACAGATGGAGCTGATCAAGATGAAGGCGGAATAGCAAAAAATTCAGCCTGGGTTCAGGAAAAATGCTTATTATATTGTGGGAGTGAATATATCGCTTTACAGCGTTTTTTGTTTGCGTGAAGAGACCTTTTTATGTCATTCTGGAAGAATCTTTTTGAGCAACAAGACGACACGTTGAATTTGAGAGCTTGCCCGGCCCTTCAAAAGATTCCTCTTGAATGACAATATTGGAGCTGCTCATTCATTCCAAAACCGCTATGCGTATTCTCATCATTGAAGATGAAAAAGAGGTGGCGAGCCTCATTCGGCGCACGCTATTGGAAGAAGCGCATGCAGTCGATCTGGCGCACGATGGTCTTGCCGGCGAGGAGAAGGCATTGTCGGAAGCATACGATCTCATCATACTCGATCTCATGCTGCCGCACAAAAATGGCTTGGCCGTGCTGAAAACATTGCGGCGCGAAGGCATGGCCACGCCTATTCTTTTGCTCACCGCGCGCGATGAAGTTTCCGATCGCGTGGCGGGTTTGGATGCCGGCGCGGACGATTATTTGGGGAAGCCCTTTGCGGTGGCAGAATTGCGCGCACGGGTGCGAGCGCTCTTGCGGCGCCAATCGGACCACAAAGCTTCCTTTCTCTCCGCCGGCGACCTCGTGATGGACACCGTCTCGCACGAGGCGCGCCTCGGGGAAAATCACCTCGAGCTCACCACCCGTGAATACGCGATATTGGAATATCTCCTGCGCAACAAGGGCCGGCTGCTCACCAAAGGCATGATCGCTGAGCACGTTTGGGATTATCATTTTGACAGCGATTTTAATTTGATCGAAGTGTACATTCGGCGCTTGCGGCAAAAAATTGAACAATCCGGCGGGCAGCGGCTGATTCACACGGTGCGGAATAGCGGCTATGTGATCCGGGAGCCGGAAGCATGACACTCACCATTCGCGACCGCCTCACGCTTTGGTTCACGCTCGCCTTTTCCGCCGTGCTGGTTTTAGTGGTCGGCGTGTTGGCCTTGAAGCTCTATAGCCAGTTCAATAGCGAAATTCGTGAAGCTTTGAGCAACGAAGAGAGCTGGATCACGATATTGGTGGCCGACGAGTTTCTCCATATCGCGACGACGCAAGGAAGCGAATACGACTCGCTCGCTGCCGATCTGAACGAAAACCTGGAGGAGCGTTATGGCTTGAAGCAACAGTTCGCGCTCTTGACCATGCAGCGCAATGCGGAGAAAATTTTTTTTAGCGGCGGCAGGAAAGATATAAATGAGCTCCTGCCGGTTGATTTTTTCGAACGGCGCGCCGACATTTATAACCTCGTGATTGCCGGCGATCACTATCGTGTGCGGCTCTTCCGGCGCGGTTGGGGCGCGGCTGTCGTGGGTATGTTAAATGAGAGAATTTTCGAAGTTGCCGAGGAAGCCGGCAAGATTCTAGTTTGGCTGGTGCCTTTGGCCATGCTCTTCGCCATTGCCGGCGGCTGGCTTCTGGCCAAGCTGGCGCTACGGCCCGTGGTGGGCGCCGCTCGTATTGCCGAATCTATTTCAATGGCCAACCTCAAAGAGCGCCTGCCCGTATATACTGGCAAAGATGAATTTGGCGCGCTGGTCTCTACCCTCAACCGCATGATCGCGCGTTTGGAAGAAGGCGTCAAGCGCTTGCAGCAATTCACGCAGGATGCCGCGCACGAGCTGCGCACGCCACTGACCATTCTGCGCGGGGAATTGGAACTGGCCTATCAAGATGAAAACACCGCCGAAGAAACGCGCGCCTGGCTGCAAAAAATTTTGGATCGCGTGATTGCAGTGGGGCAGATCGTCGATAACCTGATGCTGCTGGCACGCTCCGACTCCGGCGAATATCCCATTCACAAAACCGCCTTTCGTTTGGACGTCGCCGTCAAAGAAATTTTTGAAGACCTGCAAATTCTCGCGGAAGGCCGGCCCCTCGCCGTGCATCTGCAAAACCGCGAGGCCGTGGAATTTTTCGGCGACGAATTGCTGCTGCGCCGCCTGCTCTTGAATTTGTGCGACAATGCGCTGAAATACACTTCAGAGGGAAACATCGCGTTGAGCATGAAAAGAGTTGACGCACAGATCGAGCTCGCCATCAGCGATACCGGTCATGGTATTCCTGCCGAAGATTTGCCCCACATTTTTGATCGATTTTATCGCGTCGATAAGTCCCGCACCAGCGCCACCGGCGGCAGCGGCCTCGGCCTCGCCATTTGTCAATGGATCGTTTCAGCCCATGGCGGCAAGATCGAGGTGACCAGCGCACTCGAGAAGGGAACAACAGTGCGAGTATCACTGCCGGCGAACTATGGGCAAGAATGATCACAATTTCTCCTCAATTTCACCGGCAGCTTTTGCAAGGCACGTTTACGAGAGTCCTCCGAAAAGAACAGTCCCGCCTCGCTTTAATTCAAACACCAGAGCGGATCAAAAAATTCAAGCGGAAGCAGCGCGGCTCAATCGCATTTTTGATCCGCAAAATCAAACAATCGCTTGCATGATGCGGATTTTGTGCTATATTTTCCACTTGATAATCTTGACGAATTGCCGGAGGATTTACGAGAATTGACAATTCGAGCAATCATGAAAGCGCCGGTTAATCAATTTCTGAAACTATCTCATTTTCAGGCATCTCCAACGAAGCGCGTTCCACTTACTTATGTTGAGCCACACCATTTTGCGTCTGTCGCCTGAAGTATGCTGTATTCTAAAGACAATAAAGAGCTATTTGAGAGGAAATGGAATGAATTCTTTCCTGAATAAAGCGCTCGCGCGAAAGCTCACTTTTGATTTCGACGCCATGTGGATAGAGCTTGCTGATGGCCGAAAACTTGGTGTGCCGCTGGCTTATTTTCCACGTCTGCTTAATGCCACGCCCGAACAGCGAGAAGCCTACGAAATTAGTGGCGGCGGAACAGGTCTGCATTGGGATGAAATTGATGAAGACATTAGCGTCGAGTACTTATTGCTAGGTATAACGGATCGGACACATTCGAAAAGAGAATATCAACTTTCTGAAGCTGCGTAAAGGTTGCATATTCAGTTATTTAAAAACCCGCTTTTCGGACGGACGCTAATTATGAAAGGGTCGCCGATGTCGGAAAAAATTAAATTCTTCGAGCAGGTCAACCGCAATTTCGACAAAGCTGCGGCTTATACCAAACATCCCGTGGGCCTGTTGCAGCAAATCAAAATTTGCAACAGTATTTACCACATCACCTTTCCGCTCAAGCGCGACGATGGCTCCATCGAAACCATCGACGCCTGGCGCGCGGAACACAGCCATCACAAATTGCCGGTCAAAGGCGGCGTGCGTTACAGCCCGAATGCCAGTGAAGACGAGGTGATGGCGCTCGCCGCATTGATGACGTATAAATGCGCGATCGTCGACATTCCTTTCGGCGGTGCGAAAGGCGCGATCAAGATTGAGAAAAGAAATTATTCCGAGCCGGAATTGGAGCGTTTGACGCGGCGCTACACTTATGAACTGATCAAGAAAAATTTTATCGGCCCCGGGGTCGATGTGCCGGCGCCGGATTATGGCACCGGGCCGCGTGAGATGGCATGGATGATGGACACTTACAGCGCGATGCATTCGGAATTGGATTCGCTCGCGAGCGTCACCGGCAAGCCGATCACGCAAGGCGGCGTGCGCGGCCGTACCGAAGCGACGGGCCGCGGCGTTTATTTCGGCATACGTGAAGCCTGCAATAATGCCGAAGACATGAAAAAGCTCGGCCTGGCGCCGGGATTGTCGGGCAAAACCGCGGTCGTGCAGGGCTTGGGAAATGTGGGCTATTATGCCGCAAAATTTTTGCAGGAAGGCGGCGCCGTGATCGTGGGTTTGGCGGAATACGAGGGCGCGATTTACAATCCCAAAGGCTTGGATATCGACCAGGTGGTTGCGCATCGCAAAGAGAAAAAGTCGCTGCTGAATTTTCCCGGCGCGGGCAATCTACCGTCCAATTCTGCCGCGCTGGAATTGGCGTGCGACCTCGTGGTGCCCGCGGCTTTGGAAAATCAAATCACGGCTGAAAACGCGCCGCGCGTACAAGCCAAAATCATTGCCGAGGCCGCGAACGGGCCGCTGACCGCGGATGCCAATGAGATGCTGCTCCAACGCGGCGCGCTGATTATTCCGGACATGTTTCTCAACGCCGGCGGCGTAACCGTTTCTTATTTCGAATGGTTGAAAAACCTTTCGCACGTGCGCTTCGGGCGCATGGGCAAGCGCTTTGAAGAAAATGTCAATACGAAAATGTTGCAGGCCGTGGAAGATTTGACCGGCAAGAAAGTCCCGTCCGAGGTTTTCAAGCAGATCGTGCACGGCGCCGACGAAGAAGACCTGGTCAATTCCGGGCTGGAAGAAACCATGATCATGGCCTATAACGAAATTCGCGAGATTCAAAAACAGAACGGCGACCGCATCGACATGCGCACCGCCGCGTTCGTCAGCGCCATCAACAAAGTCGCACGCAGTTACATGGAATTGGGTATTTTCCCCTAACCTCTTTTCAGCTTTATGGCCGATAGTTTGATTCCGATTGATGCCAAATTCAACGAAGGCCGTTTGCACATGACCTGGCACGACCGGCACGAAAGTGTCTACGATCCCGTTCATTTGCGGCTGGCGTGCAACTGCGCGCATTGCGTGAGTGAAATCACAGGCGAGCGTCTTATTCGCCTGGAAGATATTGACGCCGGCATCAAACCGAAAGAAATGCGCCCGGTGGGAAGATATGGCGTGATCTTCGAATGGTCGGACGGCCACAGCACGGGTATTTATACTTTTGCGCGTTTGCGTGAGCTGTGTGAATGTGGAGATTGTGCAGGAAAATAAAGCAGGATTTAATCGCGGGCTAGCGCTCGAGCTTTGGCCTGTCGAATCTGTTCCGCCAAACGATTTGCGCGTTGCTCCAGCTTTCGAATTTCTGTGTTGATCTCGAGCCTCTGCTCTTGTTGTCGCGCGTGCTCCTCCTGCCTGCTATGCGCCGCCACCACGAAGAACAAGACAAAGGTTGCGATTACGAAAAGCCATCCCACGCGTTTCATCATCACGATTTCCCTCTCGTTTAGAATATTATTGTGTCGTTGCTGTCAACGATTCCATTTTCGTGTGGTGTGTACGCACCAGCTCGGCCAGCCGATCGGCGGAAGAAACGATTTTTCCGTTGTTGTGCGGCCGGCCATACGGCGGCATTTCCGTTTCGGCGACGAACGAAAGCCGGCCGTTGCGACATTGCATGAAAAAATTCGTCGGCAGGTGCTCGCCATTCCGAAACAGAATGACTTTGCCGATGTAGCGTTCGGGGTTTGTCATGCTAAAAGCAAAGCAAGGGTAATGCCAAAAAAGGCGAGGCCGAAGCGCGATTGATAATGTTAGCGTTCGCGGCGCAGCGGGGGAGGAGAATTGCAGATCGTGTAAAACTTACAATCTGCGGCGAATCGGTGCAGGGAATTTTTTCTATCGCGTTTTTAAAAGACAAATGAGGGAAGACAAAATAATTTTTTATTATTTCTTCGGCGCTTTGGTCAAAGCTTCCACGCCCGGCAATTCGCGCCCGCCCAAAAATTCGAGCGACGCGCCGCCGCCGGTGGACACGTGCGAAATTTTAGAAGTCAATCCCGAGCGGCCCAGCGCGGCCACGGAATCGCCGCCGCCCACGACGCTGAACGCACCGCGGCTCGTGGCTTCCGCAACCGCTTCGGCAATTTTCATGGTGCCGGTGGCAAACGATTCTTTTTCAAATACGCCCATGGGGCCGTTCCACAAAATGGTTTTGGCTTGCAAGATGATTGCGCGATAATGCGCGATGGTTTTGGCGCCAATGTCACCCGCCATCTTGCCTGCCGGAATATCGCGCTCTTGATGCGGCGCCGCGCCCCGCCCTTCAATCGAACCGGCAATGACATGATCCACCGGCAATTCCAGCTTCACCGGCTTGCGCGGATTGGAATATTCCGCGACTTTCATGATGTTCAACGCCAGATTGATTTTGTCTTCTTCCACCAAAGAATTGCCGATGCCATGGCCCAAGCCTTTTAGAAAAGTATAGGCCATGCCGCCGCCGATCAGCAGGTGGGAAATTTTTGTAATGAGATTGTGAATCACTTCGATTTTGTCGGATACTTTCGCACCGCCGAGAATGACGACATAGGGCCGCGGCGCTTCGCCCAACAATTTGCCGAGCGCGGCCAATTCTGCTTTCAGCAAATAACCCGCGACCGCCGCGTCTTTATGAATTTTAGCCACACCTTGCGTGGAAGCATGCGCGCGATGCGCCGCGCCGAAGGCGTCGTTCACATAAACCTCGCCGAGTGCGGCGAGCTGCTTGGAAAATTCCGCCTCGTTCTTTTCTTCTTGTTCGTGAAAGCGCAGGTTTTCCAAAAGAAGAATTTCACCGGGAGACATGGCATTGGCCATGGTTTCCACTTCGCTGCCGACACAATCCGGCGCCATTTTTACTTCACGGCCAAGCAATTCCGACAGCTTTTTCGCCGTGGGCGCAAGCGAGTATTTGGTTTCGGGCTTGCCTTTGGGCCGGCCAAAATGCGACATTAAAATTGCCTTGCCGTTTTCTTTTAGAATTTTTTGCAGCGTGGGCAAGGTCGCGCGAATGCGCGTGTCGTCCGTCACCTCGCCATTTTCCACCGGCACGTTGAAATCTACCCGCACTAAAATTTTTTTCTCTTTTAAAACCACGTCGTCGATCGTCAGCTTGTCCATCGGTTTTTCTCCAGGTGTTTTTAAAAAAATAATGCGGTCATCGCCATGCAACCGTCGTGCTGTAAGGAATGTCGATTAGATAACTTGCTCATTTGATCTGTCATGCCCGAGCGCTTTAATCGGGCATCCAGACGGCGTAAAATGGATTCCCGCTTAAAGACTGCGGGAATGACAGCCCGGCACAATGCAATTCGAGCGAACAACAAAATAATTTTTTTGACGCCAAAGTCAAGCACGCTTAATTCACTGGCACAAAAACCAATCTTGACATTTACACCGGCAAGTTTAAATTAAGGCAGAAATTGATTGAGGGGCGAACCCATTTTAGGAGAGACCTCAAATGATGAAGCCGGGAGATTTTGTGACGATTAAATTGAACGATAAAACCCGCATCGATCCGGCGCGCCGGGAGATTCGACAATTTGACAAACGCGTTGCGCGCGTCACGATTTTGGAAAGCGACCCCCAAAGCAAGCAGCTTTTGCGTGTGGCCGTGGTTCCGGACGGCGGAGACGGTTTTTGGCTGGAGGCCGATGAAGTGGAATTGTTAGGCGCCCATTCATAACACCGGCGTCCGTCCGCCAACAACCCTGGCCGTCAATAACAATTGTCAATTGATGATTGTTTCGGTTGCGGCTTGAAAGCTATGCTAGGAAAACGCCCCGATGAATTCTTCTTCCCTGCCCACCGGCGAACGTTCGCAAAAATTGCGGCGTTTGCAAGCGGCGCGTTTCAGCCGCTGGTTTTTGCTCGCGGCTGTCGTCGTCGTCACCGTCGTTTTTTTCAAAATGGTCAGCATGTTTTTAATTCCAGTGCTGATGGCGGCGGTGTTCACGGCGCTGTTTCATCCTTTATATTCCTGGTTCATGAAAGTCTCGCGCCGGCGCGCCGGGTTGAGCGCCCTGGCCTGTTGCCTGGTTTCGCTGCTCGGCCTGTTGATTCCCGTGTATTTGATGGCCGATCTCGTCGCGACGGAAGCCATCACTTTTTATGCCAATGCCAACCTCTGGGTGCGCGATATCGTCGTTAAAATGAACGATGGCGGATGGGAGGAAATCGTCAATTCCGCCTGGGGGCAGCGCCTGGGGTTGAACAACGTCGACTGGCAAGCCACGCTGCAAGAATTTGCCACCAGCGCCGGCGCGTTCCTGGCAGACGTCATCAATCGCACTTCCAAGGGCACGTTCGATCTGATCACCAACTTGTTCGTGACCTTGTTCACGATGTATTATTTCTTCAAAGACGGCGGCGCGTTGATCCAGCGCCTGAAATTTCTCATTCCGCTCGACGAAGTCTATGAAGAAGCGTTGATTTTGCGGTTTATTTCCGTATCGCGCGCGACCATGAAAGGCACGTTGCTGATTGCGCTGCTGCAAGGCGTGCTCGGCGGGTTGACGCTGTGGGCGTTCGGCGTGCGCGCGCCGATCTTGTGGGGCATGGTCATGGTGTTGTTGTCGATCATCCCTATGGTAGGCGCATGGTTAGTGTTGTATCCGGTCGCGATTTTTCAGCTCCTCGCCGGCCACACGCTTTCGGGCCTGGCCATTTTTTTGATCGGCGCATTGATTATCGGCAACGTCGATAATCTGTTGCGGCCAAAATTAGTCGGCCGTGACAGCGGCATGCACGATCTCATGATTTTCTTCGCCACCCTGGGCGGCATTGCTTTGTTCGGCGTCATGGGTTTCATCGTCGGGCCGGTGATCGCAGCCTTGTTTTTGACCATGCTCGATATTTATGGCGAGGAATTCAAATCGCATTTGGAATTGGCGCAGACCTTGACGAGCGAAAAGCAAAGTCCGAAAGCGGTGAGGGCGTTGGAAGAATCAAGCATCGTTTCGCCCTCATCCCCGGTGCAGCATTAATTGGCCTGAAGAAACTGATTGCAACGTTTAGGCAAAGCGCTTTTGTTGATCAATGATATCACGATGAATATCAAATCGATACCGTAAGGGCAAGCTCTCGTAAAAATGGCAGTCCAAAACTTCGAACAAGACGTCCTCGCCGCCAGCCAACAACAACCGGTCCTCGTCGATTTCTGGGCGCCGTGGTGCCAGCCGTGCGTGTTACTCAGCCCGGTTTTGGAAAAATTGGAAAAGCAAGCGGACGGCAAATGGCGTTTGGTGAAAATCAACACCGACGCCGATCCCGATCTCGCCACGGCCTGGGGCATTCGCGGCATTCCGGCGGTGAAGATGTTTCATCGCGGCGAAATGATTGCAGAATTTACCGGCGCCCTGCCGGAGACGCAAGTGCGGCGCTGGCTGGAAACACATTTGCCCACTTCTTCCAAACTCAAGCTGCAAGCCGCCAAAGAAGCGCTGGCACGCGGCGATCGGCAACAAGCTAAAAAACTTTTGCTGGAAGCCGTGCAAGAGGAGGCGCAAAATTTCGAAGCACGCGTGCTCTTGGCCGAACAAACTTTTTTGGAAAATCCGGCGCAAGCCGTTTCTTATCTTTCGGGAATCGATGAAGCCGAAGCGCTCTACGATCGGGTGCAGGCGATGCAGACGTTGTCTCGTTTGCTGCAAATGGAAAATACCCCTCTCGCTGCGCCGGGTGGGGAGCAATATTGGCAGGGAATTGCAGCTTTACGCCGCAGCGATTTTGCCGCCGCTTTCGACGCATGGATTGAAGTGATGCTGATCAACCGCCGGTTGGACGATGACGGCGCACGCCGCGCTTGTGTCGCCTTATTTACATTTTTGGGAAACGACCATCCGCTCGCGCAACATTACCGGCGCAAATTCTCTTCCGCGCTATATTGAAGCCCCGCAATTTTTTCTCTTTTTTAATATTCCCCGCCTTTTTCTGCAAAACCCCGCTCTAACGCCTATAAAACAAATTGATGAAGACTCAACCTTACAATCAGCCCCTTCCGTCCGGCAACTTTGCTGCGGCCGGCTGGCCTTGCCCTTATCCGTACGATCACGCGACGGGCAGCGCCAATGGTGCTAGCCCTTTTGCTCTCGAACCCGGCGTCCTCGATGCGATTTGTCCCGAGACTTCTTGCGCACAGCCGTTGCAGTTTTGTGCCGGGTGCGGCGCGAGCAACCGCACTTTGGCAAAATTCTGCCGCACGTGCCGTGCCTCTTTGGTTTATGAAGAAAAGATAACCAAATTTCAAGCCGATTATAACCTCAACCCCAAAGAATTGATCAAAGGTTTCCGCACGATCGCATTGCCGGATTTGCAAGGCGGGCGCCTCAGTGCTTTGGAGGCGGCGTGGGGCTATGTGTTCGTGGCCGCGGCGAACAGCATCGGCGTGATGGCCAATACGCATTTAAAGCCGCCACGCTGTGTGTCGCGTTTTGAAATCGAAAAAGAAGAAACGATCAATGCTTTTCACGTGCTGCGAGCGGCGGAATTATCGCCCGGCGTCGTGGCCTTGGGGACGCAGCATATTTATCGCCTCGATTTTTTACCGCAGCTCAATTGCCGCATTTTGTTCCGCCTTCCCGATCCGGCGTGGAAAATAGCGGGCGGGTTGTTGGCTGGAACTTTGTTGATCGTGCGCGTGTACCATCGCCAATCCGGCTGGCAGCGCTGGCTGGCTCTCGATCTGGTGCAGGAAAAAATTTTGGCGCTGCCGTTTCAACAGCGCGGCGGGATGAGCAGCATGATGGTTTTGTCCGAGCCGCACAAGCTGTTATATCACACCGTGAATGAAATCGTGCAGTTCGATTTGCGCGCCGGCAGCGAATATCGCCAGGCCGGGCCGGCCGGTGGCTTGAATATCAAAATACGGCCGCAATATTATGCGCGCACCGGCGAGGTTTTTTTGTGCGGTCTGGAGGGGGCGCTCTATCGCTGCAATGTTTCAGAAAGCCCCTGCTCGCCGGAAATTTTCGGCCGCGGGCGGCACGAGTTGATGCACATGTTCGTCCACGCTTATGATGATTATCTTTACTTGCTCTGCCGCGATAATTTGGTGATCATCGATTATCCCTCGGGCGCGGCGATTTGGAATTCGCAACAGCATGCGCAGACGCACTTTCATTGCGGCGCGTTGCCGCCGCGGTCGTGGGGAAACTATTTGCTTTTTTCCTTGCGCCATTCCGGCGCGACCGGCCCGGCCGAGCGCGCGGCTTTATTCTCTTTGAGCGGGCACAGCACGCCCATGTTGTTGCATCCGGCCGTGGCGCAAGCGCCCGCGCCCGTTGCCGGCATCACTACTTTGATCGCCGCACGCCGGCGCAATGAAAAAAAAGCGGATGAGCCGGCCGCGCTTTTGCTTTTTCAATTTTAAACACCTTGTTCATGTCGTGAATGCCATTTGCCCAAATTGCCGCTCTTGGAATCTCGGGACGCCGTCCGGCGCAGACCGTTTTTGCAGTTGGTGTGGCTGTGCTTGGTTCGAGCTTGAAGTCCGCGTTTCGCCGGAGACGGTTTATCTGCCGCCGTTGCACGCGCAGCCGCCGAACGGCAAATCTCGCCCCCGGTTAAAAAAAGCAGCGGAGTTTCCGAGCTTCAAGTTGCGCGTGCAGAACAACGGACTCTTGCCGGTGACCGTGACGGGTATTGCCGTGGCGCCGGCGGAAACGGCATTTTTTCCTGCTTTGCAATCTCCGCCGGCGGAAGCAACAACGCGTTCGAAAAAGCGGGGTGGCCGTTCGCCGGGATGGTCTCTCGCGCCGGGAGAAGGCCGGGAAATCGAAGGTTATTTGCATCCGGAGAAATTGCGCCAGCATATGCACGCCGTTGCTGTTGCTGCTCTCGCTTCTCCTCCTGGAAAAGATGCGCTGCCGCTCGCGGGTAGAAATTCACCCGACGCGCCGCCGATTCTCGGTTTGGGTGAAGTTTTGGGATTGCAAAAACAAACGGCGGCAACGCCGGCGCAGCAGAGCGGCGATGACGATCCCGGGCCGGAAATATTACACAGCTTGGATTTGTATATTCAAATTCAGCTTGTGCCCGGCGGACCGGCGCCGATTTGCCGCGTGACGGTGATGCCGCCCCCGGAGTTTGAATTGCTCACACCGGCTTTGCATTTGTTGCCCGCCGGCGAAACGCATGCAGATTTTCTGAAATGTGAGCCGTTGCTCGGAGTTAGGGTACTGAATGGTGCGGCGCAGCTCCTGCGTTTGCAAAGCACACAGCCAGGCTTGCGCTTCACGCCGCTTTCGCCGAACGGCTTGCCCGTGGCCTTGCGCGCCGGTGAAGAAAACAACGAGCTGCGTTTTCAAGTCGAGGTCGCGCAGGAGCTCGTAGAGGCCTGCCGGAAAAAAGATCAGCCTTTGCTTGCCGGACTGGAGCTGGTGTGCGAAACGCCGCCGGGTATTTATCCGCTGCAGGCGGCGCCTTTGAAAATCATTCCACGCCGGTCCGCCAGTTTGGCTTTTCCGGATTTAATTGGAGATCGCGCCGGGCAAAAACTGTTGCAGGCCTGGGCATTGGCCGGCCGGCCGCGTCTGCTGCCGGTACGCGTGAAAAATGACGGCGAGCAAGCGCTCACGATTTACGCGGTGGAAGCGACGGCCGAGCTGGATTGCCTCAAGCGCAAAAGCCCGGCTTTGCCTCTGCGACTGGCGGCGGAAGAAACAGCGGTGATTTCTTTTATGCTCGAGGTACACGGCCAGGAAATGACGGCTATACGTCAAGGTTTGGTCGCTTTTCGTTTTCGCACGGAAGAATCCGGCAGCGAGCGCACGGCGCAATTTGCGCTGCAGATCGAAGCGCGTGTGCCTTCGGCTTTTCGGGGTTTAGCGGCGTTGGATTTGGGCGCGCGCTCCTCGTGCGTCGCGGTGTTGGCGCAACAGGAGGGCGAAAAAGAAACCGCGGCCCGGCTCGTGCCGATTCACGGCGAGCCGTTCATGCCCTCGGCGATAATCTATCAGCGCGTGGCAGAAGAACGGAGCTATGCCATCGGCCGCGCCGCAACCGCCGCGCAAAAAAATCTTGATACGGCGCGGTGCGTGCTGGATGATCTCAAAAAAAAATTGAATCAAGATTTGCCTCGCCCTATTTTGATCGCGGGCGCGGCGGCGCCGGTCAGCCTCGAACCTCGCGTTATCATTGCGGATTATGTGCAAGCCCTGTTGCGCGCGGCAGAAGAGCAGATCGCCGAAGAGCTTTTTCAACGCGGGCAAGAAAAAGAAGAACCGGATTTCAGCGCCTGCTTGTTGTCTGAAATCATGTTGGCCTGCCCGGCCACGTTTACTTTCAAACAAAAACAAACACTGCGGCAAGCTTTGCAAGAGCTGGGCGTGAAGGCCGAGCAGGTGCAGCCTGCGGCAGCCATGGCCTGTTTTGCAAATTTCAAAGCGTGGTTGGCGGAATGGATCGCCGGCGCAAGCCAGGAGAGCGCCATCACACGACACGTTTTGGCGTATGACCTGGGCGCGGCGTATACGGATTTGGCCTTGGTTAGGTTCGACCTGGCCGCGCCCACCGGCAAAAAGCTGAACGACAGCCCGGCGCTCACGCTGCAAACCAAAATACTCGGGGTGGATGGCGATGAACAATTCGGTGGACAAAGCTTGACCGCGGCCCTGGCAAAATTTCTTGCGGAAAAAGCCCTGGCGCAGCTCGAGCGCAAAATGCCAATCCGGCCGCAATTGCCGCTTTGGCATCGCGCCGGGGCGGTTCCTCTTTTGCCGATCGCGCGCCTCGGTTTTTGGAATTGGAAAAAATTATTACAGATCGCGGAACAATTGAAATGCCGGTCGCACGCAACCGCCGCGCCGGTGGAAACGCCCTTGCACGCCGCAATCATGTCGACGCCATTCGCGGTGCACGTCGTTTGCGATAAAAAATTGCAAACCGCGGCCGTCGATGAAATTGCCGTGCCCGCCGGATTTGTAGAAAAAATTTTAGCCGAGCGGCTGGGCTTGCACTTGCGCAAAATGCAAAAGCTTTTGCAATCCGCAAAACTGGCAAAGCCGGATTTGATACACGTTTCCGGAGGCAGCGCGGTTTTGCCGGTGGTGCGTGAAACCCTCAGCCGCGCATACGATTGCCGCATCGCTTTCGCCGGCGAGACCCGGGCAGATTCCACCACCACCAGCTTGACCTCGGCGCAACATTTGAAAGCAAGTGTGGCGCTGGGCAGCGCGCAGTATTTGCAATTGCAGCAGAATGGCGGCGCGATCACAAACAATGACAATCCTGCGAAAAGTCATTAACTCTGCGTCATTGCGAGGCGTCTTTTTGCCGAAGCAATCTTATGATAAAAGGCTTTAGGAGTTGATTATGAAAACGAGGATCGTTTGGCTGTTTTTGCTTTTTGCCGTTTTGGGCATGGGCTTGGCAGCGGAGACGAAGCGCGAAACCAAGCGTGCCCCGAGCCGGTTGATGTTGGCGCCGAATCAACGTCTCGAAATGGCAGCCACCTTCGTGCAGCAGGATAGCTTTACCATCGCTTTCGCCGTGACCGTGCCGGCCGCACAAAAATTTCAACGCCATCGTTGCGTCATTGCGGCCAATCGCAAATTCGTTTTGCACACCGCGCCGGCGCAACGCTGGGCCTTGCGAGGCGACACGCTCATGGTGCTCTCTGAAATACAATTGACCCTGCGCGCGAAAGCAGAGCCTTCCCAACCGTTTGAAATGAAATTCGATTTTGTGAATTTGGACGCCAAGCCCAATACGGGTGGGACTGCGGTTTTAGCGACGGCTGCAAAAATGGCTGCGCCGGTTCGAACTGTGGTTGAGAAAAGTTCAACGCCGGCGCTGGCGCCGGCAAAATTGACGGCGCCGGACACGACGGCTAAAATTCGCCCAGCGCACGCCTCCACTAAAAATGACGGTACCAAAAAAGACACAAGCGCGGCGCAGACCGACGTTGCTTCCGGCAGCATGAGGACGAAAGCAACGGCCGCGCCGGAACCCTACCCGCGCGCAGAAAATAACGACGAGGAGGGCAGGTTATGGATTCCCATCGCTTTTTTGCTTTTGGGAATTGCTTTGATTGCCTTGTTGAGCGTGGTCAGCAGAACCAAAAAGCGGCCGGCCAAAGAGAGAACAAATTCACGTATCGAACCGATGGCTTCGTTTACCGGCCATGCAAAAACCGCGATGGTCTCCGAGAAAAAAGAGACCGCTGCTGAAACGCCACGCCCGGCGACATGGGCAACGCCGGTGTCAAAATCGGAAGCAACGACTTTCTCGTCATTCACGCCGGCTCGTGAAGAAAGTGTGAGCGAGATGTTTCGCGCGAAGGAAATGATGCTGGTAATCCCAGCCGTACCGGCTCTGGATCTGTTCGCCGATGAACGCATGCCATTGGTCACGCCCGCAAGTTTTCAAACTGCATTACACAAGCTGCGCGATCTCACTACGGAAACTCAAAAGGCGCTGGCCGTGCAATTTCAAGCGCTCGAACAATTTTCGCGGCAGACAGAAAACGTGCGCGGTTTTTTGTTGGAAAATTCCCCGGCGGCAGAAAAGGATAGCGGCGCAGGCGCATCCTCTGCGCCTCATCAAAATGGCCACGGGCGCGCCGGGGGAGAGGCAAACCCGGCCGGGCTTTCTTTGCGTGTTTTTCCCGCAGACGAAAAAGGCGAAAGCGTGGAAGAATTGGCCAGCGCCATCGACGGCCTGATTGCCGCAAGTGCGACCAAACCTTTGACCGCGCCTGCAATGGCGATGGCGCAAAAGATAGAATCGCTGCGCCGCATTGGCCGCGGCTTGCAAGAGCTGGCGGGCATTTGCCGTGCGCTGTCTTTGGCCGCGCCGCTGGCAAACGTGGAAATTCTTTTGCGCAAAGTGCTCGATTTGCAAGTGAGCTGCGAAGCCTGGCAGGCGGACCAATCCGTGAAGTTGTCGTTCTCGTTGCCGCGGCCGGCGCATGCCGGCGCGCCCGCCCGCCGCGAGATTGTCGAATCCATTGTGGACAGCCTTTATGAAACCCGCAAGATTGCGGTGCAAGGCCCGATCTATTTCGAGCGCCGCGTCACGCAGTTGCTGGAATACGATTTGCCCAAGCTGCGCCAGCAGTTCAAAGAGATTGAGAATGAGGAAATGCGGAGGGTGTGGGAGGGGTGGGGGTGAGGATCGAGGATAGTAGATCGTGAATCGTGAAGTGCTGTCATTCAGCAAAATCTTGTGATGGGTTGGCACGAGCGGTAGTTCTTCACAAGATTCCATTCAAATGACAACACGGGCGGCCTGTCAATCTGGAAGAATCTTTTTCAGAACTGGGAATACTCTGCATTTGGACATTTTACTAAATGCTCAAAAAGATCCTTACAGGATGACATGAAACGGTTTGTATAATAAAAAAAGCCTTCTCCGTTTTGTAATGGAGAAGGCCTTTGTGTTTTAATAGCGTACAAAGTAATGCTTGTTTCCTTGCCACTTTATTCTAAATTATAACGAAATGACTGGGTGAATTGTAGCGAAGATTTGCCGCATGAAATTTCGCATCGAACTTGCTCAAAGCGCTCTGGACGATCTGAGATGGCTTAGAAAGAGCGAACAAGCCCTGATCTTGGATGCGATTGACGGGCAATTGCAGTATGAACCGGTAGCGGAAACTCGCCATCGCAAAAGTTTGCGCGAGAATATTTTGTCGCGTTGGGAGTTGCGTGTGGATAAGTTTCGGGTCTTCTATAACGTGAACGAAACAGAAGGTGTTGTTGATATTACCGCGGTGGGTTACAAAGAGCATAATACTCTTTGCATTCGCGGAAAGGAGATTAAAATATGAGAGTCATTGAATTGTCAAATAATCACACCACGATTGAAGAGCTTCTGCAATGGGCCAGCTGCGAAAACGTGCTCATTAAAAAGCAGAATGGCGAAGAGTTTGTTTTGGCTATGATGGACGACTTTGCTGTGGAAGTCGAAAGCCTGCGGCACAATGATGAGTTCATCGCTTTTCTTGACGCCAGAGCCAAAGAGCCCAAAATTCCCTTGGAAGAGGCGCGAAAAAGATTGTTGGAACAAGATTGACGTGAATTTTAAATGGAAATTCACTCACACTGATAGTGATAAATAAGAAAAGGCCTTCTCAGTATTTTGACTGAGAAGGCCTTTTTTTTACGAGAATTACGATCGACAATCAACTACTCACCATCTTCGATCTTCAAGCACTCACCGTCCGCCACCACCGCCTTCAGATCTTTCGGTTTCCGGCAGGGGCATGGCCGCCACCACCACGTCGCCGGAGCGATCGGTGGGCAGCGTATTCAGCCGGCCATATCTTCTCAAGTCCACCCAACGATGGCCTTCCAGGAACAGCGAATAACGCTTCTCATACAGCAATTGATCCAGTGCATTCGCTGCTGAAAGCGTGACTGCCGGCAATCCTGCTGAGGCACGCACGAGAGTGATGTCCGTTTGGGCCGTGCCAAATTGGCCTAGTCCGATATTGGCTTCGGCGCGCAACAGAAGCAATTCGGCATTACGAATAATGGGCAACGGATCCGTCGAGCTTTGCGTGATTGTGACTGCCAGCGCGCTGGTTAGGTTGTCGAAGGTGGTGGCGGGGTTGCGCACTTTGACCTTGGTGGCAAAGCGTTGATCACCCACTTCAGCCTGGGTTTGAAAAGTCGGATGCGCCATCCATTTGACGAAAGCGGCGTCCGGATTTTCATAAACTTCATTGACTTGATCGCCCAAGCCGCCGCCATAGATTTGGTAAGCGCCCAAACTCAACGGCGCGGCGGGATCCAGAAAGGAAGCGCCTAAAGCGGTGAGCGCATCCTGGAACTTTCCTTCATAAACCGCGACGCGCGCTTTTATCGCGCGATTGAATTTGACAAAATTGGCCGGAGTGTTGAATGCCGCGAATCCGTTCGAGAGCGCGAAAGGAAACGCCGCGCCTGCGGCCGCAAGATTGGCATTGCCGGCATCCAACAAGCGATTGATCTCGGCGAACGCTTGCGCTTTGTTGGCCACGGGAATGGAAAGATCGCCGGAATAATCGATCTTGATGCCGTTCACATCCATGTAATTCAAATTGAGCAGCAGTTGATAAGCCATGATGGTTTGGGCAAAACCATCTACGCCGGCTCCGCCGTTTTTATCCAGCAAAAAGCGGCAATTGGCAATGGTGCGATAACGCCCGGTCCACGGCCGCACGGTTAAAAAACCGCCGGGATCGGTCGCGCCGTTGAGCAATTCGCCGGTGTAGCGCGGATCGGCCGGCTCGAGGTAATAAGCTTCGCGGCCATGAATCGACACCACACGCAGATAAATCGCCCAATCAATCCGCATGCTGGCTTCCACACCGGTGACCAAACTTTGAATGTTGACATCATCGACCACGGGCGAGTTGGGATTGGAAAAGTCCAACGTATCACAACTCATCATGAGCCACGCTCCCAGCAACAGCACCAACATGAAAGGAAAGTGGCTTTTGAGCGAATTTGTTTTTGACATGTCCTTCCTCCTTTTTATAAACCGAATGAAAGATTGAAATAGAAGGAGCGTGAAGAGGGATATGGAATGGTATCCACCGAGCGGCCGATGGAAACATTGCCGAACTGGCTCACTTCAGGATCATAGCCGGAGTAGTCGGTAAACAGCAGCAAGTTGCGGCCGGAAAGGCCGACCCGGAGGTGGGACACTTGGCCGTTGAACAAGCTATTGACCGCGGCTCTGGAAAAATTATATGCCAGGCTCAATTCTCGCAATTTCACATAAGTGCCGTCTTCGATATAAGGCGCGGTTTCGCGGCCCAAAACCGCAAGCCGGCCCTGGCCTTTGGGCACGACAGCAATAGAATCGCGCGCGCCGTCGGCGCTGCGAATGTTGAATGGCGCCTGCTCTTCATAATCTGCCGAAGTGCCGCCGAGATCGGTAATCAGCTTGCCGAGATTGATCACCTCGCCGCCTTGTTTCCAATCCAGCAAAAAGCCAAATTCAACCGGCCCGAGGTTGAGATTGTTGTTGAACGACAATTGAAAATCCGGGGACTCGTCGCCTAATGCGAGCGGCCTGCCCCGGGCGTCCACTTCTGAGCCGATGATGGTTGTGGGCGATAAACCTTCCTCGATACGAAATGTTCCCAAGAACGTTGCGAACCCGCCGAGGTTGAAGGGATCGATGTCCAACTGCGTGACCTTCGAATCCGTTTTGTAAAAATTGACCCGGGTATTCCAGTTCAAATTTCGTTGACGGATCGGAATGAAACCGAGCGAAACTTCGAAACCCTGGGTGCGCATTTTGCCGCCGTTGATGATTTCATCCTGAAAGCCCGTGGAGGGCGCAAGCGTAGGAGACAACAGCAATTCGCTGATGTTCTGGCGGTAGTAAGTCAGATTCAAAGAAACTCTTTCTTTGAAAAAAGCGGCGTCAATACCGGCTTCCAGCTCTTTCGTTCTTTCCGGTTCGATGTTGGGATTGCCCCGGCGCGTTGCGGGAATCAAGCCGCCACGGCCGCCAATGTTGGAAGGAACCAGCGCGAAGAACTTGACATTGGCGAGCGGCAGGTTGCCGGTTTCGCCGTAAGCCGTGCGCAGTTTGAATTCATTGGCAAATGAATTGAAAATGCCGTATTGCGTCAGCCGGAGGGAGGCCGAAGCTTTGGGATAAAAGAAATACTTCTCGGTGTCGCCGTTGCTGCTGCTGGCGTCGCCGCGAAAGCCCAGCGTCAAAAATATTTTTTCCTTGAGATTGACTTCTTCCTGGGCATAAAAGCCGCGCGATCTTTCAATCAGGCGTTCTTGAAAAGCGTTGACGCTCGCGGCTTGATCGACGTTGGTTTGGGTGGTGATCAATCCCCGCGCTTCGTTCAACACATTGTTGAGGTTTTGGTTTTCAAATTGAAAGCCGGCAGTGGTTTGAAAGATGGTGTTGCCCGCCGTGGAAAAATTATGCGCCAGGTTCAAATAAAGATTGGAATTCGTGCTTTCAGTGTTGCCATACAACGAAGCGCCGGCTAGATCGCGGCCTCTTTCGTATTGCAGTTCCGGCGGCGACACGATATTGTTCTCTTGCGAGTAAAAATCCACGCCGGTTTGCAAGATAAAATTGAGGCTTTGGCGCTGGCCGCGCAAAAGATTCCAGTTCAAACGCATAGAACCGAGGGTGCGATTGACCTGTTCATTATTGGTGAGCAAGTCGCGCGTTTCAATGGGATTGGAAGGATTGAACCGGTTCACGGGATACACGCCGCCTTGCGGGCGGATGTCGTAAAAACTTGGGGTGAAGGCCAGAGAAAAACCGAAAGAAGTGTTGGTGTTGTCGTTGCCCGTGATGCCGCGATTGGTTTCCGAACGGACGTAATTTAAATAAGCATCGACTTTGATGCGGTCGCTGAACTGGTGATTGAGATTGGCGCGGCCGCCATATTTTTGATAGCCGGTGTTGGCAATGATCCCATCTTCATCGCGCAGCAGTCCCGAGAGGTAGAACTGGGTGCGCTCCGTGCCGCCGCGGGCGCTGACGTTGGTTTCGGACAAAAAGCCCTGTTCGCCATAGAGCACGTCTTCATAATCGATGAACGCGCCGCCGGTGGCGCGGAAGGCATCCAGCCCGGGCTGCCCGTATTGTTGAAACGCGGTTTGCTCGGTGAATTTCCGGCTGCCAATTTTATTCAGCAAAGTGTTGAAACCGATTTGTTGGTTGACCTCGATTTTGGTTTTGCCCGGTGTGCCTTGCTTGGTGGTAATGATCACCACGCCGTTGGAGGCCTTCGAGCCGTAAATCGCAGCCGCGCTCGAGCCTTTCAAAACTTCGATATTCTCGATTTCGTTGGGGTTGATATCCGCCACGCGATTGGTGGGCTGGCCTTGGGGGTTGGCGCTGCCCGCACCCGTGGCCGCGGTAACCAAGTCAATGCCGGATTGATTCGCGGAGTTGTTGATGATGACGCCGTCGATAACGTACAGCGGCTGCGTGCCGCCTTCGATGGTGGAAGTGCCGCGCAAATCGACGTTAATGCCGCCGCCGGGCGCGCCGGTGTTTTGGCTCACGTTCACGCCCGCAAATTTCGCGGTCAGCGCGCGATCCAATGTTTGCGCCGGCGCCGCCACCAACTCACTCGCTGAAACCGTGGCCACAGCATTGGCCAAGTTTTGCCGCGCCACCGAGGTCGCCACGCCGGTAATCACCACTTCTGATAGCTTGAACACATCTTGTGCCAGCGCGATCGCTATATTCTCGCGGCTGGAGGGCACTTCAACTTCCATGCTTTTGTGACCGATAAAGCTGACCACCAACGTCGCCGAGCTCATGCCCGAGAGCTTCAGGCGAAAATTGCCGTTGATATCCGTGGTGGTTCCGAAATTTGTTCCTTTCACGGCCACGTTGGCGCCCGGCAAAAAATCGCCGGTTTCTTCCGCCGTAACCGTGCCGGTGATCGTCAGGTCTTGCGCTCTCGCCTGAGTTATGCTAAAGAGCGGCAAAACCAACAGCAGCAAGAAACACTTTCGCAGCGGGTGTTTCATAGCTCCTCCTCGTGAAGGTTAGGTTATCGTTACATGAAAAAATGAGCCATGCTGGGTTAGCCACAGTGCAATAAACGATTTCATTTTAGTGAGCCGGTAGGATGATTTGCGTGAACCTATTTCCTCAACTGCTTCTATTTTGCAAAGAACATACCGCTAGCGTGATACGATGTCATTGCCTCAGCGGTTAGAAAGATAACCCATTGATTTTAGATAGATGCTTTTGCAGAACGGTGTTTTAGCTTTGAATGCTGCGCTCATGTGATGATGCAAAGATTTGCCTATCACGATGCAAACGGCTGCATAATAACATAAAAATATACAAAAGTCAAATTAATGAATAAACTATTGACTTTTTGAAAAAAAAGCTTATTATATATCTCACTAACTGCACCTAATAGTCCCGCCACCAGTTTGTGCAGCGTTCCAGAAGAGCTTGCGAGCATCGTTCGCCAAAAACGATGTTCAACATTTCCCTGCCATATGCTCATACCGATGGCTGAGTTGGGTAGAGCCGCCATCTCGCCTCCGCATTTCGCGTTGGGATTCGAAGGAAAGGATTTCAGGGCGCCTTCATTTTTTCTTTTTTATCGCATTCAATTTCTCATCAAAACAAACGGAAAGCTCCACGCATGAGCAAGACCTTGGACTCCGCGTGCTTCCCGGCAACACGGCATTTTTCCGGCCGGCAAGGCTGGAAAAATTTGTGGCTGGCTCTGGCGTTGTGCGCCCCGGCCATTTTGCAGGCGCAAGCCTTGCAAAGCTGGGAAGATGATTTTAAAAACAGCAGCAAAATTCAAAGCCTGGTCAACGCTAATCTCGACACGGTACGAGGCTGGATCACTTTGACGCCCATTCGACAAACCGTGACGCAGGACCAAAACTTTCGCGCGGTCTTGAGCGGCATTGATAAGCTCTTCGTCGAGCCGACACGGATATTGGATCTTACTATAAACCCAATCACCGTGGTTGACATCGATACAGTGCCGGGTAACGAGGATGTTTATCTGGTGACCGATCAGCAGACCCGCCGCGTGTTCACGTATAATGCTGCAACCGGGCGCATAGTCAATCCCGATTTAGGCTCTGGAAAAGGATTGATCCTGCCGCAAGATGCCTTTGCATTTATTGAAGGCAACAATATCCTCAAGGTGCTGATTACGGATTCGGAAATCGATCAGGTTCTGAAGGTCAACTCCACTAACAACGAGCTGGAATGGTTTTTTTCAAGCGGCTTACTCAATCCCTCTGACGCCGTAGTGTTGCCCGGTTCGCGCGAAGTTTTGATTTGCGATACCGGCAATAATCGCATCATCGCAGTGGACACGACCACGGACGTGGTTACGTGGGAATTTGACACCGGTGTTTTCAACAACCCGGTTGACGTTGACGTCGATCCCACCAACCCCGGGCGCTATTTGGTAACCGATCAAAATCGGCATCGTGTGGTGCTGGTGGAGCGTGCCAGCTCCAGCATTGTTTTTCAATTTGGCAGAACCGACACTTCGGGCTTGACGGCCCGGACGCTCACCTTTCCAACGGATGCCGATCCCTTGCCGAACGGCAATATCCTGATTTCGGATGAGGGCAATAATCGTTTAATCGAAATCAATCGCCAGGGCCAAATCGTATGGCAATTCGCGCAGGAGGTCTTCAGCATTCGTGACGCGGATCGCATTCGCAGCGGCACGCATCGCGACAAAACCATTGTGGCCTTGAAGGACAGTGCTGCTGCCATCAATGTGACGGCCAAGAGATTAGTCAATGTAAACGAAGCCATTGTTTTGGCTCTAAAAGATTTCGGCCAGACCGTCGATTTCGATTCTTTGCGATTCAAGGCCATTTTACCCTCCGGCACCCGCATCAAATTGCAATTGCGCACGGTTGACACTCCCAGCGATACGACCAATAAGCCCTTTTTGGGCCCGTTGTTGGCAAATACTTTTTATACGACGGTACGGACTTCGCAAAGCCCGACTGACACGGTCATTGTTTCTTTGCCGATCAACCCGGTGCACGATGGCGATCAATTTTTTCAATTTCTCGTGCGCTTTGAAACCGATGACCGGTTGAAGACGCCCGAGCTGCATGGCCTGGAAGTCAAAGCCACGTACTTCCGCGCCAATACTTCAGGCATCGTGGTCTCCACGATCATTCGAGATTCCCCTGATGCCATTATCACCGCATGGCGCAACTTAGAGTTTGATACGGAACTGCCTTTTGCTGACGGCAGATTTATCGGCTCTGTGATCGTGGACATTTTGAATGCCGCCGGCGACAGCGCACTTGTGCCTAATCTTAATGCTCAATCCACCCCGACAACTCCTTACGATATCAGCCCGGATCGTGTGCGTGCTTTGCGTGGCCGGCAAACCTTGCGTTTGCGCGGAACTTTGAGCACGAACAGCGCTTTTACCTCGCCCAAATTATTGCGTTGGAAAATAGAATGGAACTCGGTCAAGCTCGGACCTTCGCAAACCAGATTTGTCAATAGCAGCGACGCCGCCGTTGAACGTTATCGCGTGAGCAGCGCTCCCGGCGACAGCGTTTTTGTAAGGGTGAGCGACCCCAATGTTTTAGCCTTGCGCGATTCGGTGCAAGTGCAAGTGCGCGGCAGCTCCGGAGATGCCGAGAACATTTTTTTGTTTTTGGATCCGCTCACGCGCGCCTTCTTTCGCAACCGCGTCGGTTTGCGCTTGACACTTGCGGCTGCGCCGGCACTGAACAATCGTTTATTGGAAGTCCGTGATCGCGAGGTGCTGATCGTGAGCTACGTCGATCCGCTGGATGCGGGCGACACCAGCAGCGATACCGCAGTTGTTTTCCAAAACGTGCGCGGCACGATACAAATTGAGAGCGTCGGGGGCACCAAACTTGATTCCGTTTCCGTGGGAGATTTCATCCACGTGCGCGTTCTCGGCGAAACCGATCGCAATATTTCACCGGTGCGGCAAGATACGATCACCGCCGAACTTTTCGAGTCACGCTCCACCGATCGTGAGACCATCATATTAGTCGAATTGTCAAGCGGCGGCGTCTTCAATACCGGCAATTTTCGCACGATCAGGCCGATACCGCTCATCCGCACCGGCAGTCCTCCTGGAGATGATACTTTGAACGTGGTGCCGGGCACCGGCTTGGTCACGGCAAGTTTTCAAGATTTGCCGAATGAACCTCCCATTCAAGCTTTTGCTCCGGTGCGCGACATCGGGGCCGGAATTTTGGATATCAGCGGCAAATTCGCCATTGAAATCGCACCCAATCCCTATCGCGTCGGTAGAAATTCACCCATCAAACTGCGCGCGCAAGTGCGCGACGGCTCGCTCTCAATCCGGCAAGTCGAAATCTTCAACATCGCGGGAGAAAAAATTACCACTCTTCCGGAGGGATCGATTCGATTCGGCTCGACGACCATGGTACGATCAAATGAAGGGCCGGTGGTCGCGATGAATTGGTGGAACATTTTGGGTGATGACAGCCAGCCGGTTGCCACCGGCACTTATTTCGTCAAGTTTCACATTAATTTGACCGCCAACAACGGTGGGGCGACTCAAGTCACTGCTTTGAAAAAACTCGTCGTCATTCAACAATAAAGGGAAAGCTTGGGCGGCGGTCGCATGCGCCCGAGCCTCATTCATGATGCTGACGCAAGTCAGGACAGAGCTTATGAAATCGCACTCGTTTTTTTCGTTCGCAATCATTTTGGCAATTTGTGCCTTCTTCGTTGCCGCACCGCACGCTCCGGCACAAACCCCGTCGTCGCTGGCGGCGCCGGCCTTGCGCATCAGCCCCTATGCCCGGCAAGTGGGCATGGGTGAAGCTTTCACCGCGCTGGCCAATGACAATCTCAATGCCATGCGCTACAACGTGGGCGGCATGGGCGGTCTGCGCAATATCGTGCTGTCGGCGCATTTTCACCAATGGGTGGAAGACACGCAGCAAGGCGCGCTGGAAGGCGCGCTGCCCACGAAATTCGGCGTGTTCGGCCTGAGCTTCATGTATTTCGATGAAGGAAAGATCGTCGAGCTCAATGAAAATTTTGGGGAGACCGGCTCGGTGTTCAGCAACAATGATCTGGTGCTGGCTTTGGGCTATAGTTATGCTTTTCCTCTGCTCAACAACGACTTATCTTTGGGCGTGGCCTTCAAGGGCGTGCGCCAAAACCTCGCCACTGAAAACGGCAATGCGTTAGGCCTGGACGCGGGCTTGCTTTACCGTTTGAAATATTTTTCCGTGGGCGCGACGCTGCAAAATTTCACGCTGGCGAAGATGAAATTCAAAAACGGCGCGACGCAATTCAAATTGCCGGAAACGATTCGCGGCGGCGTTGCCGGGCGCCTGCCGCTGTCGCCGCGATTGAATATCAACCTCGGCGTCGACGCGGCGAAATACTTGGACAGCTTCGACCAAAAGATTCGCCTTTCTTCCGGCGCAGAGGTGCAGATTTCCGAAACCTTTGCCGTGCGCGGCGGCTACAAATTTCACAAAAATGAGTTGAATCGTTGGGGCGCGGGCTTCGGCGTGAACATTCCCACCAGTTGGCTCGGCGGCGCCAGCACCTCGCTGGATTACGCCTACAGCCCGCTGGAAGATTTCGATTCACAAGCGCACCGCTTTTCCGTGACCTTCAATTTCGGCACGCTGGTGCCGGCGCCCCTGGTGGCGACGGACACGCGCGAATTGGAGCGCTTGAATCAAGAAGCGCGCGAAGCCTTGTTGGCCGCGCAAGAAGCAGAAGCGCGTCTGCGCGATACCGAAGCGCGCATGAACGAGCTGGAAAGATTACTGGCCGAGCGTTTGGAACGAGCCCGAAAAATCGCCGAATCCACCGAAGGCGAAATCGAAGTGGCCGAGCAGCCTAACCGCAACGTGCTCGCCACTTTGCGCGTGAATTTTAATTTCGACAAATCGGACATCCGTTCCGACATGTATGGCACGTTAGATAAGCTCGCAGAAATTCTGAATACCTATCCCGAGTCACAAGTTTGGATTGCCGGCCACACAGATTGGGACGGAGATGACGAATATAATTTCCATCTCTCGCAACGCCGCATGGACAGCGTGACGAATTATCTCGGCCGCCAGAGCATCAGCTCTTCGCGTTTTATCGATCCTATTCCGTACGGCGAATGGCGGCCGTTGAACGACAACAGCACAGCGGAGTTGAGATTCCGCAACCGCCGCGTAGAATTTTTGATTTACACCGGCGAAAACAGACCGGAACTGCATCCCGGCTCGTTGATTGAAACGGTGGCCGTGGTCAATGATTCAGTTTCGGTGATCGGCAACGGCGCGCTGGATTTCAGCACGCGTTTCGTGGACAATCCGTCGCGCGTGGTGCTGGTCTTTCCCAAAACTTACGTGCCCGACGCCAAAACTTTCCAGATCAATCGCGGCAACATTCAGCAAGCGCGCATGGGATTCCACCCCGAAGACGGTAGCACCTGGGTGGTGTTGGATTTGGATTCGCCGGTGCAGCCGCGCGCCACCGCTTCCGGCAAGCGCGTCAACATCGACACGGGCAGCATTGCAGCGAGAGAGACGCCGAGGTAAAGAAGATCGTTGTTGAGGAGGTAGGAACCACGGAGGCAAGCAGTGTCGCCTCCGTGGTTTTTTTATTTTTTTGCGCAGCCGGATCAACCGGTTATCATCACCGGTGAGAGCGGCGTGGGCAATGATTTTGACTTCAACACCGATTTTCATTCCAAGAATCAGGCAAATTTTTTTGCCGAGTTTTGTGCCAGAATACTTGGCGATGTTTATAAAACCCTTGCTGTTCTTTGAAATTCTCAGGTGACACTTGTCCGTCAGC
>Ga0247727_10001351_pt1 | contig 58724 bp, 19 predicted proteins | sample WisWelCaveWW1625_FD_202498 | JGI IMG/M metagenome (GOLD analysis project Ga0247727, IMG submission 202498) | Biofilm microbial communities from Wishing Well Cave, Virginia, United States - WW16-25 | ecosystem: Environmental > Aquatic > Deep subsurface > Groundwater > Cave microbial mat | place... | reverse complement strand
GGGTTCACGGCGCCCTCGCGTGCCCCCACCCCCGAGAAAGTCAGCCTGTTTTTGAGTCCATGAGCGAGGCGCGATGCCGTTGTATCTTCAATATTTATAACTACTTCCAACGTTTTTCTTGAGAAGATTATTTTTTGAATGGTGTTTTTTGAGAGTATGAATAACAGTGTGGACTATTGCAAAAGCTTAAAAGGTGGTATCTTGAGTGCCTTTGCCAAACGGGCCATGGTGTCAATTCGAACGGCTGTAGGTTTTTTTCCCTCTAATCTCTGAACATATTTATAATCGATCCCCGCCAGTTCGGCCAACCGCTGTTGAGTGAGCTTCCTAAGCTTTCTATACTTTCTTAGGTTAGCACCAAACTTCGTCTGAATCGTTCTATCCATAAACACCATAATAGAATACGGCTTTATTTATATACACCTAATACTTTTACGGTGTATAATAAAACTATGTTACTTGCCTTTAAAACCGCAAGGTTCCTATTGTGCCTCACTGGCGGATTTCTTCGTCTCTTGTCCATTGCTTTTAATCGATTGGCTGATTGTGTTTCAAAACTCGAAAGGAGTTTCACTCTATGAAACGATGTGCCATCTACACCCGCGTCTCAACCACCATGCAAGCCGAGAAGGAATACAATTCGTGCGAGGCCCAGAAAGACCGCATCCTCTCTTTTATCAAAAGCCAGGAGGACATGAAATTATTCAAAGAATACTCTGACCCTGGATACTCGGGGGGAGATTTAAATAGACCTGGGCTAAAGGAGTTATTAGGGGATATCGAGTCGGAAAAAGTGGCCGTGGTTCTGACTTATAAGATCGATCGGCTCACGAGATCGTCTAAAGACTTCTATGCCTTGATCGATTTCTTTGAGAAGTTTAAGGTCTCTTATATCTCAGTTACAGAAAGATTTGATACCTCATCCTCAGCCGGGCGATTACTCCGAAACATCATGCTCACCTTCGCTCAGTTTGAACGGGAGATGACCGGCGAAAGAATTAAAGATAAGCTCGAACAAAAAGCAAAAAGAGGGTTTTGGAACGGAAGTGTCCCCCCTGTCGGGTATAAAAAGATCGATAGAAAACTGGTTGTAGATAAGAAAAAAGCTTTGTTTGTGAAAGAGCTGTTCGAGAAGTTTGTGGAAACTGGACATTTTAATGAGGTTTTGGCATTAGCCAGGAAAAATGGCGTGGGTATACAAAGAACCGGAAAGCCCATTAGCCCCAACGGCCTCTATTATCTTTTAAGAAATCCAATCTACATCGGAAAAATAACGTGGCAAGGCAACTACTTACCCGGAGTCCATCAACCGATTATCTCGGAGGATTTGTTTCTTGAAGCTCAAACCTGCGTAAAAGAAAAGGTGAAGCCAAAAAGACGCTACAAAGAATACTTTCTTTCGTCACTTGTGAAGTGTTCGGAATGTGGTTCTACAATGACTAATAGCTTCACGAATAAAACGAGAAGACAGTATTACTACTACAAGTGTGTGAAAGTTTCAAAAGAAGGGAGGACTGCCTGTTCCTTGAAAGAGGTGAACGCCGAGAAGCTTGAAGACTTTATCTTTGAAAACTTGGAAAGAATCTCGAAAGATAAATCTTACCTTGAGTCCCTGGCCTTTAAAATTTTTAGAAGACCGCCCTACCTGCCGGGATACGAACTCTCGACAGAGTCCGAGAAAAAGCTCGTTGAAAAAGTCGTACATGTTCTCGAGAGGTACGTATCCAGTTACAAAATCGGATCTCAAATGGAGAAAGAACTTGTCTCAAAAAACACCATTCAAAAAATAATCTTCTCAAGAGAAACGTTGGAAGTAGTTATAAATATTGAAGATACAACGGCATCGCGCCTCGCTCATGGACTCAAAAACAGGCTGACTTTCTCGGGGGTGGGGGCACGCGAGGGCGCCGTGAACCCCGACGCCCCCGCTTGTAGCACTCAGTTCGAAAACAAGAAATCATGGGCGGTGTAGGGATCGAACCTACGACCTTCTGAATGTAAATCAGACGCTCTAACCAGCTGAGCTAACCGCCCGGCAAGAATTTTCGGAAGAAAGCCCATCATAACATATTTTTTTGGGCTATTACCAGAAGTAGCTTGTTGTACGGTCAAGTGATAACATATCCAAAGGTAAATCTTATGTTTTGGAAAAAACCAACCGCCTTTTTGGCGGTTTTTATTGTGATCTTGTGCGCAGCAGGCGCTGGAGCCGACACGATGACGAAGCCGTACGAAAAAGCCACATTTGCGGGTGGCTGTTTCTGGGGGATGGAGAAATATTTTGCCCAAATCGATGGCGTCTCCGAAACGCGTGTGGGCTACACCGGCGGCAGGATTGGTAATCCCAACTATGAGCTTGTTTGCACCGGGCTTACCGGCCACGCGGAAGCTATCGAGATCACCTACGACCCTTCAAAAGTAAGCTACGACGATTTTCTCGAATTTTTCTTCATGCATCACGACCCGACGACTCTAAACCGTCAAGGTCCCGACGTCGGATCGCAATACCGGTCGGCGATCTTTTACCATTCCAAAGAGCAGGAAGAGGCCGCGAAAAAAGCCAAGGATCTTCTCGGCAAAGCGGGCATTTTCAAAAATCGCATCGTGACGGAGATACAGTCTGCCGGAGAATTTTACACGGCCGAGGATTATCACCAAAAGTATCTCCAAAAAAATCCGCACGGATATTGTTCGATACAGCTGCAGTCTAAAAAAATAAGCGAAGTCTTACGCGCTGCGCGCGCTAAGTAATATGCAAAAAAATAATTTAAAGCCAAGATATTCATATTTTCTCATAGGTTTTGGCCTGCTTTTTCTCACCGAGCCACTCTTGTCCGTCCTGCAGGCCGATTTCCCGGCGGCGTCGCTTTTATTTATCCTGATCATGATCGTGGCTTTTTCGGCATCGGGTATTTTGAATATTAGGCATAGGGCGTCCCTTTTCGCGGTAGGGCTCGCGATCTTTGGCCTTGTGATCGAATATCTGAACAACAGCCGTTTTCTGCATATGGAGTCTGGTACCCTCACACTGATGATACACGGCATTTACGCCTATTTTATCGTGCATTCCATCGTGGTATTGACCGTCAGGATCTTTTCCGAGAAGTCTATCGATCTTGACGCGCTTTCTGGCGGTATTTTTATTTACTTTTTGATCGGGATCCTGTGGGTGGCGCTCTACCGCATTCTTTTGCAGGTAAACCCCGAAGCTTTTAACGTGAACGCCAAAGATTCACTTTTTTATTTCAGCTACACGACGCTGACCACGCTAGGCTACGGCGATATTTACCCCAAAAGTCAATACGCAAGGATCCTCTGCAACGCGGAGGCGATCGCGGGCCAGATATTTCTCGCGGTATTTATCGCCCGGCTCGTGGGTCTTTATATTGTTCAGGAAATTACCAAGGAAAAATAAATTTTAGTCCTTCACTCCGGCCTTTTACGCTGGTAGAATTGTCTGACTATGCAAACTCAGCCATTCGCGCCTAAGACGCACGGCGGCCCGCCTGCGGCCGAGATTCCCGACATCAAAGAATACGGCGCCCCAAAAGATGGGGTCCGGCAATCCTCGGAGAGACGGCTTTTCTTTCAGCTTCTTGTGTATACCGAATGCCGCGACGCCCATGCGCTTATAAAGCTTCTCGAGGCATCGGCACTTGAAGCGGTGCTGTACCTGGATATGAACGATCCGCGTGGTGTAGGGCTTCTTTTTATGAGTGAGAATCCCGATCTTTTTACCGTGGAAATAAGAAAACTGCTCACCTCTGAGCCTTTTATTTCTTTAAAACCCAGACCAGAGCTCACCATGGTAGGGCGTACGTATTCGAGCGGTTTTGAACAAGATCTTGAAGACTGGCTTTTACGCAAGCCTCGGCGCAACGCGCGTAACCCTGATCTCCCATGGGTGGTCTGGTATCCGCTTCGCCGCAGACCTGAATTTGAGCTTCTTACAAAGGACGAACAGCGGCCCATTTTAATGGAGCATGCGCGGCTTGGCATGGGGTATGGCGCCGCGGGATTTGCGCACGACATTCGTCTTGCCTGCCATGGCCTCGACAGAAACGACAATGAATTTTTACTCGGTATTGTTTCGAAAGAACTCTATCTCATCTCGCGGTTGGTGCAGGATATGCGAAAGACCCAACAAACCTCCAAGTACATCCAGTCTCTCGGGCCTTTTTTTGTCGGAAAGGTTCTCTACGCGAAACCTTATTGATTAACGTGTAAATAATAGGCCATTTGGCTGTGACAATTTTTGAACGAGACAAGGAAAGAGGAGGAGACATAGTGTTAACTATGTCGACGACGAATGACGCAGTCGCAGTCAAAAATTGTCCAGCCCCAAAGGGGAAGCCCATCTTTTGCCCGTCTGACTGCGTTGCTCCTCCTCGACATAGTCACGACTATGTCTCGTCGTCACGCCTTGCATACGGCCAAAATCTGGCTTCCAAATGACCTATTATTTACACGTTAATCAATATAATCAATAATAGTAGCCTGCAGGGCCTATGAAAAGATCGGCCGCACCGGTTTTATTTTTTGTTTTCTCCATTTTTCTTTCAGGGTGTTCGCTGGAAAAGCTCACTGAAGGGGAAAACGCGCTTTTTGACACTATTCTCGATGATGCCAAAGTGATCAAAAATGACTACGCGGAGCTCGCGGCCTTTAATGACGAGCACATTGAGCGCCACGCCAATTTCATAAGCTACGTTTATGATAAAACCGGAAAAAACGCGATGGTTTTCATGAACCGCAATTATTTCTGGTTTAAGGTGGCTTATTCGAAGAATCCCGTGGACGCGTTCGATCTGCAGCCGCCGGTCCTTTCGGTTTATATGCCGCAATTTAAAAAATACCTGAAGCTCCGGATCTTCACGCAGAATTTGATTTTAAAGAAACAAATAGTAGAGATCGTTTATAAAAACGCGCTCGCGGCGGGTGGCACAGACCCGCAGTTGATGACAGAAAGCGCCGGTACGGGGCAAGGGCCTTTTTCCCGGCGCCGGCGTTTCTAGAAGCACCAGTTCGGAGGTTAAGTCCTATATGAAAAACAAAATCGCTGTATTTTTTATTGTAGTGGCTCTCATTGGGTTGGGGGCCGTTATGGTGCTCAATTTTTTTATTCAGAAGGCCTCGAAAGAAGTCATGCGTTACGCGATCGTCCACGCAAAAGATTTTAATCTCGATATTGCAGAAGCCGATTTTTCATCCGTAAAAGTTTCTTCTTTTAATTCAGTGACGTGGAAGAATTTCAAGATGAATTTTAATCTATTCAAAAATGGCGTGCCTGACCCAAATAAAAAATATGCGTTGAACGTCAACGAGCTTACAGCGACCTTGGATCTTTTTGCCAAGAACCTTACAGTAAGCGGAAAAAAACTTCTTATTCGATCAGGTACCGCGGCTTCCTCGGACACAGACGCCGCTCTGGCAGACCCGCATTCGGGAAAAATAGAAAGTGATGATTTCAGAATCCCATTGAGGATAGCCGATTTTAATCCAGAAAATCTTGTCAAAAAAGTCCGCGACATCTGTCATGAGCTTCTATATGAACTCTCCGAAAAAGGTTTTATCACCGTTCCTGTGGAGTTTGCCGGTAAGACAACGTTTTTCATTGAAGATTATATGGCTGTGCTGCGTCTCCAGATAGTGGAGGAAGCGGAAAAATACTTTTTGAAAATGGACAAGACTGATTTGAGGACGGTTTCGGAGTCACTCACGCAAAAATTAAACGATGTCGAAATCGATTTTCTGTCCGTGCATCCGATCCAGTCACCGGAGCTTTTGCGTATAAAAGAACGCGCCGAGAAAACTTCAAAAGAGGCCCACGAGGCCGATCAAACGGTTCCCGAAGACGCTTACCGTCATACGCTTTGGAGTTATTTATTGACTCATGAGTTTGGTGAAGTTTTTGCGAAGGAAGTCACGGATGCCCATGAACGAGGCGCCACAGAGGGCACTGAAGCCGATCACCAGATGGATTATAATAATAACACGATCGGCCGCCAATACGCAAAAGCCGGCTATCCGGAAAACACAATCTTTCGGCGCGTTCTCGCGGACCCGAATGTGATTCGATCCGCCGATTAACTTTTCTCTTATTTATCTCCTCCGAATAGTGTAGAATTCAGGAAAATCAATCATTTCAACTACCCAAAGGGGAAATATGTCTTTTGACAATTTAGGGCTTCACGCGAATTTACTTAAAGGGATCCATGATTTAGGCTTCACAAGGCCCACGCCGGTGCAATCGGAAGTGATTCCGCTTATTTTGGAGGGCAAGGACGTGATCGCCAGCGCTCAAACGGGCACCGGCAAGACGGCTGCGTTCGTGCTCCCGATTCTTCATAGGCTTTTAAACCACCCCGCGCATAAGCCCAAAGGGGTGCGCGCGCTTATCATCGCGCCTACCAGGGAATTGGCGCTTCAGTCGATCGAGCATCTGCAGAGCCTTTCGCGCTACGTGCATTTGAGAGGCCATGCGATCTTCGGCGGCGTGCCGATGAATCCGCAGATCCAAGCGCTGCGCCAGGGTGTGGACATTATCTCAGCGACGCCTGGAAGGCTCCTCGACCATATTTACCAAGGACGGATTGATTTTGGCGCGCTTGAAACTTTTGTTTTGGACGAGGCGGACCGCATGATGGACATGGGTTTTTTGCCGGACATTAAAAAAATCATCTCGCTTTTGCCTCTCAAGCGTCAGACGCTTATTTTTTCCGCCACAATACCCGATGAGATCATGGAGCTTGCCCAAAAAATCTGCCATCATCCGACGAAAGTGCAGATCGGCATAAAGTCTACCACCCCCGTGGGGATTAGGCACGCGGTCTATCCCGTTTCGCAGGACCAAAAAACGGAGCTTCTCGTAAGGGTTCTCCGCGAACAGAACGCGGCCTCCTCCGTGATCATTTTTACACGCACCAAGTTCCGCGCGGACCGCGTGTCTCATGTGCTTGAGCGCGAGGCAATCAGGGCCTCCGTGTTTCACAGCGACCGAAGCCAGGGCCAGCGCCTGAGCGCTTTGGAGCGTTTTCGGAGCGGCCGAAGCCAGGTGCTCGTCGCGACGGATATTGCCGCACGCGGCATCGATGTAAAGGACATTACGCACGTGATCAATTTTGACGTGCCCCAATCACCCGAGGATTATATTCACCGTATAGGCCGCACCGCGCGCGCGGAAGCAACCGGAGACGCGTTTTCATTCGTCGCGCCCGAGGAAGAGAAGATGATCATTGAAATTGAGAAAGCCATTCGGCAGCGGCTCCCGCGCGTGACACTGCCTGATTTTAATTACCGTAAAAGCGCGCCCCACGCGCATCATGCTCCCAGCCGGTCCCATGGGAGGTCTAACCACGGCGGACGTCCTCACCAACAGAGGGGCCCCAAGCGTCATTTCGGAGGCCCTACTCACCGTTAGTTAGAGGAAAAACATGATTGCGGGGTCCCTCAAAGATAAAACGGTTCTCATCACGGGAGGCTCGGGCGGCATTGGTTTTGAGCTTGCGAAGCTTTTTCTGAAAGAGGAAGCCCGTCTCATTCTTGTCGCAAGCCGAAAGGAAAAACTTGAGGCAGCGGGTGCTTTCCTCCAAAAGGAATTCAAAACCCGACCCGTACTCATCGCAAAAGATCTTTCAAAACCATCCGCGCCCTGGGAAATTTTTAGTGAACTCTCCGATAAAAAAATTAGTGTCGATGTCCTTGTGAATAATGCCGGAGTCGGGGTTTATGGTGAGCTTGAGAAAATGGACCCCGACCGCTTGCTTCAAATGGTCGATTTGAATATCAGGTCAGTCGTCGCGCTGACGCGTTTTTTTACGCCTTCGATGGTACAGCGCGGGTCGGGCGGCATCTTGAATGTCGCCTCGACTGCCGCATTTCAGGCGATCCCGCGCGAGGCTGTCTACGCCGCCTCAAAAACTTTTGTGCTTCATTTCTCGGAGGCGCTCGCCGAAGAGCTTCGCGGATCGGGTGTTTCTGTCACCTGTCTTTGTCCGGGACCTACCGACACCGATTTTTTTGGGGACGACAAAATGAGACTTTCCGCCGCCTTAAGGAAAAATATGATGAAAAGTGATGATGTGGCCCGGGCCGGTTTTGAAGCTTTGAAAAGAGGCGACAGGATAGCCGTTCCGGGACTTGTGAATAAGGTCGTGAAAGCGCTCGCCAAACTCGCGCCAAGAAAATGGGCAACCAAAATCGCCGGAAGAGTGGTAAAATCTTGGGAACTATGAGCGCGCAGAAATCAAAATCTCTTCAAGACATCGAGCTCCGCATGGAAACGCTCGATCCCTCCTCTTTCCGGTACAAAGTGCTCGATTCCGCGAAGGGCTTTAAAAGCTCGTGGGTCGAGCTCGGCCAATATCTTTTTACCGTTTATAAGGACAAACTTTACAAAGAGTGGGGATACCTCACGTTCGAGGCCTACTCTTCGAAAGAGATCGGCATTCGCCAGCCCACGGCCCTGAAACTCCTCAGATCGTATTCTTTCCTGGAAAAGGAAGAGCCTGCCTATTTGAAAAATCCCACCCAGATCCCGAGCTACGAGGCTGTCAATGCGCTGCGCCTTGCCAAACAGAGCGAACGTATCCCCGAGGACGATTATGACGCCTTAAGAGAAGAAGTGCTCGATAATGCCAGAGAAGAAAATGAGGTCAAGAAGAAGATCCGCTATATTTTAAAAGCCAATCCAAAACCGCTTTCGTCCGAAGAGAAAGAAGACAAAAAAGATGCGAGTTTAAGAAGGATCCTCTCCTCTTTAAGAAACGCGAAAAGCGAGCTTGAGGCGCTTTCATTCCCCAATAAAATTCTAAAAAATATTGATCAGGCGATAGATCTCCTTTCGGAGTATCAGCGATAGCATGAATCCTACCAAGTTCTTTACTCCCAAAGAAGCCACGCAGACCCTGCCGCTTGTGAGAAAAATCGTCACAGACATTTTAAAATTGGGAGAAGAAATGCGCGCGCTTTACAATAAGCTAGGCTCCAATGCCGAAGAACATCCGGAAGTGCTGCGGCTCGCCGACTTATTGGAAGACCTTTTCAGGGAACTGGAAGGCCTTGGGTGTTTTTATAAAGACTGGAATTTCTCGATGGGGCTTGTGGATTTCCCGGCGGTCATTGACGGAAAAGAAGTCTTTCTTTGCTGGCGGAGCGACGAGCCGGCGCTTCGGTATTATCACGGTGTCGAAGAAGGATTTACCGGGCGTCAATTGATCCCCGAAGAATTATTGAATTAAAGTTCAAAACGCGATGCAAATAAAAAAGGACGGTCGCCTAGGCGACCGTCCTTTAGTCTTTATCGATTTGGGTTATGACAGGTGCTTTGAAACGAGCTTTGTCATCTCGAACATCGACACTGTGGCTTTTCCGAAGATGGGCTTCAGATTCACGTCGGCGTTGATGTTTCTTCTATTTTTCTTATCCTGGAGGTCGTGCTTCTTAATGTATTCCCAAAGTTTCTTCACAACCTGAGTGCGGGGGATCGGCTTGGATCCGACGACTTTGCTGAGCGCATCGCTCGGCTGTAACGGTTTCATGAATGCTGCGTTTGCTTTTTTTGCCACTTTAATCTCTCCTTGTTGACCTTGTGAGCTTTTTATAAACCGGCTTGGTAGCCGTAGACCTAGACATTTCTATCACAAATCGCCTGAAAAGAGAAGAAAGATTTAGTGGTATAATTTCCCCTATGACAGGCCTGTATATTCACGTTCCGTTTTGCGTCAAAAAGTGCCACTACTGTAATTTTGTGATCACAGGCCTGGGGCCGGTCGCAAAACACGATTTATTTTTGTCCAGCCTGGAAAAAGAAATCAAACACACCCGCCACAGGTTTTCCGAAACTGCCTTCGATACGCTTTATGTGGGCGGCGGGACGCCTTCGGCTTTGACGCATGACGAGACCAGGCGCTTCTTCGATCTTATTTATGCAAACTTTAGATTTAAGGAAGGGGCTGAGATCACTTATGAAACAAACCCCGGTGATGCAGATGAATCCAAAGCCGAAGCTTACAAAGAGAGTCGCATCAGCCGCATCAGCCTTGGCGCCCAGTCTTTTCATGATAAAACGCTGCGGCGAATCAACCGCGCCCACGGGGTGCGGGATATTTACGCGTCATACGACATTTTAAGAAAAGCGGGATTCAAAAATATCAATATGGATCTGATTCTTTCCCTGCCCGGAGAGTCGCTCGAGGAGCTTAAGGTTTCCTTAGGCGAACTTGCAAGGCTCTCCCCAGAGCACGTTTCGTTGTATGAGCTCACGATCGAAGAGAAAACGGTGTTTGGCAGTCAGTTTAAGGAGGGGAAGCTGGCGCTTCCTCCGGAAGAGGAGAGCCTTGCGATGCTTTCCCATGCGAGGCAGTTCCTGAAAGAAAGAGGCTTTGGTCACTATGAACTTTTAAATTATGCGAAGCCCGGGTTTGAATCGCGGCACAACCGGCTCTACTGGGCGAACGAAGAATACTTGGGGCTTGGGCCCGGCGCGTTTTCCTATTTTGACGGCAGAAGATTCAGAAATTCAGCCAGCTACGAAGAGTATCTTGCGAAAATCCATCGTGACGACTGGACCGCGCGCGAGGAAGAAACGCTTACTTTTGAAAAGAAAGAAATAGAGTCGTTCTTACTGGCGCTTCGATTATCGGAAGGGGCGGATGTGAGGCGTTTCGTTTCTATTTTGACAAAGCTACAAGAGACCATTAGCGGCCTTCAAGAAAAAGGCCTTCTTGAAAAAGAAGCCAATAAAATCCGTCTTACTCCCCGTGGTCAGTTTTTCGCCGAAACGGTATTTTCCGAACTTTCAGTACCGGAGGGGTCAGACCCGGGTCTGACCCCTAAGGCTATTAGTTAATCGATATAATTTTTTGAATATCTATTGAACGAAACCTATACATCGGGTAAACTTAATACAAGTTTTTTAAATCAACTATTTTAAGTCAGAAAGACAATCCAAATAATGAGTAAAACCAGAACCATCCTACGCTTAATCTCTGCGATCTTAATTCATACTTTTATTTTGAATGAGGCCGTTTTCGCAGCGCCGGAATTGCAGACACTCAATATTTCTTTTGCCAAGCCCTTCGCTCTTGGGATGAACATTCCCCATTCCGTGGCGCTGGTAGAAGACACGTGGAAAGTACCTGGCAATGACAAAATAATTTTTCTCCTCCAAGACGCCCACACCAACGAATCTGGCCAGGCGAACATCGCCAAAGCGCTTGATCTTATCCTCCAGAAAGAAAAAGTGAAGTATGTGTTTCTCGAAGCCGGGACCGGGGACGATTCTCTTTCTTATTTGAGGGAGAAAGCGCCGTTGGAGCGCCGGCAGCAGGTCGCGAATTCTTATTTAAAAAAAGGGGAGCTTTCCGGCGCCGAGTTTTTGGATCTCACGTCAGAACATAAATTTATTCTTTGGGGCGCGGAGGACAAAACACTTTATTATAAATCGATCGAATGCTACAAGGTGATCGTCGACCAAAGAGAGAAATTTAAGAATTATCTTAACCAGATCGAAACTACCACCGATACGCTCAAATCCCGCCTTTTTAATCTTTCGCTATTTACGTTTGACGAAAAGCATGAAGCTTTCCTGAAAGAAAAAATTTCTCTCACGGATTATTTTTCAGTCCTTTCCAAAGAAGCCGACAAAATAGGTATTTCTTTAAGCAGCTATTCGCATATTCGGTCTCTGAAGAAAATAAAGGAAGAAGAAGCGCGTATTGATTTCGAGAAAGCAAACCAAGAGCAGCAGAAAGCGCTTGCCTCTTTGACGCCGGAAGTCATGAAAGAGCTTTTAGAGGCGTCTCAAGACGCAAAGTATGAGATTTTCAAGCTGTCTGGCCAGAACCACACGGCTGCTAAAGCCTATTATGCGCTTTTGGAGGAGAAAATTAGAGAAGAGGTTCGGAGCTCGGAGGTCGGAGCTCGGAAAATCTACTCCGAACCCCGAACGCCAAACTCCGAACTTAAATATCCTAACCTTTTTAGATATTTTGATTATTTAAAAGAAGTCCGGAAGATTGATCCCAAAAAACTTTTCGATGAGCAGAGACTCTTAGAAAGCGAAATTTACCGTGTTTTGGCCAAGACGACCGATGAGGCGGAGCTCTCCAGGATCTCGCAGAATTTAAAAAGCCTCAAGCTTCTGCTGGATCTTACGCTGACACCGGACGAATTTCATCGCTATGCGGCAGACCCCCGGACTTTCGATGTCGCTTATATTACCGGCTTCTTAAACCGGAAGATCATGGACCTTCGGAATAACTATGAGCGAGCGGTTTTTCTGGAAAAAGGCTACGAAGACGTTTTTCAAAAGGCGAGAGAGTTTTATGAACTGACTTACCAGAGAGACGAGGCTTTTGTCAGAAATGCTTTAAAGAAAATGGATAAAGAAAATGAGACGAAGGCTGTTTTGATCACGGGTGGGTATCATTCGCCGAATCTCAAGGAAATACTGAAAAAAAATAATATCTCATTTATTTGCCTTACTCCGCAGATCCTTCATGAAACCAATCTAAAGCGCTATGAGAAAATTTTACTTTCACGCGCCGGAATGATCTCCGGATCTCAATCTTCACCGGAACGTGCTGAAAATATTTCTTTAAGCGTGTCCCACGCCGCTCCGGTACCTGTCAAAGAAGTAGCGGGTGTGGTCCGGCCTTTGGAACTGGCGCTGTTGAGTGCGCGGATGGCGGCCCGCGAAACATTCCCAAAAGTCAGGCCTGATCTGGCAGGCGGCGCCACACTTCTCGAAACTATCCGATCCGGCGAAAAGAAAGCGAAAGAAGCTTTGGGGAAACTGCAAGAAGCGGGCTTCAAACGTCTGGCCGATGGGGCCGTCAAAGAGTCCGGCGCACGGCTGGCGGAACTGCATGCGGCGCTGGGGACAAGCAATAGCCCCGATTATCCGAAGACACGTGAAGCGCTGGACAAAATAATCAGACAGCTCGGGAAGGCAACTCTTTTTCTTCAAGCTAAGGCGCTCACCAATCCCAAGCTCTCCAGTGTGGCACCTCTCTTATCCCATTCGCAGGAGGAATTCAAGAAAGCGCTGCGGCTTTTAAAAATGCCGGTCCAACGCCCGCAAGCGTCAAGCGTCCGCCATAAAAACGTCGGCGGACTCCTCCGCGTCAAAGAACAGGCGCGGGGAGCCCGGATGGCGGAAACACCTAAGCCTGCCCAAGAAGGATCATCCGGCGAAAAACCCAAAAGATATTTTTTAAGCAAATTAAAATGGGTTTTGTTGTCTATTCCTTTGCTTTTAATCGGCTATTTGAACTATTTGTCGTGGGAAAGGTCTGGAAGGCCGATCATAACGGAGATGGATCCGAATTATCGAATTAAGCAGAAAGATCCAAAATCCAAAGGCGCCCGGCTGGCGGGAGTTTTACAGCCTTTAGAAACGCCTATGCGGCTGGTCTTTACCACGCATGGCGGGTCCGATGATTTACCTGAGGACACGCAAGAATTAATTCAGGAAACAAAGCAAATGATCTCCAAACAGTTGATGGATATAGAAGCTGATCGGCCCGTAATCGTTTGGATGGAGGCCGCGGCTTACGCCACCCTCAGTTTCTCTGAATTTATTGATAATCTAGCTGCCCGGACACAGCTCCCTGCCGCGTACTTGATTCAAGGTTTTACATCAGAAACCTTGTCCCCCGAAATCCTCCAGCCCCTCAAAGAATCTTATGAACAGGCACTGGAGAATTTAAATTTTGAAATGGGCATGGACGTTCATGCGAGGGAAGCCGTCGATTTCATCAAACAGCAAAGCCCGAAGCGCAAGGTGATCGTCCGTTTTGAGAAAGCGCCCTTTTCATCATTTTTAGATTTTATGAAGTTTATGTATTGGCAAGATTTTTCAAATCAAGTGGCGGCACAGGGAGGTGTTGAGCATGCCTTGAAGTTAAGGAAAATAGCGGCCGTTTACCTGGATAGGAACGCTTTGGCCAGGGATACAGCGTTTGCTGCCCAAATAAAAAGCGATCCAGCCGTTCCCAAAGACGCCGCTCACATCGTGCTGCGGGGTGCTTACCATATTAAGTACTTAGCCCAGGAATTAAACGCGGTTGGCGTCAAGAATCAGCAGGAGGGGACGCCTAAGTTCATGGACGGGAACCCCCTTACTACTTATTCATTTCAGAGCATTTCCCGCGGAGGTCAGTTCAACCTAGACGATCCCTTACCACCACACGAGAGAGAAATTTTGATTAGAGACATTATTTTTAGTAAAAGTCATACTTGGCATGCATTAAAGAAAACGGCTCTCTCCCGCGCCGCCTATTGTTCCTTGCATGCGGCCGTGAATAGTTTGCCTGTTGAAAAACTTGATGAATGGGTATCCCAAGTTGCGTCGAGGCCGGTAATATCACCATCTATTTCTATGTCTGACCTCAATTCATTATCAAATTCACTGGCGGAAAAAACGTGGTTGTGGTTGTCGCGGCTGTTATCTATTCAAGCCGTTGTTGAAAAACCGATTCAGATAAAGCAGGGAAATAAAGATCCGCTCAAAGCGGAGCGTCCTTTTGTCAACCAAGTGATCCAGATGATTTTTGAGCAAAAGCTTTCCGCGGATGATTTCAAGATAGCACTCGAAAGGCTCGCTACGCCACAAGCCACCTGGAGCGATATCCCGGCGCTACGGGATATTATCGCTCATGAGATTCCCACTCAAATAAGCGGACAGGCGCTTACGGTCTACCAAAATCTTTTTAATGAGATTATTGCAACTGTCCTTATGTCTACTTTCACTTATACGCGCGCGGATGGAAGCCTTCGCTCAGAGATCAGGACGCTGACGCGCTACGACAGGGGCCAGGCGACATTTTTGGTGCCGATGATCAAAAAGATCGCGGAGGAGAAGGAGCGGCAGGGGCAGGGCAGGGCGAAGGTGCTGGAGGTCGGTTTTTCGGTCGGTGTGGAGCCCGCCAACATGGCCCGGGCGCTCGGAGAAACCGCCGGAAAAGTGAGTTGGACGGGTTTTGATTATATGACTGATTGCTGGCTTGTGGCGGATAATCCCGTTCAACCGGCGCTTGAAGGCATCTTCGATGACAAGGGCGGGCTTCAATGGGTGCGCAAACGCCTGCCCAATGGATCTTACGTTTCAGCGAAGGTAGGCGCCGACAATTTTAATCGGATAAGCGATGCCGATGTGGATTGGCTCAAGTCTCAATATAGCCAGGGAAGAAGGGTTTCTTTTAAGCGTTATGTGGAAGGCTATCTGGATGAGGCGCGATCCTTGCTGGGACCCGACACACAATTTTCCAGCCAGGATATTACGCAGGATTTTACCCTTACGGGCGAGAAGGCTGATTTTGCTTTTCTGTCCAATGTCTATATGCATCTGCCGGAGAATCTCCGCGGGCAGGCCTTCGCCAATGTCGCGCGCAACGTCAAGACGGGAGGCTTGGTGGTCGCTTTGGCCAGCGGTATTCAAAGTAAAAGCAGCGCGTCAGGCCAGGTCCAGGGTTTAGGGTCTGCTCTTTATGAGACATACGTGATCGAGGAGAGAAAAGAAGCAGGCAAGACCGTTCGTGTGGCCCGTCTTGTCGAAAAGCATCACCGAAAAGAAGAATTTGGAAGGTTATACCGGGTAGGACTTTTACGGGGTTTTCCTTTTGGCGGCGATCCCGAACAGCTCTTTCGCAGCGTGGAGAGCGAAATGCAATACGTCGAAAGCTACCTGCCGGCCGTGGCAAGGAACCTTCCGAGCTGGGATCTAGGCGACGAAATTCCTATCGACGGGCAGGTACCTCTGCCGGTGATGACGGCTGAGCACATCCAAGTGCACCGGCTGATGGAAAGTGTCCGCGAAAAGTCACCCACTCCGGAACTTTCTTCACAGGATGCTTTGAAGTTCTTGACCCGAATCGAAGAGCTTCTCAAAAGAGACCCCTCTATCAAAGATTTTGATACGTATTTGGAAATTATCCGTTATCGCAGGAATGAAGTGACACGGCAAATTTCTCCGTCCGTGGCGTCACAAACGGTTGTTCATCCACAACCGGAAATCATCTCCAATCGCGACGAATTACTTGCCAGAATAAATGAACCGCAAGACACCGCGCGGCCGTCGGCTCAAAAACTTAAAAAAGACTTCGGCAGGGATTTGCGTCATCTATCATCCTCCGCGATCGAGATCCAGGCCAAATCCGACAACGCAGGCGTATGGGTCGGGGAAGCATTGAAGGATCAGGATGAGAGAATCTACCTCGTTAAGGTCAGGGCGGGCAAGCCTGTAACGATAGAAGTCCTGCCGACCACTTGGTGGCACCGTAAGCCGGACGCTTATGTGAACATCGACGAAATTAAACTGGTACTGCGTCTGGATATTTCCTCCCGCGGAAGGGTGTTTGAAAGTCTCGCGGCCTTACAAGGGAAAGTGGCGGAGGTTTTACGCAAGAACGGTTATAGCCTATCCGACGAGGAATACCGGCAATATCAAGCGGCCTCCGGCGCCCGGCTGGCCGCGCCAAAAGCGCTTGAGGCGCTTCAAACAACCGTGACCGAACAAATTTCAAAAAAAGCATCCGAACTGAACGCGATGAACGACTCCCCGGACACCCAAAAGTTGAGCGAGGAAGACACTGTCTTTTATCAGTGGATTTTAAGCGATGTGGATGACGCCTTGAGCTTTTATCAAGCTCATGAGGACATTGGACTTTTGAAAAAGGTGCTTTCGTCTCTATTGGACAGGCTGAACGTTTTGTCCTCAAAACTGCTTATTCAGCAACGTTTTGGTTTTGGGGACGGGCTCAAAGCGCGTCAGCAGATCACGGTGGAGATCGGACACAAAGCAGTGCGTGAGTTGGATGAAAGTTTGACCGAGGTCTTGTCGGTTGACAAGCCCGGCGCCGGCGCCCGGTTGGCCGACAAAAAGTACGTGGCCTCCGATGACCTTCTGCAGCAGATTGTGAACGGACTCGCGCAGATAAGGGAACACGACTTGAAGACGTGGCAGCCGCCGGTTATTTATTCGGAAAATGTTCCCAAGATCAGTCTCGGACCCACGGTTAAGCATGTTTCGGAGCTTTTAGATGAAGCCATCCGGGAGATTAATAAAGCCATTCCTCTTAAACCTCTCGATTTGGAGGAAAGATCACAGGCTATTGAAAGAGCGGTCCAGGCGTTGAGCCGTGCCGCTGCTGCCGATGGTCCGATTCAGCTATTGTTGAACGACATCAAGCCGCATCTGAGGGTCGATATCAAGTCGACGACGGGCGCTATGATTCTCCGGAAGATCCAAAGGGACCTTAGCCGGTTGGACGGCACGGTCAATCAAAGCATCACCGCCGCCGAGGCGGAGAATCTGGGCGCCCGGCTGGCGGATGAAACTCCGAGACAGAAAATAAAAAAGTTTATCAACAGGTCTCTGACGGATGACCAATGGGAGACATTGATCAAAGATGCTGCTGCCAGGGGCGTCAAAGGAATCAATAAATTTTTCCAGAAGCTAAAACAACTCGAGAAAAGCCAGGCGGCCGTGATCTTCGAAATCCTTAAGGAAGAGAAGAAAGCGAAGACCTCGCAGCCGTCCACATCCGATTTAGAAGCCAAGCTTTTTAATCATTTAAAGCTTCTGCACAATATTTGGCCCCAGCTCAAACAGGAATTATTAACGAGTAACCTATTTGATGAAAAACAGCTCGAATCCTACGAAGACAAACTTGTGCATTTCATGGAAGAGAAGAAATTCCGGTTACAGAAAGTGGGCGATATCGCCGTAAGATCGCGTCCCTCGACAGGGGAAATATATTTTGATCCTGTGACCTTAAGTCAGATGGACGACCTTGAAATCACCTCTTCTTTGGCGCATGAACTTATCCATCTTACGCCTGACCACGTCAGATTCGCTGCTCTACATGACAGCATTTGGAAGTCATTGCCGGAGGTGCTTAGTCCCCCAGTGCTGCGGGATAAAAATGTCAGAAAAAAAGTCATGGAAATGGTTTTCTTGCGGCTCAGGATGGAGATCGACGCCGAAACGGTGCAAAATTTAACCCGCAAGGTACTTGGAATGCAGCAGATTAAGCAGCAGATGAAAAAACTCACTCAAGCCTCTCCTGAGAAGACCCCTCTTCGTGAGCTCTATGAATGGACGAGTGTCATTATCGATGACCACGACGATTTAGATTATCGGGTCGTCATCGATGGGCAGCTTCGGTTCACTCTTCTGCCTATTTTTAAGAGCGTTGTGTTTATGATCTATCTTCATGAAAATCCCGAACCCATGTACCGGGGCGCTGAAGAGGGTATATGGAATCGCACTATTCTATGGACAACAAAGCTTTATGAACAGCACGATTCCCGGCTTAGGCTTACGGAGCATCAAAAGGCGGCTTCTTATCGCCCGGTTAAGCTGCCTGGATCTGCGCCAGTTACGTTAGGCGCCCGGTTGGCGGTGGTCGATCAGTTGGTACGTCTTCCGGCTGATCTCAAAGGGTATCCTTCGCCAGATAACGTCCGGAAAGCTTTGGGGATGCATACGGATGAAATAGCCGGACGCGAAAGTCTTATACGCGAGTTACAAGACCATCGGGATTATGTAGAGATCCGTAACAAGTATGGCCGTTTCATGCGTCGAACGCTCGAGGATAACTCCCATTCTTCCGTAAAAGAAAAGCAAAGTATTCTTAAGTCATACGAGGAGGAAAGGGATAACGATTTGAGGGGCATTCAATATAGCCGGAGAGTGGCCGATGTCTCGGGTGGTGACCTTGGTGTCGTTCGCAAAGCCGTTGAGATGCTTCACCGGCAGATCCTACAGCTTGATTTTGATCTAATTTATCCCGCTCTTTCGAACATGGAAAATAGGACCGAGGAAAATGTGGACGAATACGTGCGCATGAAAGGCACGGTGAATGTGAACGGCGTCAAACAATCCATCGTGGTATCTAACTTCCGCGAAATGATTCCTGTCGAGCAAAGCACGGGCTATGATTTCAGGGCCATGACGTTTTCCGATGAAGTTCACCTGAAAGCCATACGTCAGGTCTTAGGTTTAGGTACGCCGCACGGCGCGCGGATGGCGCATGTTTCGGTACACGCGGCCCGTGTATTGTATCTGCCCGCCCACTCTTGGACCAGGCCCGCCACCCGCTTCGTTGTGGACATTCCCGACCCCATCTTTCTAGCCGGCGCCAATGTGATTCAAAACGGCCAAGAACCTCCCACTTTAACTGTCAACTTTCGAACAAGTTTTCAGATTCCCGATACGCATGAGTATTTTGAAGAGATCGAGGACCTCTTGGAGGCCAAATCCTCCGGCGCCCGGATGGCGGATCAGTGGCTTCCCGGCGGCAGCCATGGGACCGAAGCGGTCCGGCCCGACAAGCTTGTCCGCCTTTTGGAAAACGGCAAAGGAGAAAAGCCGATGGTGGTGGTCGAGTTGGGTTCCGGCGCCGGCCTGCAGGCCGAGTGGATTCATAACCAGGGATTTCATGTTCTCGGTTTGGATTTTAAACCTAAGTTTGTTGCCCGAGCCTCTAAAAGAGCCTCCGCGCAGTCGTTGGAGATGGTCCAGTCTGACTCCGCTGCCGGGGTTTTGAAAGTTTTTAAAGAAAAGGAAAGCCCGTCGCTCGCGTATTATCTCGCTGATTTCGTGAAGGGGATTCCTTTGCCGGCGGCGTCCGTGGACGCGGTGGTCCTGCATAGGACGCTGGGGCTTATGCCCGACGCGGCCACGAGAAAAGTGTTTTTGGATGAAATCTCAAGAATTTTAAAACCGGGCGGCCTTATGTCCTACCTTGATTTTTCGCCCGCCGGCCCCACAGCGGAAGACTTTGAGGCGCACCGGAAGCATTATGAAAGCAATATCGCGATAGCCGAAGAGCTTCTCAAAGAACAGGTGCTGCCCCCGGCTGAGGCGGATAATCTCAGGCTTATTCTGGGGAATCCCGAAGCCAAGCCCGTCTTCGCTTTGAGAGGTGGTACCGCCGCGTTTCTTGCCGTACACACCTCTGGAAATGACATCCAAAAGCTTTTTGAGGACAGGCGGTTTACGGTCATCGCTTCTCAGAGTGCGCGCTACCCGGTCCCCGAACCTGTGGACGCCGGTTACACTCAGCTCTATTTGAGCGGTTTTGTCGCGAGGAAAGAAGACGTCCCTTCCGGCGCCAGGATGGCGGCGGATGAGAAGATCGGTTATACCGCTGCGATAGGACCTCTCAGAGATCTTTTGCGTCGTGCGGAGGAGGAAATTGCGGCAGCGGGTTCCCGCCTGGCCCAAAACAACGGACGGTTACCCACAGAGTGGCTTGAGCTGACTGCGGTGCTGGCGGTCCATCCCGAGCTTTTAGAGGAAATGGAGGAAAATGCCGATCTTTTCGAGCAGACCATGGATCCTCATCTCGCCGACAAATCGGTGAAAAATATGTTTCTGAACGCGTTTCCCAAATTGTATTTGGAACTTCGAAAGATCTCGTCCGGCGTTTCATCGAACGGTCTGAGCGGGAATGGAACACACCGGATCACAAGTAAAGAGGCGGAGAAACGCCTGAAAAAGGTTTTGGGCCGGCTTGAATCAGTTTTGGAAAATCAAAGTCCTTCCTTAAGCCCCGCTTTCCGGCGCCGTCTTCAAAAGGTGATTTATGAGCCACAAACGATCCGGCTTTCTATACTGGCGCGCGCCGAAGAGTATTGGTCGGAGTGGGGAGAAGATCTTAGATCCGTGCCGCGACAAATGCCGGCCCGCATTCGTGCCGCGTACGAATCTGATCCAAAGGCTGTAGTGGAGGCGATCGCGTTTCTTGCCCGCAGGCTTCTAAAAAGGCCTTTTACCAAGACTGCCGCTTATTATTTTACGGTCACGGACTCCGAAGCCCGGCGTATCCGGATGATAAAGCCCAGCCGGATCACTAATGAAGAGCGCTTGTTCCTTGAACACATCCGGCAGCAGGCATCGAAGAATCTGCTCACCGTGCTTCGCTCGCTGGATCGCGGCGTTTACGCGTCGCTCGTTACCCATCCCGATGTGAAAAAATTTATTGAGCGTCAGGAAAACGACAACGGCGCCCGCCTGGCCGCGACGAGGCGATCCTCTGCCTCGCCGGCCGTGCGGGAACCAGCGGGTTCCCGCCTGGCGAAATTTGAAGTGGTCGGGGAAGGACATTCAGTGCTGTCGAAGGATTTGAGCGGCGAGGAGGCGGTGTTAGGCGCTTTGGAGGCCTTGAAAGAGTATATAAGAAACAGGCCCGAAAAAGACGAACACCGGCTTCTGCTGCGCGTGACGCCTAAAGACGCTGCCGAAAGGGAAGCGTGGATCTCGTTTGGGTTACGGCCGCTTTCGTGGGAGCGGATCCTTGCCGAACACTTGCGTGTCAATCCGCCCGATATGGATGAGATAAAACCCGCGCTCGATAAGACAAGCGGCGAAGTCATCGCGGTCATCGTTCCAATGGCATTGACGTCTCTGCCGGGTTTGGAAGAGTTTTCTTCCTTGAGAATCGTGGCCAAGGATCCGGATGTGAAGCTTGAGTCCGTTGGAAAAAAATTTCAAAGAGCCCTGGCCGGCGTTCGAAATAGGCCCAAGAAGGCTGAATTTAAAGAGGATCTTCTTAGTGAAATAATTCGTCTTCTTTCGGAAGGAAAATTGACGGAGTCGTCGCTCGCCGGAAAAGAAACGTTGGGAATTTTCGATGATCTGGCGAGAAAAGAATTTCTTTTAAGTACCGGGCTTGACACCTCCGAGAAGGTGAATCGGATCCTTTTGTCCGAAAGAGGCGTCGTAGAAATTTATGTGGCGGAAAAAGAAAAAGAGGAAAGAGGCCAAGCCGAGCGGTTGGAGGAAGCCAGGCGAAAAGGGCTGGCTGAGGCCGAAGACTTGAAGCGGCGGCAGTTCGAAGAAGACAGGAAAGATCTGGCGGCCGTTCTCGAGAAAGAAGTAAACCAGATGCAGGTCCGTTTGACAGCTTACCTGGATGAAGAGAGCCAGAAAGCCTCTACGCCGCTTTCTACGGAAAGGAAAGAAAGCTTCGCCTGGTCCATTGGGGATTTATCCTCGCTTACCTCCCAGATGGTGTCAGCGATTTTTACGCTTCAGAGCGGGCGCTCGAGGGCTGAAGCCGAGACGAAAATTAAAAAAAGACTGGTCGGCTACGAGGAGGCTCTTAAAAACGAATTCTTAGACGCGGTTCAACCACTGTCTTCATCAAAAGATTCGCCCAAGAGACGTCTTCGTAACACCAGAAGCATCAATCTTCGCTTTCCGCCATCCGCGGAGTTTTTATTCCCATCCTCACCTGCTTCACCTGAAAAACACCAGACCCCGTCTCTGCCAGTCGTCCACACAACCTACGTTTCTGCGACAACTGTTCAGCATCCGGCGTACGGAATTGTGGAACATATTGCTGAGGCAAGGTATCAAGAAGGATTGGGCAGGGGCAAAGATTTTGTGGATGCGATGAAACTCCGTCAGGAAAAAGACAAAATGACGAAATCTTTTTCGGAAGAAAGGCCCGCGTCCGAGGAGAGGGAGCGGCTAAACAAGGAACTTGGCACGTTTAAGGGGCGGATCCTAGCGAATCTGAACGAAGTTTACGGGCACTGGTCGACTCAATCAGTCGAAGATGGGTTAAGGGTCCTGTCCTACCTGCCCTGGCACGGGCGGCTCATGGAGCCCATGGAAGCGGATATTATTGCCAATGTTTTGATATGGGGTTCACCCCCCAAGGGGGTTTTGATGCGGTTGGGAGAGAACGTGTCCGGGCATCTCGTCACGGCTACCCGGTTGATCGCCGTGGCAAACCGGATATTTCCTAATCCCGCGTCCCTTCCGCCCGGGGAAATTTCCAGATTAAATTCATTTTTGGCACATCACGCGATCGTCGCGGCTTTGTGGAATTCGGTTGTTTCCGAGTCCCACGTCTATCGTTCAAATTTTGTTACGCCGACCAGTAGCAAAGCCCTTGATAAACATTTAATCGAAGAAAGAAAAGTGGACCTTACGCCTTCTTTGGCGGCGCTGTTAAAACCCCATTTGGAACGGATGAGGGAGGATCTCTTTGGGATTGTTAAACACTATGCCGCTGCGGATAATGAAGCGCTTAAGAAAATGTTCGCGGATTCTTTGAGAAACATCGATTACCTGCTTTTGGATATTCGAGAAGGAAAAATCGACAATTATTTCCGGCACAAATTTTTCTTTTTTTTGGACGTGATGGCGGCAACGGTGGAAGAATCGATTACCCGACAGTGGTTTTCGGCAAAGGGTGCTGCTTATTATCATCCTTCCGAGAAGAAAATCGAAAGTCTGATGGACAACACGCGCCTCCTACTCGGGACTCTAAGGGGCAGCGAGGTAACCTTTGAACGAGTCGGCCGTTACTTTGGCGCCTCCGGCGCGCGCCTCGCCACAAAGCGCGGCGAGTCCGTCCAAAATCGCGCTTTGTCGGACGAGTCCGCCTCTGGCGGGCTGGCGGTCCAAGATACTGTCCTGGCAGGTATACGAGAAATAAAAGATGCCTATGCGTCGGATAGAAGGCTTTTTAGCTCTAAGAAGGTCATTCACGCCTATAAGGACGGCGTAAGGAGGATCTATTATCATCCTATAGGAGAAGACGATTATTATGAGATTCTAACAACCCAAAGTCATTTTGTGGTCGCTTATTCTAACAGTACGCGCAAGGCGCAGTTGGTTCATCTTGAAGAATTCCAACGCAAAGAGGGGAGAATTCCCTACTCAAGGGTTGAGGATTTATTAAAAGACCAGGAACGCAAGATCAGATATTTGATTTATCTGGCAAAGAATCCCCCTTTAAGCACAGGGGTATTTCTTGAGGCAATTGATGCTCAAATCGACATCAACGCGGCTCATGCCATCGCCAAAACCAAAGACCCCGATAAATCCTATGAGGTCTATAAGAGGCTTCGGCAAGACGGCCTGGACAATGTCTCGGCCTACTACATCGCCAAAACCAAAGACCCCGATAAATCCTATGAGGTCTACAAGACGCTTCGGCAAGACAGCCTGGACAATGTCTCGGCCTACGCCATCGCCAAAACCAAAGACCCCGATAAATCCTATGAGGTCTACAAGACGCTTCGGCAAGACGGCCTGGACAATGTCTCGGCCTACGCCATCGCCGTAACCAAAGACCCCGATAAATCCTATGAGGTCTATAAGAGGCTTCGGCAAGACGGCCTGGACAATGTCTCGGCCTACCACATCGCCAAAACCAAAGACCCCGATAAATCCTATGAGGTCTATAAGAGGCTTCGGCAAGACGGCCTGGACAATGTCTCGGCCTACTACATCGCCGTAACCAAAGACCCCGATAAATCCTATGAGGTCTACAATGGGTTGATACAGCACGGTGTATCAAAGTCCATTGCTTATGGATTGGCTGGATCCAAGGACCCCGACCAAGCTAAGAACATTTATTTGTCGTCTTTGACCGAGGGGATGGAAAAAATGGAAGTATTTAAGAAAGCTTTAAATGAGACTTCCTTCGGCGCCCGGCTCGCCGCGTCAGCGGACGAGTCCGCCTCTGGCGGGCCGGCCGTCCGGGTGGATTCATTGAAAAATCTGGTTTCGGGGATGGAAAGTAAAATTCGGGTTGGGAAGATACGACTGAAAGAACCGGAGCTTATTCAGAAAGCGGAAGGTATCATTTCGGATTTGGCGCGCGCGTCCGAGTATTTGCGCAAGATCAAGCCCAAAGAGAAGGCCAAAAACATTCCGAATGAGGACAGGCAGCGGTACGACACGCTTGCGTCCCTTTTACACCAGGTGAGCGTCGGATTAAGGAATTTGCACGACGAAACTCATGATGACTCATATGGTGAATGGGCGGCTATGGCAGGCGCCGCGCAGGCTTGGATCGATATCCTGCTTAATTTAGGGATCGCCGCCAATCATATGGCCAGCGCCGGCGAACCACTAGCCAAGTTCGCGCGGAGCGATGTCGGCGCAGCCGCGGCTGTCCAGGACCAATTGGTCAATCTCGTGAACCGTCTGGAGAGTGATGCGCCGATCGACGTTTTGGAATTTAGGGAAGCAGTCCGCGCTCAAGCTGACGGGGTCAAAGATTTAACAGCGCGGCTGGATCTGGAGCTGAGCACGGGTGACATAACAGTGGACAAATCGCGGGGACTGAGATCGATTCTAAATTTAGCATTTCACGCCGGAAATTCACTCGGGACTGCGAGTTGGATTCTTTCTACCGCCTTCGAGCTTCCGGATGAGCAAGGCGCCCGGCTGGCGGATAATACCAGGAAAAAGGAAGTCGAAAGTTTCTTTAATGATGATGGCAGCCGGTTGGATGCCTTGGTAAGGTTAGTGGCCGAAGGGTTTGTCAGTCATTTTAACGGGAATCGGCACAATCTTGGTGACGCAAGGCAACACGCTTTGCTAAATATTTGGAAAAATCGTGAAAGCATCGTCGATTTTCTCGTGAATGGAGAAGGGAAGGATCGGGATCCCAAAACTCATCTTTCCGGCATTATTGGGAACCGGCTCAAAGATTATCTCGGCAAACTAAACAACAAGTCAGAGAAGGCGATCCGCCCTTTGACGGACCTTAAGATGAAAAATAAGAAGGCGGATGCCCAGAAAGAAGAGGAAGTGGCTCTGGGTCAACTGGCTGTTTCTAGGGATGGAAATCCGTCTGACAGTGCTATCGCGCGCGAGAGCGGGATACTGAGGGCTATTTTGGAGGCCTCTCTGCCGGAACGCCAACACGCCATTTACAGTTTACGGGTTGAAGAAAGGCTGACTTTCGATGATATCGCCCGCAAGCTCAATATGAATCCCAACACAGTGCGCTCTGATTTTATGAAGGCAAGAGACAGCATGCGTGAAGGATTTGATGAGCAGCATGCCAAGCCGCGGCAAAGGGCCATTTATGAATTCGTCAAACGCATGGAAAACGACAAAACGCTGACTTCGCGGCAGATCCAAGCCTTGAGGGGGATGATGACCGGCTGGCCTGTTGAGAGAGTGGCTATAGAGATGGGCATGCCACAAAACAGAATCAATGAGGACTTCCGCCAGGCGATCCTTAACCCGATGATGAGAGCTATCATCGCGAAAGATCCTCTCGTTTGGAAGGAGCTTCTGCAGGTGATCAAAAATAACCGGGAAGTTTATTCCAAGACGCATGCGAACACTGCCTCCCGGGCCGGTGCGCGTATGGCGGAAGGTGTCATTGCAAGGGGAATAAAGGCTGAGCGTGAAGCCCTGCACGGCTTCATGATCTACACGTCGGAAAAATTATCAGGTCATCTTTTTGCGCTTTCGTTGGATCGAGAGCCTTCTATCTTTGAACTTCGAGCGGATCGTAAAGATGGAAAAACGAAGCTGACACTTCTTTTGGAAGGACAACCATTCGAAACGATCGAAGATTTGGCAGGGGCGCGCTTGGCCTGGCGGCAAAATCATGATAAAAAGGCTCAGGAGGATCTCGCTAAAAAGGGTCAGGATTTTCTGGTGAAGAAAGCGGCACAAAGGACGCACAGCCTGCTGGGTCCGGAAGCGGTCACTGGCACCAAGAAGGGGATCGTTCAAATAGATCTGCCTAAATACGCCGCAAAACTTACAAAAGAGGAGTTTGGAGAATTTCTTGAAGGCTTGTTTGAGTGGATCAAGTCCCATCGGGACGCGGGCGTCTACTTTAGCGGCAGGGAAGGACTCAAGGAAGTCTATCAAAAGGATTTTGACGGCTATTTTTCAAGTCTTGGATCGGAACGCCTGGACGGAACGAAACCTGGTTTTGTGACGGGCGTTTATCCTGCAGAAAGGATCATTGTCGAGCTTACACCCAGAAGCGATATGGCCGTCGCACGCAGAGAAGCCAACGAGATCGGTGTGTCATTGGATGGTCTTGAAAACGGGGAACTCCCCAATCTTATCGCGGGGCTTTACCTGTCCCAAATCATAGCCGGGATTTATGCCGATAATGCGACGCCCGATCTTAAAGTGCCGACCGATCCAGAAGACGTGGCGAAACTTTTGAGCGCGCTTCAGAAAAGAGATATCCCCAAGATTATCCAGGTATTGTCTCAAAACAACAGCGTACATCCGTCCGTGAAAACGCTGCATGAAGTCATGGCCGGCATCGACAGGAACCCCGAGCACATCATGCTTATTACGCTTAAACCCATCCTGAAATTCCTCGACGACCGCATCCGCGCGCTTCGCATGATGTTCGAAGTAGAACGCGCGGCGTAATCTTCCACCTAAATTTATCCCAAAGCATTGTGGCGCCCATTTGTCTCTTTGTGCTAAAATGCATTTGAAAATTAAGAAGGGAAAATATGCCCGACGAGGCGAGGTTCGCTTATGAAAAAGCGATCGATCTTTTCAGTCATAAAAAAATCGAGCAAGCAATCGAAGCTCTTTTGGATTTGATAAAGAACCACCCACAGTTTCATGATGCTTATGAATCTCTGGGCATGGTTTATTACAGAGAAGGCCGCTTGGATGAGGCGATCGAGTGGACCCGCAGGCTCGCGGAGCTTCGTCCCGATTACGCGATGGCGCATACGAACCTTTCTATTTTTTATATGAAGAAGGGAATGAAGGAGAAAGCGGAAGAGGAAAAGGCGCAGGCGACAGTGCTTAATTTTCAAAATTTTCCTAAAAATAAATGAATAACAAAAAATCCAAAGACAAAATAAGGGTAGGCTTGATTCAGATGGCCTGTTCCGACGGCCCCGAGGCAAATTTAAAAAAGGCCGTTTCCCAAATTAAAATTGCCTCCGCGAAAGGCGCCCAGATCATTTGCCTGCAGGAGCTTTTCAATACGCTCTATTTCTGCCAGGCGCAGGATGTCAAAAATTTTGATCTGGCCCAAAGTATCCCCGGCCCCGTGACCGACGCGCTTTCAAAAGCGGCAAAGTCCGAAAAGGTGGTCATTGTGGCGCCTTTATTTGAGAAAGCCGCCAAGGGCGTGTACTACAACTCGGCGGCAGTGATCGATTCCAACGGGAAACTTCTCGGACGCTACCGCAAAATGCACATTCCCGATGACCCCGGCTTCAACGAAAAGTTTTATTTCGCTCCGGGAGACCTAGGCTTCCAGGTTTTTGAGACGAGCTTCGCGAAGATCGGCGTCCTGATCTGCTGGGACCAGTGGTTTCCGGAGGCGGCGAGGCTTACGGCGCTTGCGGGCGCGGATATTTTATTTTATCCCACCGCGATAGGTTGGAAGCCCGGAGAGCCTGAAGAGACGAGAAGCTATCACTCCGCCTGGGAGACGGTCCAGCGCGGGCACGCGATCGCCAACGGCGTTTATGTGGCCGCGGCCAACCGCGTGGGCAAAGAAGGTCCGGTCAAATTCTGGGGCAGCTCCTTCGTGGCGGACCCCTTCGGAGGCGTCCAGTACCGCGCGAGCGCTTCGAATGAAGAGATCATTCTGGAAGATTGCGACCTGGGCCTCGTAGACCGTACCCGCCGTGAATGGCCGTTTCTACGCGACAGAAGAATCGACTCCTACAGTGGCATTACTTCAAGAACTATCACTAAAAAATAAGCATTTAGCTCACAGCTCCCAGCTCGCAGCTCACAGAAAAAGAATAATGCTGCCAGCTGCCAGCTGCCAGCTGCCAGCTTCTTTAAATTACCGCATGCCAGCCGAGTGGGAACCCCATGAGGCGACCTGGCTTACCTGGCCTAAGAACGGGACAACCTGGCCAGGCAAACTTTTAAGGGAAGTCGAATCTATCTACCTCCAAATGATCTCTGCGCTTTTACCGGGCGAGAAGGTGAATCTCCTCGTAAAAGATAAATCCACGGCGGGGCAGATCCTAAAAAGACTTGATTCAAAAAAGACCGGTACGCAGAACCTTATTTTTCACGAAGTAAAAACAGTCGACACCTGGATCCGCGACTATGGCCCAATATTTGTAAGCCAGCAGCCAGCAGCCGGCAGCCGGCAGAAAAAAAATGAACGTTTGCAAGCTGCAAGCTGCAAGCTGCAAGCCAATCGCGGTATTGCGTTTACCAAATGGATGTTCAACGCTTGGGGAGGGAAGTACAGCGACCTTGCGCGCGACAACGGGGTAGTCAATAAGATCAAAGCCTTGCGTGGGTGCAGGCGTTTTGACGTAGACATCGTCTTGGAAGGCGGCTCTATCGACATCAACGGACGCAGCACGCTTCTTACGACCGAACAGTGCCTCCTGAATCCAAATCGGAATCCGCATCTTTCAAGAAAACAAGTTGAGCAATATTTGAAAACTTATCTTGGTATTAAGAAAGTGATTTGGTTGAAAGAAGGCATCGAGGGCGATGACACCGACGGCCACGTGGACGATATCACGCGTTTTGTGAACTCTACGACTGTTTTGACAGCGATGGAAAGCGATCCGAATGATAGGAATCATCTTATTCTGAAAGAAAATCTGGAAATCCTAAGAAGATCCACGGATCAGGACGGAAAAAAATTAAAAATCGCGACACTCCCGATGCCTGGGAGAGTGGGCCCGCCGCGCAGCGATACGGATCACTCAAGACTTCCCGCGAGCTATGCCAATTTTTACATCGGTAACGCCGCAGTTCTCACGCCTATTTATAATCACAAAAACGACAAGACAGCTTTAAGCATCATCAAGGATTTTTTCCCCCAAAGAAAGATCGTTTCGATCGAGTGCACCGCGCTCGTGTACGGTCTGGGGTCGATTCATTGCGTGACGCAGCAACAACCGGTTTAGCATGAAGACAAAATTTTACCGTCCCGTTCTTTATTACCTCCTCGCCGGCGCACGGTGGGTTTTCAATCTTTTTCCTTACCGGTGGGGGTTTTCTTTCGGCGGGACCGTTGGAAAGATCGCATTTAATGTTTTACCCAAAGAAAGGAGAAAGACCCTCTCGCATTTGAAATTCGCTTTTGGAGAAGAAAAATCCGACGCGGAGTTGCTTAAAATAGGCCAGGCAGTTTTTGAAAATTACGGAAAGACAGCGGCCGAGCTGACCCTGATCGATAAGATGATAAAAACAAACTTCAAGGGTTTTGTGGTCACTTCCGGCTACGAGCATCTTGACCGGGGTTTGAGAGAGGGAAAAGGGATCATCATCGCGACCGCGCATTTCGGCAATTGGGAGATCATGGGCGGCTATTCGACGTTGAACGGCTATCCGCTCACGGTGATCGCGCGAAAAATTTACTATGAAAAATACAACCAGCTGCTTGTGGACCTCCGCACCAAAATGAAAGTGAAGATCGTATACCGCGATGATTCCGTGAAGGCGATGCTTAGCGTTTTGCGCAATAACGGCATTCTTGGTTTTTTGGTGGACCAGGACATCGATATGGTGGGAGGGGTATTTGTGAATTTTTTTGGAAAACCGGCCTATACGCCGACCGCCCCGGTACGCTTTGCGCTCGCTTCAGGGGCTCCGATTGTGCCGGCATTTGCTTTGAGAGAAGGCATCAAAACTCATGTGTTAGTCCTTCCTCCAATTGAACTTACACGAATACCCGATAAAGAAGAAGAGGTTAGAATAAATACCCAAAAATGGGTGTCTATCCAGGAAGAGTACATCCGCAAATATCCGGAGCTTTGGGTCTGGAACCATAAGCGTTGGAAAACCGTGTCAGTCCCTCCGGCAACCCAGGTTATTTAATAGATAAAATATCTAGTTTATATTCTTGACGACCCCCCTTCCGTAAGGTATATTTAAGCTACTAAAATCAGCTTGGGGACTAGGTATAATTTGTTCTTTTTTTGTTTTAAAAAGATGTAGGTTTCACCTTATTTTTTACTTCTAAAAAATAATCTTTTAATAAGTCATATTTCACAATGGACCCTAAAAATACAAAACCCATAAGGATTAAATTTTCTTCTCTTTTTTTAAAAAGCACAGCTTTAGTGCTTTTGGCAGCTTTTATTTTCCATGATTTTTCCTTTGCAGCGACGCTTGAACTCCCCTCCAGGGATCTATCCCACAACCCCTTTATCTTAAAAGTCCCTGACTCGATAGCCAAAATCTCCGAGGTCCACAAAGGCCGTGTCCCTAAGCTTTTAATCCACATCCAGGACGCCCATACCAATCTCTCAGCCCAAGAGAACCTCTCTAAGGTGCTGGAAGAATTGATAAAGAAGCACGGTCTAAAGACAGTCTTCGTGGAAGGGGGCACCAAAGACGATTCTCTCTCATTCTTAAGACTTTTAGCCGATAATAGCACAAGACAACAAGTAGCCAAGAAGTATCTCCTGAAAGGCGAGCTAAACGGAGCAGAGTATCTCAACATCACCTCAGACTACGATATGACCCTCCAGGGTGTCGAAGACAAAACCCTCTACCAAAAGAACCTGAAAGAATACGCCTCTGTAGTCAAAGAAAGAGAGCAGAGTCTCTCATATCTTGAAGAACTAAAGAAAAGAACCAATTCCCTTAAAAGACGGCTCTACCCCAAAGACATCCTCTCACTAGATGACTTTCTATCAAGATTCCACCAAAAAGAAGAAGACTTCACAAAGTACCATCAAATACTCTTTGACTACTCGGACAAACTAAAGATCAATCTCTTAGGGTATCCCCACTTCCTGTCTCTCAAAACTCTTAAAGATAAAGAACAGAGAATCAACTTCCAGAAAGCCACCCAAGAACAACAGTCTCTTCTGGAGAAGCTGGATGGGACCGTGGAAGGATTCATTTCCTCGGTCCAAACCCTCAAAGACCAATCAAGCACTTCTTATTCTTTCTACGAATCCATTCTAAAGAGGGCCCAAGCCAACAAGATAGACTTGACACAATACCCCAACCTTCTCCTCTACACAGACTACCTTAAGACCTTCGACTCTGTAGACCTCGACAAGCTCCTGGATGAGACCAAACAAATAGAAGACCAGATATTCCAAGAGTCTCTTAGTAACCAAGACGCCTTCTATCTTCATGAGATAGACCAGTACCTCACAAACCTAAAAGACCTCTTTTCACTCCAAATCACCAACCAAGACTACTCAAAGTACGAATCAAAACAAAAAGACGTCCGCTTCAACACCATCGTCTTCCTTGCCTTCCTCAATAAGACTCTCTACCACTACAAACAATACGCCGAGATCCTAAGATACCTGCCCATCCTTGATGAGAATAAGAAAAAAGCCCAAAGCTTCTACACTACAGCCAAAGAAAGAGACGGTGTCTTCCTTACGAAAGCATTAAAACAGATGTCTGCCAAAGATATAAACCTTGCGGTCCTTCTCACAGGCGGCTACCACACCCCCAATCTTAAAAGACTCATGAAGGAGCAAGGCATTTCCTACATCGTCCTTACCCCCAAGGTAAACCAGGAGACCAACCACCAAAGATACGAAAGACTCCTTTTATCTCAATTAGGACAAGACAGCCCGCTTCATAAGACCAGAGTAAACACCCATAAAGACAACACCCTAATTCTTGAAGCCATTGCTGAAAGACACCAGGGCAGCTACATCCCTCTAAACGCTATCCGGCGGGAGCTGACCTCTCAAGGCGCCCGCGAACCTGTCTATGAAATGGCGGGAGCGAGGATGGCGCAGGAGACACCAAGAGAAAAGATTAAAAATCTTATCGGGCATTCTTTGACGGACGATCAGTGGAACAGTCTTAAGGAGGAAAAGAGCGCCCAGGGGATCAACCAATTTTTTCAGAATTTAAGGGTTAAACCAAAAATCCAGTTGAGAACAGGCCAGGCAGAAGCGATTTTGAACGCGGTTAAACGAGAACGCGGCGCCAACACACCTCAGTCTGGCGTTCAGCCGTCCAAGCAGCGGCCCTTATCCGAATATCGTGAAAAAATTGACAAATATTTTGAATCGTCCAGAAAGGCGAATGGGGAGAATCTCAGGCGAATGCCGAGTCTTCAATATAGCCAAGGCAAATCCATTTACAAAAATTTTAAAATGTTGGGCCACGAAATTTATGCCGTCGGGGAATTCCATTTCGACGCGAAATCTTTCGATCTATTGGACAAGATCATCCGTAAGTACGATCAATTTGTGCCGGAAGTATTGGCCGGCCAATGGTTGTTTTTGGTAGAGGGCTCGGAAGATCCTGAATTACAACGTCTTGACGGGAGAACGGCCGGCCACTTGCACGGCATCGGACTGCTTTTAGGCGTAAAAGCGATGGATCCCGTTGTCTCGGAAGGTGAATGGAGGATCATAAAACAGATTGCCCAAGATGCCAGTCTGTCGGCGCGTGAAGTAGCCGGTTATTTGGTGGTGGCCGCCGCGGAAAAAAACGGCGCGACCTATGCGCGGCAAGCTCAAATATGGGCTAGTCTTTGGACGGGGATAAACAAAAGTGAGCTTGAGCAAGATGCCATACGTTTTGAGAATCAACCAAGGGAGATCACTTCCCAAAAAGAACAGGCGATTATGAAAAGTCTTGTGCGCATCTCGGGCGATGAGACTTTTAAGAAGGTCAGTCGAATTTTGGAAGAGAATCCGAATATCAAGAAAGTCCTGCTGGTAGTCGGAGAAGCGCATCTTAAAGACATTTTGGAAAGACTTCCAAACGAGCAAGCGCCTGCGTCCGGCGCCCGGATGGCGACAGTTTTACGAGTACCAAATTTCCCTATTGGAAAGAAAGGTTATCTCGATGGAGAGGAAGGTCAAAAACTTCTTGCAGGCTTGATGAAAAATGAAGGTCAGAAAGTTATCGGAGTCGCTACAAAACTCCTCAGCTTAATCGCTGAGCCTAATCCGACGACTCTTCTACTTGAAGATGGAAAACTTATACAGTTGGATGATTTCCATCGGAGCGGGAAGAGCTCCGAGCCTTTTAAAATAGATACTGATGACCTTATTTTTATTACCGGCGAGTCCGAAATTATTGTGGCTAAAAAGCAAGGATGGTTTTTAAGCGGTTCGGACGCTTGGGAGCGCGAGGTTCTTCCTGAAACTGCCAAGTTGCAAAAATTTACAGCCGATGAAATTTTATCAAAACGTCCTTCCGGCGCGAGGATGGCAAAAAAAGTGGATGTGATTGAATTCAGCCCGTTCGCCGCGATGAAGGTTGTTAAGTTCATAGTGGAGGAGAGGTTTTACATCGTGAGCATCCCCCTCAATGCCTCTCTCTCCACCGTGCAAGTTTCAAGAGCGCCCCAGGTAGAAGGATTATGGGACCGGTTCCTGGAATTTGTACGCTCATTCAAAGAGCCCGATATCGATCAGTCAAAGATTGTGGTTAGACAGGAGAGACCAACCCTCTTCGAGAGGGGTGGGTTATTGACCATTGACGACGAGTCTCGTCCGGTTTCTGATTATAAAATCGTGATTTTATTAAATCCAAACGCGCAATCCACTGATGACGTTAAAATTACATCCGAGGAATATGGCAAAGCGAAGACAACTCCCGGGACGGGTTTATTCGGCGCCCGGATGGCTGAAATACGGCTAAACGACATGAATGTTCATTTACCGGAACTGTCTGGGACGGTGCCTTTATTGACTCTTCTTTCGGCGTTAAATGTCTTGCCAGAGAGTGTAGAAGAAATATTGATATCGTCCGAGCTCGGAACATCCACGATCGACAAGAGTAAAAACATCTCCGAAATCAAAGTTAATCTCGACGAAAATAAGATTACCATAAAGACTAAAAAGGCCCCCCTGTCATTTTTGCAGGCATTCTACCGCCGCATTTCCACTTTTTTGGCGTTCCTTGCTCCAAAAGGTTCATTCTTAAAAGAGGCCCTCATAATTGGCCTTCTATCCGGTTTAGGTGTCGCGGTTCTCTTTATGGGTAGTTGGATTGAAAACGCAGGGGACAAAACTAAGACTCCCACTCAAGTGACTCATAAAAAGGAAACGGTCAAGGTTTCTCCGGTAGTTTCAACTTCCCCCGAGCCCAAAATCGTTTTCAAAACAGTTGAAAGGGAAGATCTTGGATGGGGTAGGTTTAAGGTAACGGTCTACAAAAAGGACGGTAAAACGTCCGGCTATACCAAAATGGAAGAAGTGGATCCTTTGGGAAGAATCGAGGAGTTGGTTATTCCGATTTTAGACGGTAAGCTTTTGATCAAATTGCGTTATAAGGACAAGGATCTCAAGCCTGAGGAGCGAACTCGCGTTTTTAAAACAAAGATAAAAGGTCAGGATATAGAACTATCCGATTTGGCGGATATTGATAAGATGACCCAATCCCATCTGAAGGGTGTGGACGATCCTGCGGTAGCAGAAAGTCTAAAAAAGGATTTCACAATTGGCGAAGAAGCCGACTCTCAGATATTCCCGGTTAAATTTTACACTTCTTTGGCAAAACCCCTTTCAAAAGACCAAAAACCAGCCGATGTTCTGGAAGAAGCTCTGAAAGTCGCTTTCAAATACTTACGAGGTACCGATAAAACGGTTTATGATAACCCAAACCGCCTTCAGCTTGTCGCGGCACTTAGAGGCGTGGTGGATGAAAAATATCCGGAATGGGTGAAGTTAGCCAAAGAACAGGAGAAATTGGCAGCTTCTTCCGATGATCCGTTTCCTCTCTACCGGAGATTTGGCGTAAAACGGGAAGATCCCGATTTGAAGGCGGCGTTTGACAAGTATTGGGCACTTTATTACGTCGGCGTGATTTATTTCCTCGAAACCCAAGCTTATCGTGAATTTCTTCTTTCCTCTACGACACCAGATTATAAAAAGGAAGAATATCGCGCTAAATTTGACAAGGCCATGCAGGACGTATTGACGCACTTCCCGCACGCACAGGGTTACGATCCGGAAGGATTTGTTTGGCAAGTCTGGAATTCCGCATTGTTTGATCGACAGCACATGTCCCCGGACGCGCTCAAGAAGCTTAAGGATGGCGGCATTCTAGATTATGAAAGGATGAATCGTGATTTAGAGAAAAGTCAAAAGATCAACAGGAAGAAAAATGACAACGATAAGTCCGGCGCCCGGATGGCGGAAAAAGTGAAAGTAAGGGAAGTGACCCCCCGATCCGGCGAATGGGGCGTCTACCTGGATGACCAGCTCGTCAGCGTAAAAAGTGCGGGAAGTCAGTTAGTTTGGCAAACGTTGATCTTCAATAAAGAAGAAAAGAAATTCGAATTGAGAGATCTCGTGTCGGCTCCGGCTTCTACCTCATTTTTTGCGGATGCCTTCAGTCGTGGGGACGGACCCGCTTTCCTTTTGGGCGATTACCGCATCACTTTTCTGGCATCGGTGCCCGAAAGGCCGGGAGAAGTTTTTGCCATAAGATCCGTTTTGACTAAACTTCCGCACGGGCGGAAAGCCGCAACACCTGTTCTTGGAAAGTTTGACATGCATCCTGCAGATCCGTCGGACCCGCAAAGTCTCGCCGAAGCCATGAAAGCAGCGGTCGAAGACGCTCTGGCTGTTTACAACGCCTTGCCTTCGGTTGCTGGCGCGCGGCTGGCCGAGCAGAGCCAGCCCGCTGTGCGGAAAAAATTCAGAGCCATAAGAGCCTTGGAGCAAAAGATCGAGGAAGCCTTGCAAGAGCGCCGGTTAAAGCAAGCCAAAGTGTACCAGACGAGGCTTGAAGAGATCAGGGTCGAAGAGGAAGACGCGACCGAAGGCGCCCGCCTGGCGGTCGGCGAAGAAACGTCCGACGAGATGGCGACGGGAGATGATTTGCCGCCGATTATTTCAGCTCTTTCTTTAATAAAGCGTTCTCTTGAAATGGACGCTGCTTTGGAAAAAATTTCGGATTTACCCGAAAGCTTGGAAAAAAGTGTCGATGACTACGGCGAATTTGTAGCTGCGCTGCCCGAGGCCCAGGCACCCGGATACAATTTTCAAAAGCGTTACATAGAATATTTGCGAAACGAATACCCTGGACGTGACCGCTTGCAGAAGATTTATAGCGCCGCGCGTAAAGGAGCGATGCAAATGCTCGACCTATCGCTTGAAACTTTCATCAAGAAAAACGTCACAGATGAGCAGTTGGGCGTGTCTTTGAAAGAGGAAGCAAGGGTTATGCCACAAGCCGGTGAGAAGGCTCGTTGGAACAATATCGCTCCCTATTTCGAAACTCTCGGCATTTCTGAAAAAAGAATGGGCAAGATTTATGAGGCTGCACGTGAAGAAGGATTTGTAAAGAAAGACGTTTCAGAATTAAAACGGCAAGCCGGCGAACAAGCTCGTTGGAACTATGTCCTCACGTATTTTAGCGGTCTTGGAGTGACTGAAGAAAAAACCAGGCAAATGACGGTGCGGCAGGCGGTGTCACTTATCATTGAAGCACAGAAAAAGGCAAGCACGCATTTAGGCCGGAAGATCGCGGTTCGGTTGTTTGATGTTGCAGAAATCGGCGATCGTTATAGGACTTCTCAATTTGAGGCATTGTCCGATTTCGTAAGGGACGTCCTGACGATACCTTCCGGCGCCGGCGCCCGGCTGGCAGGTTTTGATGGTTTGTTTGAAAAATTAGCAGAATTACTCCCGGCAAAAGCTAAAATCATAAAAAATCAATTGAAGATAGCTGACGAAATTGGAATTGGCGGCTGGCGAACGATTTCTTTTCCGTTCACACGTTTTAATAAACAATTTCAGATGGAAATTCGCTTGAATTCGTCCGGTCTCTTGTCTTTTCAAGCTTATCCGCTTAGCCAGAAAAATTCTGTCGTTACGGTTAATTTTTCTGAAGGGCGGACAACGTTACAGGTTTGGGCGTCATCAGGCGTTGGAGACGATTACGTTGCCCCGCAGTCCCCCAGCCGTTTGGTGATGGATTCCAACGGGGATATTTTCGCGGTTGTTCCGGATGATTTTAATCCCAAGTCTTTTACAAGGCCAATTTCTAAGTACACCAGCCTATCGGGCGAAAATATCTTTAAGAAAGACCGTCAAAATGAGCTTAATTCAAGCAATTACCTCCTCCCAGTCCAATTCCTTAAAGCATCTCAAGCTGGCTCAAGATATGATCTGGAAACTATATGGGAGAGAAAAAGTACTACCGGCGCCCGGATGGCCCTCCTACGCCCCTCCTACGCCCCTCCTTCGCTAAAGCTACGGAGGGCTACGGAGGGCTTCGGAGGGCAGGCGGACTTGACGGCGCCTGCACTGCGAAGCTTGCCGCAGGCGAGCGAAGCAGGTGCCCGGATGGCAATCGGCCAATTCGGCATTCCCGATAATGAGGCAAAGCTCATCGAAACGTTTAAGCAGAAAATAAAAGGCCTTACAGGCAAGGCCCAAACGATGATCTATGGCGAAATAGACAGTAAGGGTGTTCTTTATGCCTTTCATAATGAGGCAGATACGCTGAGTCCCGGTCGATACTACGTTGAATTTGAGATGGGTTCTGGCGAAGAAAAACCAATCAAGAATACTACGGTCACTTTGTTTGCGCTCGGAAAGAATAAAAATTTGGAAGCTGCGGAAAATCATTTGCGCCTGGTTATTCGTCAGTTTGCCGACCGGCTTAATGAGGCCATTGAGCAGGAAAATGAGTCCGGCGCCCGGATGGCGGAAAATAAGCCTGACCGCAGAAAGTTTTTGGCAGTTGCAGGAATCGCGACTGCCGCGGTTGCCGGCGGCGTAGGTTTATGGACTTGGCTTTCGCGTGGTGTGCCTAAGACATCGGATCGTTCTGCGTTGAATCGTCCTGAGGAAGTCATCATGTCGGATCATTACGGCGATCTTCAAGGAGAGAATTGGAACGCCAATTTTGCGTTCGTCAATATTGATGCCGATAAATATCCGACCGGCGATCTCGTAGTCGAGTTCAGCCCCGAAGATTCCTTAAATGGATTTCAGGTGACGGTGGCATGGGAAGACGAGAAAAAAATAGGTCTTAAAAACGCAAAAGGAATCCCAATATCGGATAGATATCTCCTTATGTTCAGGCGAAACCAAAACGGTTCGTTCGACATTGATCGTTCGTTTGATTTTGAATACTTGATCAAGAAAAACCAAAGTAATGCCAAAAATAGTCACGCGAGGCTCGAAAAAACCGCCATTCAGAGAGACGGAAAACCGATCGAGGTTTTTCAGCTTAAGATCCCGTTCAAAGACCTAAAGGAAGGGGGGGTTAAAAGCCCTATTGTCGAAGTGCATTTACATCATGGGATAGAAGGAAGGCTGGTTTCTAAATTTGGCAACAAGAAAAATGGCAATTTGAAAGAAGAGCCAACAGTTTTTGTTAATCCCGAGGGCGCCCGGATGGCGAAGGCATCGGAAGAGGACAAGCGGTTGTCCTCTGAAATTGCCAAGAAGTTGATGGAAAAAGATCCCTCCATCGCCGGAACCGATATTCTGCTCACCGTTGCGATGGGCATTGATCAAGGACATCATTCACAAACCATAAAAGAAGTTTTCAGCGAGTATTCTTTGCCTGTTACAGTGCAAGAGCTTCAAAGCAAACCTCGCGCCCAGGAATTGATGGCCTTAATAGCGACTGCTATTGATGAGCTCCAGGGCGCCCGGATGGCGGGAAAAAATGTTAGCGAGTTAGCGAGTGTGCGAGTGAGCGAGTTAAAAGAACTCACAAACCCGCTTACCCGCTTACCCGCGAACCAAAAATCCGGCGCGCGGCTTTCGGCTTCGCTTTCGGATTTCTTCCAGCAGATTATTGATTTGAAAGCCGAACGTGGGCGGCTAAGAAGTGAGTTATCCGGCTTGCAGCAAGAAATTGAACCTCTGGGTGAAATCGGAGAGTCGGCTCTCCAGGCGTACCTGGATTCCATGTCTGCGGCTCGGGGCAAGATACGGGAACTGAAAGGTCAGCATGAGAGTGCCGCCACAGAGCAGAAGGTCACCATTGGCGGTCAGATAAGGCAGGAGTGGCGGAGGATAGCCGTAATTCACGGCCAATTTGAGAAGAGCGCGACCGGCGGTTCTCTGGGTCAAGTGCTTCAGGCAGTATGGAAAATAAGGGGATTGGAGGCCGAACTGGAAAGTTTGGAAAGCAAGATTAACCAGTTGAGATCGCGGATTGACACTACCATTCTCAAGCCCGTCGGGTTCAAAGGGATCACCTCCGCTTACATTGAAGACCAAGTTCTCGCCGGCATCAACGCGGTCGCTTACACCACAGAGTGGTATGGTTATGAAGTCCGGATTGATGACCCTGATCCCTCCGTGTCGACCAATGCCTACCAGAAATTAAAAGAGGCTTTTCCCGATTTCAAACTTTCCATGTCTTGGCGCCCCTACAACATTAACGGGCGCGACATATTTTACATACAAATCAGGTCCGGCGCCCGGATGGCCGGAGTGAATGAGGCGCGGTTGACATATCTGAGTAAACTTAAGGAGTATGTCGCGTTTTTACGGAGCGACGTGAGTTCTTATCGGAATGACTACGATCAGATACACGGAGAGCATCAGCGGCTTTACGAAGAGGTAGCTCAAAACCGCATAGCGTATATCGCTAAGATTATTATCGAGATCGGAGGAGGTGCCGACCAAGTCAAAAGCGTAGCTATCGCAAGCCTCGAAGCAGTTCGGTTTGGCCCTCCCCCAGATGTAACACGATCGGTAGAGATTCGACAGATAGAAATGACGGTGGATTATGCTATGAAAATTCTAAGAGGCGAGGAAGGCACCATTCCACCCGGCGCACGGATGGCCGCTGCGGATTTCAAAGAAGCTTCTAGGGCTCTCACCGTAGCGCAATTAAAGATGCGCCAGGCTAACTTGCTTGTTGCGGCTACTGGTACGGAAGAGGAAAAAGAATTTGAGCGAATTCGAGAGAAGACTTTGACGACGTTAGAATCGAATCCTCTGGCGCAAGGACTGGATTTATTTGATGTAACTAAACCAATAGAGGCCAAGTTTGCATATCATTTCAAGCTACAACTTATGGCCAATTTAATTGATCACATAATGAAAGTGCTGGCCAAGCAGCAGCTTAATGAGGACGAGAGGTTTTTGCTATCAGACCTTGTTGTGAATACGTTTTCTTTGACTCCAGACACGGCATCACAGTTTATGGACGAGACAAAGTTGGGTTTGTTCTCGCAATATCTTTCGGAGATCCACCGTTCTATCGATCAGGCAAGGGCGGCTATAACCGGCGCCCGGCTGGCGGCCTCTGACAAATGGTTTAAACAGGACATCACCTACTCAGAGAAAGATCTCATTGATGGACTTGAGAAAAAAGGCCGTTTTTCCGGTACCATACGACTGGACTCTCCTAATCATCTGGTTGTTGTGGTCCAAATTGCGAAGGATAGAATCGTCAGTGTTGAGCAAACAGAAGTTGTTTCGAACGATATTGCAACTATCACGGCCACTTTTGCGGTCGTTAGAAAATGGGACGGCAAGAGTTTTGTCAATGCGGGTGTCGTCGGACGGATACCTTTATCACGCGAATTCTTTATTCACGATGGGGTGAATCATATTTACACAGAAGGTCCGGCTGTCGTTGAACATGCCGCCGCTCAGCTGCTAAAGGGGAAGGATGTAAAAACAGTTTTGTTGTCCATCAGTCTTTCTCCCGGCGTCCGGATGGCGGAGCAAAAAATAGAAGAAAAAGAAAAGAAAGTTCTAAAGGCAACGATACCTTATGGTGTCCGTGGGAAGTCTGGTGGATTTTTAACATGGTTTGCGGACCATCGCAATAACCCTATTGGAAATCTTTCGGATTACGAAAAGGTCGAGATCATGCTTCCTCTGATGAAAAGAGAAAAGCCATACAAAGTGGTGGTTGAAATTAGGGGAGAAGATTTCGAACGTTATCGGAAGCCTATCGAAATTACCAAAGAAATCGCAGAAGCGGGCAAGCCCTATGTGGTAACGGTGCCGATGCAGGAAGTGCTAGAAGCTCTTGTGAAAACTACTACAAATAAGGAGAAAAAAACGGTCATCGCCGAAGTGCATTTCGCGGAAGGTGCCCTATACGCGGGGAAGGAACTCAACCCCAACGACAACGAAGAAAAATTTGATATTAAGGGTACAGGCGTTCCCGAGCTTCGCTTGATTCCAAAAGTTCTGCCGAAACCCACGAAGGAACTTCCAAAAGAATCTTTGCCGGAGCCTGTTTCCTCTGTCGAGCAGTCGAAAGACCGGGATTCTCAGGGAATCTCTCCTTGGGTCGCGGCCGGGTTTGGAGCTGGAGCGCTTGCCGCCGCGGCGGGCGGCGCTCTTTGGTGGCATTACCGGAGGACAAAGACAATAAGAGAGAAAACAGGAGGTCTCGGCGCCCGGATGGCGCAGAGGATTGAGCCAAACCAAGCTTCCTTCAAACAGTGGATCGGAAATCAACAAGCGCTTATCGAAGTTGTCACCAAGGGTCGCACGGAAGCGGGCTGGCTCAGACGCGCTTCCGAAAGCGGCATCATTCTTGTGACAGGTAAGCATAGCCAGGTTCTCATAAGGTATGAAGACATGCAAGAAGCCCAACTTGTCCAAGGCGCCCGGATGGCGGTTGTTGAAGAAGTCAAAGAACTCATTCATGCGGCTTTCGGCGTTCAAAATATTGAAACCACCCGGTTTTTAGAAAATGCCTTTAGATCAGCTCCAAGTTCTAAGGAATTGGGAGGCTCTGTTTATAATCCATCAAAAGAAGTAAGTGGCCGAGGATATGCGTTCGATTATGGAGCCTATAATGTTGCGCTTGGGGTGTATTATGGTATAGACCCTACACTTGTCATTGAAATAGGTAGAAAAAATCCCTCAGGCCGTCCAATAGATCGCTCGCCTTTGACAAAAGAGGAGATAGACGCGTTTAGAAGCTATGATTTCAGATTGAGGGAGCGCGTTACTGGCAATCAATCCGAAAAGGTTCAATTGATATATGGTCTTGATGGTCCGAAATACTTAGTTTTAAGGTTGAAAATCAGAGGTATCCTTACCAACGTCTTTTATGGTTCTGTCAATCCTATCATTCAGTACACTTTTTACGGAGGATCCGGTTTGGATCAAGAGGAGTGGTGGAAAAAACCGAGTACTTCTCTCACGGGTTCCGAGATTACCATTGAGGCTGCTTCTGGCTTGTTTAAGGTAGGGAAAACCGAAGAGGATAGGGGGTCTTTAAAACAAGAAGCATTTGAAGCGTATAGAGCGTTGGAGGATTTTCGCCACGTTGTTAAGCGGAAGTTACAAAACATCTTTCCGTGGTGGAAATTTCTTAAGCGAGGTGCAAAATCCGAGGCCATGGCGGAATTAGATCAGATTGAAAGTGATATAAAAGGTTTGGGATACCCGGAACGGGTACTTTCATCTTCTTCTGGAGAACAAGTTCAGAGTTATATTGATGATACTCGGAGTTTGAGAAGCAGGCTTGCCAGCGTCTTAATACGTTATGAATCTCAAGGCGCCCGGCTCGGAGCGGCGTCCGCCACAAAGCCGGCGGACTTCTCCTTGCCGCAAAATACTGCGGCTCGGGGAGCCCGGCTGGCGAAAGAAGACCTAGATCTTGTTGTCGGCGCTTATTTGAATCATGATGCCTATGCGGTGACGCTGCCTGTCTTGTGGCTGAACGTATTAATCAGGCAAACCAAGTTATTGGAAGCGGCGGTTAAGAAAGCGACCGGACAGGATTTGCCGGACTTGAACTTGAATATTCCTCTCGAAAAGCAGTTTCCTTTTCTAGCACGAAGTTTGGCGATGGAATATCAGCAGTTTTTGATAGGTATGAGCGCTGACCAGCCGCCCGCGTTTGTCAGGGGAAGCAGTTTAGATGCCGTCGAATATGTAAAAGACGTGGATCAGGTGGTCAGATTTTTTGAACGCCGGCAAAGTCTGCCGTTTGATCAGGATTATTTAAATTACATCAAGAAAAATCAGACTGTGATCAAGGAACAAGTGCCATTGATCTCCGGGAAGGGCGCCATTTTCATCAATTTGGGCTTCGTTCCTCAATTGATTGGGTCTCCGCAAGGTCTGACACTTTTGAAGCTTACCATCGCCCATGAGATCTTCCAGCGTTGGCTCCTCCATGAAACATCGGCCGCCGAAAGGGCTTTCTTTGAATCATTTTTCTCGGAGTATAAACAAAAGAATCATGGTTGGAAAAAAATCCTGATAACCTGGATGCCTCAGGGATATGAAAGACAATTCGATTTAAATGAGTTTTGGACGGAGTTTTTTGCTCAGATCTTCTATTCTCCGATTCCAGGCGCCGACCGTAAGACGGCGGTTTTGCGCGCGGAGATCATTTCCCGGGCCCAGAAAGATTCGGGTATCGACATCCCACAAATTCAGCGGAAATTGGAATCGGGCAAGGTTAACGATGTCGTTCAATCCATCCGTGATTTAAGGTTTGATGTCGGAGGCCCTGCTACGGAAGGCGCCCGGATGGCAGAAACACAGAAACCTGCCCAAGAAGATCCAACCGTTCAAAAACCCAAAAGATCTTTTTTAAGCAAATTCAAATTGGTTTTATTGACTATCGTGGTGCTTTCAATCGGTTATTTCAACTATTTGAGTTGGGAAAGGTATGGAAGTCCGCTTATAACAGGCATCGATTTCAGCGGTATGACCATCAGGGATCCGAGGCCTTTAATTACTATTAAGTATGGAGATGGAACAGAGCAAGACTACAAGGGATTTACTCGAATGCCTTTGACTCGCGATGCATTTCAGGAGGCAATCAAATTTATCGAAGGAAATATGGAGATGGATCCGGATTACCGAATTAAACAGAAGGATCCAAAATCCAAAGGCGCCCGGATGGCGGCGGCTTTTGATTTGGCGGAAGTTTACAAAGTTCTAAACCAATACCCGATTTGGACGTCAAAATTAAATGAGCTGCCGGGTGGCTTTTTAACGGCGTTACCCATGGTTACGTTGGCTGGGCAGAAGCTCGATCCACCAACCTTCACAGTGGAAACGATGCTCACTATTTTCCGCAAAGCGGCACCGCCCGCTTATAAACGACTTGGGCGAACTGGCCAGAATGTCCGCGAAATCATCGACCGGCTCTTGAAGAAGAGATATATCGTCGGGACGGGGGGCATCATAAAAGGAAAGAAGGAATATGTTTTGACGCCTTCGGGAATGGAGTATGCGGAAACCGCCGCCCACAAAATTTTGTCCGGCGCCCGGATGGCAGCTGATTCGGTTTCTGCAGCTGTGCAGTTTATTAGTCAGGCTAGAGAATATGCAAGAACATATGGCAATCTTCAGGATGGCAATTTACAAAGTTTTCTGCAACGCTTAAATGAGATTGAAACCGCTTTAAAGGGATCAAAAATTGAGGAAGGCCGGAAAAGAGTAGAAGAGGCTAGAAAATATATACAAGATTTGACGCCAGAGCAGTTGGGAGTGTTTGGCGGTAGAAATATGCCCGGTGATTTGTTGGAGCCCCTTTTATATGAAGTATTAGAGTCTGCTTATAGGTACCTTCCACAAGGCGCGCGGCTGGCCCATGAGCGGTATGCGCCTTATGCGGACATTGCGCAAATGCTTGAAGCCGATCCGAACGGGCTCCGCTACGAAATCGTTGAAGAATTAAAAGGGGCCGGTTTATTGACTCCCGTGCAAATAGACGCGGCCGGGGATTATCTGGATCTACTCGATAGCCTTTTCACGCGGATGAGGCGCCGCACGGTGGGTTACCACAGTCACGCGCATAACCTCGGCACGGTTTATACCAATCTTCTTCTTTCTATACCGCAGATCCAGCAGAGATTGCAGGAGACCGGTGATCGTCAAGAAGCCGTGAAAAATCTCATCATTGCTTTTCTGGGGCCCTGGTTTCATGACCTTCATGTGCGCACAAGTCAGGACAGTCCCGCCTCGGTGAAGGAAACGATGGAAGAAATTAATTTCTTTCTGGGCGACGAAAACGCGAAGCCTCAAGAACCGGCGTTCAGAGAATTCGGAGAGCATGTGAGAGCCGAGTATCAGCTTCTTAGAGTTCTGCTGTTGGGCGCGGAGGAAGCCGGCAAGGCTATCAAGGATCCCGGTTCCTATTACACGGAAACGATAGCTTCGATTAAGCGCACGGACTTTCCCTCCGACGTTAAACTTATTCCGCCTTCTTTCAAGGCATCGGGAGATCTCCGGACAAAGATGGTGAAAGAATTGCGATCGCTGGCGGATCAGTTCGCGGCCGGTACAGCTTCTTATTCGGAAATTCAGCAGCAAATAGCCCAATTGGGCGCTTCCATCGAAGGGACGATCGATCAAGATTTTAATAGGCTGTCCGGCGCTTCACCTGTAGATCTCAATAAATTGCAGGAAAACCGAAAAGAAGTATCGGAAACGCTTCGGCGCGTTCTGGACATTGAAGCCAATTATCTTGCGGCACTGGATCGCGTAAGCGTGGACCGGCGACCGATGATCCATCAATTGGCGCTCACCCTCGAAACGGCTGACCAAACAGGCTATTATGTTTTACTCCGTCCCGACGCTGTCAATGCGGTCGTTGAAGCGCTAAAACAAGAGAATGTCCAGGCAAGCGCCGAAGGCACTTTCGCGCTCTTTATGTTTGGCCAGCTTCTGGATCCAAACGTTTTGAATAGGTTAACTGTGCTGCCCACGCCGTTAAAAAAGAATTTTGTGGAAGTTGTAGATTATTATTTTAGGATCGCCGAAAAGACCCGCGCAAATCAACATTTTCTTTTCAATCTTTTTCCCGCTGTTTTCTCCATGACGATTGATACTTATAAAAATACTGACGACAACGTCTCCAAAAGCCGGGCAAATATCCTGAAAGTGTTGGGGTTGCCATCCGACCTCGCTATCATCAGCGGCGCGCGCCTGGCGGAAGTTATGGAAGCGGGAAAGAAAACCCTGACCGCAGAAGAAATGCAAAAAATCGCAGAATATAGAAAGGCGATAGGCCAGCGGCTTGAAACTACTCACAATAAAATCCTGCGAGAATTCGAAGAGGTCTTAAAATCTCGTTTGGAGACCCCAGAATACGCGTATCTTAATGATACGTTTATTCCCCAGTTCAAGAAAATGGGGCATGATTTTCCAGAAATGCTCGCACTGATGGAATCAACGCACATCACTACCACGTTTAGCAACATGAAGGCCGGTGTGACCGGCTTGCAAAATCGGGCAGCCCGTATTCCAAACCTCAGATCCAGTTTTAGGCTGCAGCTAAAGCAAGCATTGTCTAAATGGATTCAAGCTTTACAAGAAGCGGAGAAAGACGTTCGCACCGGCGGAGGCGTGGCACACACAACGGTGACGAATTCCGGGCCGGAGACAAGGCCGGATATGCCAAAGCAGGATGTTTATCCCCTTAAGCCGTCGTTTTCTACGCCGCTTCCGCTCGATCCCATCGCGCAGTTAGAGGTGGATTCCAAAGCGTTGGAATCAGAGCTAATTCGTTTTGCGAACGAAGCGAGCAAGTATTTAAAGGACAATTTCTTGGACGACGGCACTCCCACAAAAGTGCCGTCCAAGTCATCTTTGGAAGGTTTTAGGGATGCTATCAAGTTTGTCAATTCAATTTTGGCCGGGATAGACGGCAAGAAAAAGCACGCCGCTTCCTGGAGGAAAAAGATCGAAGCGCATTTGCAGAAATTGGAAAAAGCCGGATTTAAAAAACAGGAAAGCCTGCTTAAAAAATTCAGAGCATCCTACGGCCATTTTACGGGCCCGTATGACAAAGTGTTTGAGGACCTTGAAAACAGAGTGAGAGGTTACCGCGATGTGCTTGTCACGAAAAAGATGGCTTTAGAGAAAACAGTCGAGTTAGAAAAGCAAACCGTTAAGCCGGTCTCCGCAGCTTCCAAGAAACCGGTGAAGAAAACGTCCGTTTCCGGCTGGTACCGGTTTGGGGTCAGTACGATGGTCGGCATCTCCTTCGGGGGAGCGGTGGCTATTTTGGCCCTTTTCCTTCTGCCTGTATCCCTTTCTCTTCCTTTATTAATAACCGCCGTTGCAGCGGGCGTTGTGTCTGGCAGTATTTTCTTGGCTATGATCTGGTCCGAAGATTCCCAAACCATCGAAAAGTATTTTGACAATACTACGTTGTTTCTTATAGCGCCGTTTTGGGGAATGGTGGCGATGGGGGGGATCTGGATCGCCGCGACATTGTTAGTCTATTATTTTCCGTCATTGACCATCGGTTTTGCCATTACGAAAACACTCCTAGCAAGCGGGGCCGCCGCCGGGATCGCGGTGAGGTATTTTTTATGGCCGCTTCTTGTGCGAGTCTGGAAATGGGTGAGAAGCTCCTCCCAAGAGAAGCAAGTTTCCACATCTGTCGCCACCGAACCGGTATTTGAGCAGGCTCCGCCCTCAAAAGAGGAGAAGTTTGTGTGGCCAAAACCCACGAGTTTTCTTTATCCCAAAGCCGACGTCAAAGTGGACAAGTATGGCATTTTGATTACGCTCGAGCAGCCTATTCCCTTTACAAAAAAAGACGGCACAAATGGTCAGAGAAGAGAAATTAAAAGGATCAGGATCTCCGATACGAATGATGTCTTAAAAAAAGGAGATTTGGCCCCATTTGTCCCGTCGACTTTGACTCAGATCCAGGATGAGAAATCAGAGGGTAAAACAGCCGAGTATTATTCCCGCAAGGGCCCCGCGTTCGCGGTGCGTTTGTTCAGGGATCGTGTCGTGCTTCAAGATCTGAGGGGAAGAGCCATGGTTTTCCCCCCGCTTTCACCCAAACAGCTGAAAAAGTTTCTGAATCAAAGGGGGGCGCTTGCCAGGCATGGTCTTGAGAAAACCACCGGTGTCGACTTTGAGGTTGGAGCGGAGGACCCAGTGGAAAAAATGTATTCCACGCTGCTTCAGGCCGCCGAAGATTCCGGTGTCGGTTTTGATGCCATAGACAGCGCTTTGCAGTTTTTGATCGAGCATCCGGGTGGTTCTTTCGATCCGTCACAAGCAGAACCCATTGATTTTCGATTTGTATCGTGGGTTCACCAAACGTTAGGGGAGAAAGACATCAATGATACAACGTTTCTCTCCGCTCTTAGAGACAAAATAAACCAAAGCAGATTACAAGAACTTAAAGAGAGATGGTATACGATACAAGAGAATTATCCCGTGCGGGATATAGCTTATTTACAGCCGGAGGAACTCGATAGTTTGTCCAAAGATTTGAAAGAATTGAGAAAGGAGACCAGAAGATTTACAGAGATTGATGAGGACTGGGGAATAAAGACTTATGAAAGGCTAATCGACGGGACTATGAAGGTTTACAAGCCGCTGACGGATCCTTACGAACTGAGACTTGCATTGGCTCTAGCGGCGGCCGCTATGAAAGATAAGGAGCGCGCAAGAGCTTTTCTCACGTCCAAAGCCGATCCGGATCCTTCGAAATTTTCGCATGAAGAAGCCAGAATCTACTGGAAATACGGCCGGACTTTGGTTCAATCACCCGAGGAACTTGTGAAATTTTTGCAGGATAATAAATTTTTGGGCTCTGATAAAATGGAAGACAAAAATAAAATACGAATCGCGGTAGCGGTATTTAAAAAATATGCCGATGCGTTCAGCGCTTTGAGAAGTGAAAGGCAAAAGCCGATTTACGCGCTTGCCATAAAGCTTCATCCGGAAGATACCGCCGATTTTGAAGAAGGTGCTTTAGGCAAAGACATAAAGAAAACCACAGTCAAGGTTACAAGCATTAAAAAAGGCATGGTTTACTACACGCGAGTCGCGGGAGATGGTGTTTCGGAAGAAAAGCCTTATATTATGCCGCGGTCAAACATGGAAAATCTCATAAAAGAAGGAAAGGGTCAATTACACATACCCATTCTTCCCCAAGAGAATGAGTTTGCCGGTGCACGGTTAGCCAGCATTGAAAAAAAAGCGGATCAAAATTTAGACGTCCTAAAGAGAGAAAACGTCTTTCGGGGGGCTACCATCGCAAAAGGTCAGATCCGGATTGTTGCCGGCATTGACTCCAGGACAGGCGACCTGGTCTTCATTGGCGAAGATTTCTTGGACAAGGAGGAGATCAAGGAGGGTATCAAACAAAATACTATCTATCCCTTTGTTATAGCAGCGCCGCATAACGATTTAGCAAAGGAAGAAGCGCTTAAGGCAGTCCAAGGTTACAAGATTATAAGTTTCGATGAGGTAGATATTAAGCCCGGGCTTAAGCCTGAGTGGAGTGGACAGCTACCCATTAACGTTCTGCGGCAGTATCTGGAAGAAACCATCCAGAAATATAACGAATATCTGGGTTTTTTAGGTCCTGAAGGTCGCCCTGCGCGGGTGGAGTCTGGGGTCTTAAGTCCCGGTCAGCTTAGGTCTTTTAACTTAGCTACGGGGAGTTACCGGATAATTTTTCATGATGAAAATGGACATCAGATAGGGCATGATTTGTCCCTTGTATTCAAGGAGGGTTTATTTGCAATTGGTCTTCCCGATAGTATGGCTCCCCCGATAGAGTTTGCAGATGGTTTTGGTGGTCTCGGTCGAATTCTAAGTCAACCGGGTGATTCTTTAACCGTTGGGGGTAGCAAAGAAGATAAAAGGCCAAGCCTATTTGTCAAAGGTCTAAACCCATCCCAGTTTACTTTTCTATATCTTCCCGTCGGCGGCCTTGCGGTCGAAAACAAAAATTCTGTTGGCAAGGTTAGAGTGACGTTCAAAGAAGTGAGTGGCGCCCGGATGGCGTTGGAAAATAAACCTGAGTTGGAAGAAACTGAGGTGAAACAGGCCATTCAAAAACTTCTGGGTTTGGGTACAGTCAGTAATGACAAGCCGGCATGGACCGCGCTCGTGATGTTGGCGGGCCGGCTCGAGGAAAGTGAGACCGCGTCGGACCTTTTTGATCTGCTTGAAAGAAACATACTCGATAGCGACAAAAGAAAAGCGTTTTTGCAGCCACTACGCCGGGAGCTTGTCCGGAAATCGACGACATCCGAAGCTGCGAATCTTGACCGTAATGTGCGCGAGCTTGAAAAGGCATTTGACACGCTCGAACGTTTTGTGCAAGAATCCCGCGGCGCCCGCCTGGCCGCGACGAGGCCATCCACTGCCTCGCGGGCCGTGCAGGCGCCAAAGGGCGCCCGCCTGGCGGAGATTAGTGTCGCGCAATTGCAATCTTTAATTCAAGAATATGAGAGCGCCGATCCCAAGATAAAAGAGGAAAGATACGGCCAATACGGTGTTCTCATTAAGGAGACCGGAATTTCCTTAAATGCGTACTACAAGAGAAAAAATCTAGGAAAAAACTGGTACAACGACGATCTTATTCTACTTAAAAAAGCGATCGCCGGCATACAAAAAAATATTGAGGGTAAAACAACAGATCTTCCCGCGGTCAGTAAGTTCTTCGCCGCAGTGACGGACCTTGATCGTGCGTTGGCAACGATCTACGAGATTCGCGGCGCGCGGTTGGCCTCTCATCCGGGTCTCGAGCAGAAAACATCGAGTACCGAGACGGTAGCGCTCGGAAAAATAAGCAGTAAATTAAGGTCTGAGATTATTGCTGATATCGTAGCGATTCTTCATAGCGAGTTTACAGATTTAGTGGCGGAGGAAGACCGCCAGTGGAGTGATCGGAATTACAAGGTTTGGGCCCATAAAGTTTGGCGGCTTTTTAAGAGCGGTAAAGTGAGTATTGAGCCGTACGACTTAGACATTTCAGCGGAGACGATCGCTCATTCGATTTTTAAATCCAAAAATTTACCCGAGGGAGTCATCCAGCGTCCGGAGATCGAGATAAAAGATTATCTCGCCGGTCTAAATATTTACAGATTGCTTGCAGAGCCTTCCGGTAACTACTATAGACCCATTCATGAATCTCAAGAAACTGCGACAAGACCTAATGATCCGCCGACCATTCTTCCTTTTTCTCCACAGAAAGTTTCGGACAAGACGGCTTATCAGACGGGTACCGGAAAAGTGCTGCGGGTAGATAAAGTGGGGATGGATGAACAAGGAAACCGTAGTTTTGAAGAATTGAATGCCGTAGTGCTGGTTGTGGATGACGAGTCGTCCATTTTGGATTTTGCGAGGACCATTTTTCCCAGATTGTTGGGAGATAAGTACGATTACGTACTCGCAAAAAATCTGGACGAAGGACAGCATGTATTTGATCTGATCAAGGGAAAGCTGGTCGGTCTTTTGACCGATATTGAGTATCCAAAAGGGAATGTTGAAACAGGTGGAAAGGAGGCAGGGGTTTATCTCGCTGAAAAAGCAGCCGAGAGTGGGATTCCTGTATCTGTGATGAGCGGTAGAAGTGGAGAGCCCGGTCTTAAAGACCAGAGCGGAAATCAGATCCCTTTCTATGGTAAACCACACGTGGGTTGGGGGGCATTTGCCAAGCTTGTCAAGGATCGTGAAGCCGCCGCTCTTGATTCCGGCGCCCGCCTCGCCGAAACGGTTAGCGTGTCAACGAGTGAGCGAGTAAGCGGGTTAGCCAAAAAAACTCTACCCGCACACTCGCAAACTCGCGCACTCGCAAACCAAGCGATCTTATCCGAATCTCACACGGTAGCCACCAATATCGCCCTCTCCCAGCGCTCTCTCCTTTCAAGGGTTAAAGGGGTCGTCTACCCTATATTTATAGGCACTACGCTTACACTACTCTCTTTCTTCGGCACCCAAGATGCCCAAGCCGCCAGCTTCGATGTCAAAATAGTCCCCGTACAAATAACCCCTAAGCTCATACTCAAGGACTTCAGCACCGTTGTTTTCGAAAACTCTATCAATTTTAAAGAACAAAGAGTGAAATCTGCCACGGGTGACGCCGGAGGGGAGGCCTCCGCCGCCCGCAGCCTGAACATCAGTGAACAACTCTCCTTCCTCCCCATGTTCCATAGAGGCAGAATGGACAACCTCTGGAACAAGCTCTCCCAGACCCTCACAAACCAAGACGAGAATAAGACCATCTCTTTTGTCATTCCCATGGATCAGTTATTGAAGAATGGCCAGATCTCTTCCATAGACTTGAAAGAAACCCTAAGACTCCTAGACTCCATCGCCAAAGAGAAGAAGACAAGCTTTATACTCTTCCTATCGCACAAAGGCGATCTCTCTGACAAAGACAAACAGACCTTAGAGAAGCTAAACTCCAAACAAACAAACGTGCAGCTCTTGGCCTTGGACACCACAAACACTTCCGTCTCCCAGGCCATTCAGATATCCCTTGAAACAAACAACATCTCCCTTAACCAAATCTCAAAGCTTGTCATTGGCGCCGACATCAAGAAAGACACCCCCGAATCCATAGGCCAGATACAAGAGCTCAAAGACAGTACCTATCTATTCGGCATAGAACCTGCCGACCAGACCCAAGCCATCTCCATCGCCCAGATCATCTTTACCGGCATGGCCACCTTTTCCAACGGCACGCTCGCCATCCCTGTATTAAAGCTTGAGAAAATAGAGACCCCATTTGGCATGATTTATGTTGTGAGACCGGTTCTTATCGACAAAGAACTAAGAGAAACGCTCTTGTCATTCCAGAATACTGCGGTGGCTGCATAAATATTTCATAAGTCATTTATTTTAATATACTTATGATTTAAAATAATTTTTTAAAGTCGTATTGAAGTATCGTGGTTTGTCAGGTATAATTGCGTTGGTTTTAAATATCGTTGGGATCGGTATTAAAAACAGGTGCTGTTCTAAGGTGTGTGTTTTGTAGACTTATTTAATGACATATTGAAAGATGATGGTTTTTAAAAAAAATGTCTTTCTTTCATTTTTTTTGTGGAAAGTTTTTTTAATAATTTTATATGCTGTATGTGAACCTTCAGCGGATTGCCGGAGATTATGGAAGAAGCCTCAAAAACCCCAGATAGTATAGCGCAGGACAACCCGAGAAGATGGCGCTCACGATATAGCCTTAGCCTTAGGACTATGGCCGCTCTGCTTGTCGTTACCTTTTTTAGCCAAGACTTTCTTCAGGCCCAAGGCGGCAGTCCGGTTTGGTCTCAGGTCCAGCAGGCCAAGGCCGATACGCCTAATGGCAAAGCCACCGAAAGCGATCTCAATAAGATCACAATTCCCTCTGACGCTGGCCTTACGCGCAAAGTTGTGGCCAATGGCGGGGGCGATGTCGTCATCAATATCCAGGATGCTCACTCTAAGCTCGGCGCCCAGGAGAGCATCACAAAGATCCTCGATAATCTCGTCAAAAACTACAACTTGAATCTCGTCGCGCTTGAAGGTGCGAGCGATTTTATCGATACGTCCGTTATTTCCGCTTTTCCAATCGAGGAAGTCAGAAAAAAAACCGGCGAATACCTTCTAAAGGAAGGCAAGATATCCGCCAGTGAATTTTATTCGATCATTTCCAATGATGCGGTGAGCGTGTACGGTGTGGAAGATCCTTCGCTTTACGAGGAAAACCTCGAGGCTTTCAGGGATCTCATTGAGAAGAAAGCGGCGATCCGCAATGAACTAAAAGGCATGAAACGGGCAATCCATGAGCTTGAAGCCAAAGTCTACCCGCAGGAGCTTATCGATCTTACGGGCCGCAAACTGCTCCATAAAAACGGTGATATCAAGTTTACCGCTTACTGGCAGTTTTTTAGCAGGCTCGCGAAAGAACGCGGCGTTGACTACCAGAAATTTCCCAATCTTAAAAAGCTCGTCGGCACTTTTGAGGTCGAGAAAGAGATAGATTTTAAAAAAGCCACCGAAGAGCGTGAATCCTTGATCGAAGCCCTCGGTAAAACGCTTCCCAAGCCCGAGCTTGAGCGGCTCGTTTTGCAGGCGCTCCAGTACAAGCAGAATAAAATCACGCCCGGCGCATTCCATTATTTCTTAAGCCAAGCCGCCCATGGCGCCGCGCTCGATCCTCTGCGCTACAAAAACATCATCCTCTACTCCCAGTATGTTGTGCAGTACGAGAGCATCGACCTCATCGCGATCTTTGACGAAGTGGAAAATTTTGAGAGCGAGTTGAAGGAAAAGATGTTCACGAATGACGATGAGCGGGCGCTCTCGAAGCTCACACATTGCGTGATGATCACGAGCCAGCTTTTGGACACCGCGCTCACAAGCAAGGACTATGAGTTTTATATTCAGAACCAGAATGCCTGTGAGATGGAAAGTTTGAAAGGGCAGTTCCAGCTTTTAGCGGAGAAGTACAAAGTGCCGTTTGAGAGCTACGTGAATTTTGACGTGCTCCAAAAAGCGATCCCGAGCGCCAAGAAATTCTATGAGCTCGCCTCCCGCCGCAATAAAACGCTTCTTGAAAATACGCTGAAGCGCATGAAAAAGGAAAAAGTACACGTCGCGGCGCTTGTCACCGGCGGTTTTCACTCGGAGGGGATCTCGGAGCTGATGGACGCGCAGAAACTTTCGTATATGGTCGTCATGCCCAAGTTTGACGAGAAATCCGCCGACCGTCCTTACATCGCTATTTTGACGCAGAAGCCCAGAGAGTATGAGGAGCAGTTTAAGGACTCGGATTTTTACCTGGCCGCGCAGAGCGTATTAGACACCGCGACAGGACCGGCCGCCTCCGAGGCCCAGATAAAAAAGATCGTGGCTGTTCAGATCTTTAACGCGAGGAAGTTTTTGGGTGGTGACAAAGAGGCGCTGACTAAGTTTGTCGACGAATTTTTGACGGAGTATGAGAAAAAATACAATGAGGCCGTCGCGGCTGGGAAGAAACCCCTCGTGAATGCCGAGGACCTCCGCCGCTGGCTTAAAAGCGAAGTCATCGAAGCGCGGCGTGTCAATGAGCGCCAGAGCGTCGTGGCATTCGGCGGCACGCAGTTTACGATCACGACCGATGCGAAGGGTGACGTAAGCGGTGATGTGATAAGCGTTCCACGTATTCAAGAAGGTCGGCCTGCTTTCGGTGAAGGCGCAGCGCTCAAGCTTGCCAAGACCGCGGCAGACCAGGTTTTGACCCCGGAAAAAAAGACCGGGATGGTGAAAAAGCTCGTCGATTCCGCGGCCAAGCGTCCTTTCAAAAAAGCAGACGATGTTGAAGAGTATCTCTGGACGATCATGCCGGGCATGGTGCGCGCGAGCGGTGCTCAGCTGAGCCAAGAAACACAGGCGGAGCTTGTCAAAGAGGCGATAAGTTCTGAGAAGTTTAAAGCGGTACCGGGAGCGCCTGCGGGCGCGCGCATGGCTTTGCGAAGACCACTGCAGGTAGAAATACTAGAGGACAGGACCGCTCTTTCTCACGGATATCAGATCCCCGCGTTTGAAGCCGGAGTTAATAGCTCTCCGTTAGTGGACCAGATCAACGACCAAATTTTGCTCTCCGATTATCACGTGGATACGCGCAATGGATTGAGCACGGGCCTTCCTCCGGCGGCGCCGCTTCCGCCCGGCGAGGTCCCCACGGGAGAACAAGCGATCATTAACAATGAGATCCTCCACATCGGTCCCGCCCAAACTCCCATCGATGGCGCGGACGCTGCCAAATTTTTTGAACGGCTCGCGCAAGGCCTTGAGACATTTGACAGTTTTCCGCAGCCCACGCAGGATATTATTGACCAAGGACTGGGCGCGATCGGGGGTGTCACGCTGGGAGACGGCCTTCAAAAAGACGAGATAGGGCCTTTCTCGAATTTTATCAATAAGGACAGCACGGACCAACAGATCGTCGCCATGTACGCGAATATCGTGGATATCGTCAATTTGCATACGGCGCTCGATGGAAAGCGCGCGGATTTCGCGACCGTTTTTGGCATAGACGAGAACGATCAGGTTTTGACGAATCCCGCCTACAGCCAGCTTTTGACCAACATCACTTCGGGCTTTAGTTATGTCCAACAGCAATTCACGGACGCGCTTCCAAAAGTCGCCTCCCTCGACCAGGCGCTGCAGGACCAGAGCCTCCGGGACGAATTTAACACTGTTTTCAACATTCCTGCGGCCGATCAAAATTTCCAGAATACCGCTTATCGCAATCAGCTTTTTTCGCTCGTCTCAGGCTTTACTTACAACCAGCAAAATTTCACCACGGGTTTGAACGAGGTCTCTTTATTGGACCAGGCGCTCCAGAACCAAAGCCTGAGGGACGAATTTTCATTGATGTACGGTATTTCTGCCAGTGACCAAAACTTTCAAAACATCGCATACCGTGACCAGCTTTTTTCTATTGTTTCGGACACCAACCCCAACCGCGCTCTGACGACGGAGGAAACTTATTTCGGTTTGACGTCGCCGGGACTTTATCCGGGTCTCGACCAGTATCTTGAAAACCTGAACAACGCCTCGGTCATTACTGAATTTATCCAGTCCAATCAGTCCGTCCGTGATTTTCTAAATGGGGTTTTCAACAGCGCGTTTGACGATCCCGGCAATAATTTTAATCCTGCCGCGAACAATTTCGCGCGTCTCTATGCATTTATGAGTAGTATTCAAGATCCGCAAGCATTCACAGGCGCGCTTGAAAAAGTGATCGCGCTTCACGAGTCCCTGAACGGCGCGGAGGAATTAAACCAGCACGCCAAAACGGCCTTTGAAGGGATTTTCGGCATCACGGTACCGCAGAATACGACCGATTTGCCGGAGAACGATAGCCGCGCATATTTTAAAAAGCTTGTCGATATCGTGACGGGCCCCGTTTATAATCGTGATAAATTTCTCAACCAGCTTGATGCGGCGTTTCACTTTAATGATATTTACGGCAACCTGGATGATACCCAGCGCGGGAAAGTGAACGAAATCCTGGCGCTTTTTGGCATTCAGCCGGTGACGACACCCCAAGGTCCCTCGTTTTTGACGCCCGACAATTTCCAGAAGCTCGTTGATGAGGGGATCTTGATGAAATCCGCTACGGAGCAGAGGGACCACAACGTCACGATCAACTTTTATATAGCGGCGATTGATTTGAGAAACGATCTTTTAGCGCTTAAACAGACCAATCTCGTACTCGCGCAGGCAGTTGACGATTTCTTCAGTCTAAATCATGGTTTCCGTCTTTTGGATGGCATCCAAAGACCGGAATTGCCCGGGATAGCGGAATTTTTGTTTGACGCGAACGGCGATCTCAAGGATCCGGAGGACGCGCTCGCGGCGGTGGTAAAGCTGATTCAACAGCAGGCCGCCGCTCCCGGAGTGAGCCAGCAAGATTTGGCGCTGGCGCTGGCACAATTGCAAGCGCCGGGCGCGGCCGGGCAAGTGACGGGGGGCGGTGTGGGCCCGCGCGTCGGAGGTGGAGGCTCGGCAGCCATAGGCGCTGACCTAGCTCCGTCGGCAGTGGGGTCCCAAGGCGGAGGCGCCGTGGTGTCCGTTCAAGAAGAACCGTGGTTGGAGAGGAAATTGACCGAAGTACCGGCCGAAGACAGAGCGGAAGTCGCCCGCCAGGTTTTTGAAGGCGAAGAGGATATTATTCAAAGAAGGCTTAGAGACATTCCTTATCACAAAGCGGTACCAGAAGGGGAAGCCCAACCGCCGGCCGAGGCGCCTGAGCTTATTCCCCCGCCGCGCGAGGTAAAACCGGAAGATGCCGAAAAAGAACAGGAAGGGATGCCTGCCGGACCGCAGGAAGAAGGTGTGGCCGTTCCGAAGGCCTTGCCCGCATGGTTAAGCATCGTAATGCTTGGAACCGGTTTTTTTGTATATTTTGCTCAAACGATCGTCAGTAGTTTTCAATGGATCGACCGGTTTCTAGGACGCCGTGCCAAATCTGAATCGCGCCAGCCTGAGTCTCCACAAACCACGGGTCCCGCCCCAAAAGCGCTGGACACCGTGTCAGATATGGGAGGGGAAACGGTGGAGTTTACGCTGCCTCAGACTCCCGATGAGATCCGCGCCGAGATCGAAAGACTGCAAAAAAGTTTGGAAAATCTAAGCCGGCCGGAAGGCGATATCATTAACGCCGTCCAAGCGTTGAATGAAGAGATTCAGATTCTCCGGACGAACATTGCTTCGGTGGAAGACAGGCTCCGTCACCGCCGTGGCACGCTTGAACCTTATAAGCGCGCGGGGCAGTTGCCGGGCGCAGCGGTCCTGCAAAGGATCGCGGACTATCAAATCGACAAGGACGAGATGGGTCTTTTAGAGGAGAAGCTGGCTGAGAACCGGAACGCACTTTTGGA
>Ga0247727_10001350_pt1 | contig 58741 bp, 49 predicted proteins | sample WisWelCaveWW1625_FD_202498 | JGI IMG/M metagenome (GOLD analysis project Ga0247727, IMG submission 202498) | Biofilm microbial communities from Wishing Well Cave, Virginia, United States - WW16-25 | ecosystem: Environmental > Aquatic > Deep subsurface > Groundwater > Cave microbial mat | place... | reverse complement strand
ACGGCTTCAGCCAAATTCGCAAAATGATTCTCGTGCAATAATGCGTCAGTTATCGGCGGAGAACCGTAGCGCAGTCATCCTGACTGCAGGCAAGGATGCCTGCGCTACCACACGTAACGGAGGGATTACAATCCGTTTGACATTTCTCTCGGAAGTCGGCATATATCGGCATATATTTTTGCGCGTCGCTCCAGCCTCCGGCGCACAACCTCGTCCTTTCCGGCAGTCGCAGCTTTTCAGCGCGCTCGCGCTTTTTAATTCAAACCCATTGGGATACCGATCATGATCAAACGCGGATATTTCATCACCTCACTCGTGTGGCTCGTTCCGGCTTTTCTCGCAGTTCTTCCTGATTTGTCGACGCGGGCTTATGCCCAAGACGAGTATGCCTACAAGAGATACGAAGACCGCAAAGAGGGCATTCTTAAAGAGAAAAAATTGGTGGCGGGCGAGAAATTGGAATTGATCTCCGCGGCCATTGCCCCGCAAGAGGCGCAATCGCAAACGCAGCCCGGCCAGTATCATCTCGCTTTCTTCATGGAAGACTCGAACCGCGTGCAAGTGGTCGTGCAGGCGCTCGTGCCGGAAATCCAACGCCTCTATAAAATGGAGCCGCTCTTCATAACGCATCCCAAGGGCGTGCGCACTTTCAGTTGGCCCGCCACGATTCCGCTTCATTACAATCTCGGCGTTGACAAGCTTCTGCCGCTGGCCAAAGTGAGAGGCGCTGCGGGCGGAAAGATCGTGCCCGTGCTTTTGTATAGCCAAAGCAGGAAAGATGCGGCTCCGCGTTATCGCTTTTGTTTTGTGCCTAGCGGAAACCTCAGCGTGCTCAAATATCACGTCTATGAAGCCAATGCCGCCACGCCGATTTATTCCGGCGCGCTCAGAGATTTGCCGGGCGAGCAACAAGTTTTTCTGAATTGGGATGGTCGAAATCAAAAGGGCGCTCCTGTGAAAAGCGGCTGGTATAAGCTCATCCTCGAAGCCACGTTCAAAGCCCTGCCCGGAGCGAATCCGCGCAAGGTTTCGGTGCAGCATGAGTTCTATCATTACGCTGAAATTTTTCGCAAAGCCGGCGCGACCCAATGACGAAAGTGCGCGAGTATCAAAACTTCGACCTCGAGTTTTACCGCGCTGCTGAGGGCTTGCGCGTTAAAGTACGCTCGCCCGGCGGCGAGGCCGAGCAGAAAGTGTCATTGCCATTCCGTGAGGAAGAAGCGCGTCAACTTGTGTTGAGTTTTGAAAAGCACGGCCGTGGCAATGAGACAGTAAAGAAATTCGGCGGCGCGCTGTTCGACGCGGTGTTTTATGGCGAAGTGCTCGCGCTCTTCAAAAGCAGCCTCGCTCTCGTGCGCGCGCAAAATGATAGCGGCCTGCGCGTGCGCTTGCACTTGAAAAGTGTTCCCGAGCTTGCGGTGTGGCCGTGGGAATTTTTGTTCGAGGCCGGCGCCAATCAATTTCTCTGCCTCGATCATCACACGCCGATCGTGCGCTATCTCGATCTCGCCAAGCCCACTCGACCTTTGCACGCCAAGCCGCCGCTGCGCATTTTGGTGATGGTTTCGAGTCCGCTCACGTTGTTGCCTCTCAATGTGGATGAAGAAAAAGCGCGTTTGCAAACCGCGCTCGCGCCGTTCATCAAACGCGGCTTGCTCGAAGTGCATTGGCTCGAAAAGTCCACTGTCGCGGAATTGCAGAAGCTTTTGCGCAGCAAAACTTTTCACGTGTTTCATTTCATCGGCCACGGCGATTTCGACGCGCAAACGCAGCAAGGCTGGCTCGCTTTTGAAGACGAGGCCGAAGACGTGGCGCGTGTAAATGCCGAGCAATTGGCGGCCATGCTCAATAATCATCCTTCGCTACGCTTGATCGTGTTGAACAGTTGCGCCGGCGCGAAAACCACGGTCACGAATCCCTTTGCGGGCACCGCAGCGACGCTCGTGCAAAAAGGCATTCCCGCAGTGGCAGCCATGCAATTCCCGATTTCGGATAATGCTGCGGTGAAGTTTGCCGAGGTGTTTTATTCTGCCCTCGCCGACGGCATGCCCGTGGAAACCGCCGTGACCGAAGCGCGCGTGGCGTTGTTCTCCGGCGAGCACGATTCGGAATGGGGCACGCCGGTGTTGTTTACGCGCGCTTCGAATGGCATGCTGTTCGACTTTCATAAACGCTCGCTGAAGCGGCCTTCGAAAAAGGCGCTCGCGTTGTATGCGGCAGTCACGTTGGTATTCGCAGCGCTCGCGGTGTTCATGCTCTCCGTGCTGCGCAAAGCAACGCCGTTCGAGCTGGAAGTTTTTGCCACGCACCTCAGCTTTTCGTTGGCCGGAGAGAATGGCGAAGAGAGCATTTCGCTGCTCTCTTCGGGTTTATGGACGAGCAAGCTGAGTGTGACGCGCTTTCAAGCTCTCTCTTTGCAGCTCGAAAATACTCTCGTAATCACGCCGCTTTCGGAGGAAGGCAAAATTAGTTTCATCGCCTCCTCGCCCGAGTTATCGATACAAGAATTTTATGCGGCGCAAGGGAGCCATGTAGAGTTGCAGCGCAGCGCGGAGGAGTTGTCGATCAACGTGCAGCGCAGCTCCGAAGCGCCGTATTTCACATTGAGCTTGCCGGAAGAAGCCATTCTGGTGCTAGAAAATTGCGCGGTCACCGATGCTGCGGGCCGTGACCTCGCGCAGGCTTTCAACGATTCCATGCGTGTGAAGCTGCCCATCTTTTCGCGGGCGCTCTCCATTAACGGCACGAACGGCGAACTGCACATGCGAATTGGCAAAGACTCTACAACGCTACAAGAACAAACGCAGTTCGTTCACGAGCAGCTTGTGGAGAATTTGGATTTTGCGAAGACCACGTATCGCGGCGGCCAAATGGAAAGGCAATCAACCGTGGATAGCCTCTTCGTCACGCGCAGCTTTCCGTTGGAGAATCGCGCTTTCTCTTCACGCGATGCCGGCGATCTTGAAATTGTACCGGAGCCGAATCGCTTCGCGCTTTATGATTTGATCGAAACGCCGACGAGTTTCAAAGTGCGCGCGCAAGCGCGTTTGCAAAGCTTGCTTGTGGGCCGAGGCCTTACGAAAGAAGAGTTGGTGCCGGGTTATTTGGCGTTTATTACGCAGAATCCGACGATGTCTCTGCTTCTGACATGTTTGGGGTGGCTGCTCACAACGATCATTCTTCCAATACTTCTAAGCTTCAAACGCAAAAAATTAGCGCGAGGGCGATGATGATTACAAAAAGGATTCACAAAAAGGTCGGGGCTATCTTTCTCACGGGATGGAATTTTTTCGTGGCCGGTTCGATTTGGGCGCAATCTTCAAGAGAAGAACCGGCGACAATGCCTCCAAAGATATACGATAAATTGGCACCGGTGACGGTCAATATTGTTTGTGACAACAATAAAAACGGCAGCGGAGTGATCATCGGCATCACACCGCAAGGGCGTGCTTTGATCCTGACTTCTTGCCACGTTATTGCAACTGATTTTGATGGTGATCCGAAAACAGTATTGGAATTTCACAAAGCTTTATACGTCAAAAGCAAGATGGACAACATCCCACTTCCTGCACTCATTCTGAAAACTTTTGTGAATGAGGAAAACGATCTGGCTTTAATATCGAGCGACCGGCCCGTGTTAGTCAATCGAACCATCGGCTATAATCTGATCGGTGAAATTAAACCCGGGCAAAAGATCGCAGCTTTGGGATATCCTTCTTCCCTTGACCAGCTTGCACTGACGATGGGGAGCATAATTAGTATGGATAGCTCGGGTAGCCGTCTTGCATTTAATGCTCCAGTCAAAACCGGCAACTCCGGAGGGCCTTTGATCGACAACTCCGGCCGCATGATCGGCATGGTCACTGATGCCGAAGTAGGAGGAGGAGGATATGCGTCTGCTCTGCACATGAACCTAATCTTGTCTATTGTGGAGGTCTGGCTGAAAAAGATCAAGCTCCAAGAAAGATGGCAACTTGAAAAAAACCCTTCGATCATCAAGCGCATGTACACGGATTGGCGGTTTATTGCCGGTGAAACTTTGCTGGCCGCGGGAGGTATCTATTTACTCATGCAAAAAGACCCGGGATTTCCGTTACCGCCGGACCGGCCCTCTACAGGCAATTAACGTTGAGCATCAGAAAACTGGAATATATACCTTCTTGAAAGGCAAGGCTGTGAAGAAGCAATCATTGAAATACGATTTGATTTCCAATCTGATCGTCCACCTCGCGGCGGTTTGGCTGCTCGTGAATAGTAACGTCCGCGCGCAGAATACGCAGAATGAATGGCAATCGACAAACGGCCCGGAAGGCGGGTCGGTTCGAGTCATGGGAGTCAGCCACAAAGGCCACGTTTTTGTAGCGGCCGAAAACGCCGGCGTTTTTCGATGGAAGAAAGATGAACAAGGCTGGAGTCTGCTCCCCATTGCCGCTAAAGTAAATGCTCTGGCTTTTGATCTTGATATGAGCGGAACTGAAACTGTTTTCGCAGGCACTCAAGGCGGCGGTGTATATAAATCTAAAAATGACGGAGATACGTGGACCCTCGCCGGAGCCAATTTGCCCAATAACCCAAATGTATTGGACTTGGCCGTTATGCACAGCGATATTTACGCCTGGGCGGACAACGCGATTTACTTGCTGAAAAAAGGGTTGTCGATATGGACACTCCTGAACAGAGGATTGAATGAGAGTTCTAGTATACATGAAATTGCAGCGGATTCGATTAGAGCAGAGGTTTACTTGGGTGCTGGCGGAAAATTTTTCAATTTAGACGGCAATGGCGATTGGACGCAATATGACAGCATCGGTTTGCCGCAATCCATATTGAAAATCCACGCGTTCGCTTTTCATGATGAAGGATTTATTTTTGCAATTGTGGACAGCGGCGAAGGTTCCAGAAAAGTTTATCGCTTTTCTGGCAGCGAAAAATGGAAACCTAAGCATAATAGCCTTCCAAACAGCGGCGTTTTCCAACTCGCCATTACGCCCGGAGGCGTTGACAGAATTTTTGCGGCAACGCGCGAGCAGGTTTATTATTCAGACCATGATGGTGATAGTTGGGAATCAATTCCAAAAGAGAAGATACCATATTCCATCTTAAACCTTGCCGCCGATCCGGCTGCCGCTTCTCTGATAATTTTTTCAGGCACCGCAAGAGGAATTTACTATTCAGAAGACAATGGCGACATCTGGAAGCCCTACAACAAAGGCTTGGTGAATACCGAAGTACAAGCTTGCGCGATCGCTGCGAACGGCGACCTTTTTGCCGGAACAAAAAGCAGCGGGGTGTTTCGCTATGAACCCAACAATCCTGCTTCTAAATGGCCCGCAGTAACAACAGGGTTGCCCAATGATATCGAAGTCAAGGCCATCATCAATCATAAAAATCGCTGGCTTCTTGGGACATACGGCAAAGGCATATTTTATTCTGACAATAATGGAAGCGATTGGGCCTCCAGCCCAGGCTCAGACAATTTGAGAGTTTTATGTTTCGCCGATGCCCCGGAATCTACGAGCGTCTATGCCGGTACGGATAAAGGCATTTATAGGTATGATAACAACACTCAGCGCTGGAACGTCAGAACAGATTTTACCGTGAACGATAGCGTTTGTGCAATTGCGATTCATCCCGAAACTGGAGATATTTTCGTCGGAACAGGCAGCCAACGTGTTCATCGTTATTCCAAAACCTCCCTGCAATGGGAGCCTCTCGCGAATACAGGCCTCCCCTCAAAGGCCTCGATTCGCGCCTTGGCTATCAACCCCTTCACTAATAGTATTTTTGTTGGAACCGCTGCGTCCGGCGTTTATCGCTCCATGAATAATGGCCAAAGTTGGGAGCAGCGTATCGGGTTGGGCTTTGAGATCAATGCCGTGGCCGTCTATCCCTGTAATTATGTTTTTGCCGCAACCGAAAATAACGGCGTGTATCGCTCAAGCGATGGCGGCGACACTTGGGAGCAAATCACAACGGGCTTGGGGAACCTCAACGTGCAATGCCTTGTCGTCGATGAGAAGAGCGGATACCTTTTTGGAGGGACTTTGGGAAATGGTGTCTTCAAAATTGCGTTGCCAACAAAGGGGCATGCCTTGAACCACACTCTCGATTTTACTCAGCGCGCTAGAGCTTCCGATTACCAACCCACGGAATACCGGCTGCTGGGTTTGCCCGGCACGAGCAATAAGTCGATAAAAGAATTTTTGCAAGGCAAGCAAGATGAAGATTGGCAAGTTTACTGGGATACCGGCAATCCGAGCACGGACAAGAAAAAATATTTGAAAAAGTTCGACGGCTCCTCGGACTTTCGTTTTTCAGATGGCCGCGCTTTTTGGATCATTCACAAAGGGCCTTTGCATATCAATGAGTGTGCTCCGGCCTTGCAACCAAACGCAGAGTTGGAAGTGCAAATTCCGCTTCATAGCGGTTGGAATGCCATTACCAACCCTTTTCTGGAAGCAGTTTCTTGGCAAGCAATCAAGGGCCGCAATGGGATTAGTGCTAGCAATCATCCGATCTATAAATATGACGGAGAAACGCCGGTACTGGAGGAAGATACGCTGCGAGCATATGTCGGTTATTATTTCGAAAATAATTCTGAATTGGGTTTTCTCAAAATTCCGGCGCCCGGCCGGCAATCTGCGTTAGGGAACAACGCCGATCCTGCCGCGTGGCGCATTAAAATTTCACTATCAGCCAATGCTTTTTGCGACCGGACAACCTGGCTTGGAGTTTCTCCGCAAGCCCGCCATGGCCTAGATCGCTTCGACTTCCGCAAGCCCAGAGCCTTTGTTGCCACGCCCATGGTCGTTTTCAAGCGCCGGGATTGGGACGAAAATTCGAGTGCATTTGCGAGCGATGTCCGGCCCGAGATCGAAGACTTCGAAAGCTGGGATTTCGACGTGCATACCATCTCGCGTGCGGCCACGCGGCTCGCTTTTTCCGGCATCTATAAAGTTCCGGCGCAGTTTGAAGTCTATCTCATTGATGAAAGCCGGGCGCAAACCCTCAACCTGCGCGCGGATTCGCTGTATCATTTCACGCCCGCGGCCGAGCTCTCGAAATTCAAAATCATCGTCGGCAAAACTGCAGCCGTGCAAGAGCAGTTGAACTCGGTGGCTTTACCCAAGGAGTTCGCGTTGGGTTTAAACTATCCCAATCCATTCAACCCGGAAACGACGATTCCCGTCTCCGCGCCGATTGCCGTGAACGCGCAACTCAAAATTTACGATCTGCTCGGCAAAGAGGTGAAGACACTTTATGATGGCAACTTAGAGCCCGGTCGCCATTTGTTTATTTGGAATGGCAAAGACGAATCCGGCAACACCCGCGCGAGCGGCGTTTATTTCTATCGCCTGCGCACGAGCAATGGCGCGGTGCTGACGCACAAAATGATTTTCATGAAATAAAACTGGAACATGCGTTGCAAAGCCTGCGAATCCGCCTTTCAGTAGGACCTCAGTCTTGGGTGGAGTCATGTTGAGCGAAGTCGAAGCATCACCCTTCGACTCCGCTCAGGGTGACTTCAATGAGCAGTTTTCACCAATATTGTAAATCAAAGCTTCTGCGAAGCGGCACATAGCTGTTGGGCGCGCTTGGCGTATGCGAAGCCGTATCGACACGTCTAGTTAGCACAAGATAACCAAAGGTGTCCGATATTTTGATTGACAAAGAAAGGCTCGTTACTTATATTGGCCGCCGCAATTTTAAAGAAGAAGGATGTGATGAAAGAAGTCAAAGCCAAAGACATTCGCCGTCAAGCACGCAAGGTGAGTTTGAAAATCGAAGCCTTGCCGTTCACGAGCTGGAACTACCAAATTTTTGCTGCGGGCATTTTCATTATCATTCTCGGTTATGTGGCCCTGGCGCAGCCGCCCGCCAACAGCTTCATGTCGCTCACGGTCGCGCCGATTTTGTTGATCCTCGGCTACTGCGTGGTCATCCCGTTTGCGATCATGTATCAGAAGAAAGATTCAACGGCATCGCCAAACGGCAAAGAGAAAATTGGAGCCTGAAGCCATAGCGATGTGATTCGCCCCTTGTTCGGGGCGATTAGCTCAGTTGGTCAGAGCGCCTGCCTTACAAGCAGGAGGTCAGTGGTTCGAGGCCACTATCGCCCACTTATGAAAGACAAACGGCAAAAAGAAAAAAGCAAAAAGAACATTTGAAAGCTATAGTTGTTGTTGTTGTTTGCTCTTTGCTGTTTTCTTTTTGCTTTTAAAAAAGGGGTCGTGGTGTAGTTTGGTTAACACGCTGGCCTGTCAAGCCGGAGATCGCGGGTTCAAGTCCCGTCGACCCCGCCCGAATGAAAAAGGGTTGCAGCATTCAAGGTGCTCGCAACCCTTTTTCGTTTTTTTCACTTCCCAAGAGAAGGAGAGAGAATTTATGTTACGAACGCTAGTGCTCTTCTGTTTGGCTTTGCCTTTCGTCGCATTGCCGCAAGCATCGCGCTTGGTTCAGGTTCAAATCGAGATCGTCGCCGATTCCAGCAATCACCTCAACGCGGCGTTGCAAGTCGAGCCGAACACGAATGGCCGCGACTTGATGGATCGTCTCTTCAAAATGGAGTATGTGGATTTTTCAAAACGTTTTGTCGTTGCGATCGCGGGTTTCAAAGCCTCTTCGAAAGAGAAAAAATTTTGGAAGCTCGAGGTCGATGGCGCGGCCTCGCAAATCGGGATAACGGAAGTGGTCATCAAACAAGCCATGCGTTTGCGTTGGAGCGTGTCTTCGTATTAGTTTTCAAAATACGAAACTCCCTTCAGCAATTGCTCGCGCGAAATTTTGCCGGCATTGTATTGATCGACTCGCTGCTTCTTTATTTGACAAACCAAACTCTGCGGCTGACCCTCCGGCGCATAATGAAAATCCGTCGTGACCACCAACCAATCTTCGGGCTTGGCGCTGCGTAAAGTATGGCCGTAATCGGCAAAAGCCTCGCCTACCTTGCTCTTGAATTTCATATATCCCTCTTGCCAAATCTTTTCGCGAGCTTCATTGGCAGATCTGGCCTCCCGCAAAGCGGCTTCGATTTGACGATGGGCATCGGCTACCGGTTGCGGCGTTGTTGTGGTGACACGCTCGCGTTCTCTCCAAATCTGCCGCGTCAAATCATGCGCAAAATCCGCTGCTGCAAAAAAAATGACGCCATAGCCCTCTAAATAAAGACCGTGAGCCGTGCCGTTGCGCGCGCCGGTCAGCTTGTCTAAAATTCCCGACATGATTTCAATGTCGGCGTTGTCTTCCTGCGTGTGAACGAAATGCAGGCGATTGCGAAATTCCTCTTCATTCAGTTTCCCGGCTCGACGCGCGGCAATATCGCCTTTGTTCATCCACGCAAAAAAGCTGCCCGGCTGTGAGGTGAATTGGCTGGTCTCTTCTCCGGTAATTGTAAAGAAGACGGAAAACTCCGAGCCGCTTTCGCTGTATACGGCGATGCGATCGTTTTCGTTTAATTGCCCGATGGCATCGACATAACGTGAAAAGAATTCCCACAGCTCTTCATTGAGTTCCGCTTGCGCGGCTTCCGGTTTTGCAGCCTCATTCACGCGTCGGCGCTTCTTTTCCGCGAACACCCGGTCGGCGCGCTCTTGCATTTCAGCGATGGAAAAAACCGTCGCGTTGTTCGGGATTTGAAAGAGCACGCCGAAGTTCGGAATATAAGTTCCGCGCGCCGAGATCGTGCCCAAGCGCATGAAGCGGCCGGACTGGCCGTTCATCAAGCGATCCAATACCATTTCCATGATTTCGACGTCACGCTGCATGCGCGCATGGTCGAGCGCGCGCGGAGCTTGAGCGTGCAGCAATGCGCTGAAAGGCAGGCCTGCGAAGCACGCTCCAGACAAAAGCAGGGCCGTTAATTTCATTTTCATGTTTTATTCACCTCCGGCGTAAAGACAGCGGAGCCGTTATCGCGGCGGATTATTGACGCGTACGAGTTGATCGATGATGCGATTGGTTTGCTGCCAGCGGGTATTCGTGCTCTCGCGCACTTCTTCCAAGCCGCGGCCGACAAGCTGTAAATCATTCTGGCGCTGGCGGTGCAGCTCCGTGGTCAAGCCGACCAGCGCGCGATCAAGCTCTTGCTGCTGTTGCTCATATCCGGCTTGCACCAAACGTGCGACGAGCTCTTGATTCTCCTGTTGAATTTCGGCGGCCAATTGGCTTTTGGCCTCTTCGGTCAATTCGATTACCGGACGCGGCGTCAAGCCGGCGTGATACGTGAATTGTCCGTTGTTGTAATTGATTTCCACATTGAGCAACGCGCTCACTAGCAGCGCCGTGACTATGGCCACGCCCAACCCGAAACCCAAACGGCTCCACAACGGCGCTTGCTCTGGAAAGAGCACTTGTTTGACCGCGCCCCACCAACTCGGGTGGGTTTCCACGAACACGATGTTCCGCATCGGCTCTTCATCCGGCCAAGCGCGGAGCGTCAAGCTCGTGCGCTGCAAGGCTTCGTACTCGTTGCGGCAATTCGAGCACAGGTCCAAATGCTCGCGCAAGCGCTTCGCATCTTCCCGCGCGATTTCATCGTACATGAAATCCATCAACAGAATTTTGGTATCATCACATTTCATAGTGCACGACCTCTTCATCTATTTGCCAACGGCCTAAGACTTTTTTCAAAGCGTTGAGTCCGTAGTAAAGACGCGATTTGACCGTATTCACGGGCGCGCCCAAAATTTCCGCGATCTCCGTGAACTTGAGATTTTGATATTCCTTCATGACCACGACGATACGCTGCTCCTCCGGTATTTCTTGCAGAGCCTTTTCGAGTATATCGCGAAGCTGGTTGCGGCTGACGATGCGATCCGGGTGCTCTTCATTCTCCGAGTGCATGGTCAAAGCCGTATTCGTCGATAACTCCAAGGCTCCGGCTTCCTGCATGCCTTCCAAAGATTGCAGTCCTCGGCGCCGGCGTTGTTTGATCAAATCGCGGCAAAGGTTCGCCGCAATCTGATAAATCCACGTCGAAAAGCGGTCGAGGTTTTTCAGCTTATCCAAATTGCGATAGACCCGCACGAATACTTGCTGGGTCAAATCGTGCGCTTCCTCGCGATTGCCGATATCGCGCAGAATGAAATTATAAATGGTCTTTTGCCAACGCCACACGAGGGTGTTGAAGGCCTCAGTCTCGCCGCGAAGAAAACGCTCGATCAGATCGCGATCATTCATAACTGCTCACGTTGCTGGATGAAAGTTGCGTCACACGGTCCGCTTGCTAAGACTGAAGCGGATGTGAGAAAGTTTTGACAAACCGCAGGCGGGAAGAACGTAACACAATCACCCTAAATTGCAAACAATATGTTTTCCCGGCCTCACTCGCTGTTATCGACATGTTGGATATCCAGATATTTTTATGACACCATAACAAAATTACGCGGCGTATTGCTCTCATCGTAAACGCCGCTGACAAAAATCAAAGCTACCAATCCAACACGAACGAGCCGCAGCCCACAAGCTTTCTGCAAGCGGATATAACGAATCGAGCGGATAAATCTTAGAGGCTAATTCGCCTAATTGTTGGAGACCCTCAGGCAGGCCAACCTGTGTTCAAGCCTTAAAAATGATAGCAAAATCCGCCTTGACAATCTAGGAGCGGAAACCTATATTTCCGCCCGTAATTTTGCAAACAACAGAATGGACAGCCAGCGGGCGGTTGCGGCTCTGTCCATATTTTTTGTCATTTTCTAAACTCAGGCTATGGAAGACGCAAACAGGAAACAGAACGAGAGCACAGGACGTTCTCAAAAAATTACCAAACGCTCCGAAGATTATTCGAAGTGGTATGGTGATGTGATTGCCGCGGCCGAGCTTGCGGATTACGCGCCCGTCAAAGGCTGCATGGTCATTCGCCCGAACGGCTACGCGATTTGGGAAAAAATTCAAGCCGGGCTTGATGGCATGTTCAAAGCGACCGGCCACGTCAATGCCTATTTCCCGCTGTTCATTCCGGAAAGCTTCATGCACAAAGAGGCGGAGCACGTCGAAGGCTTCGCGCCGGAATGCGCCGTGGTTACGCACGGCGGCGGCAAGAAACTTGAAGAGCCGCTCGTGATTCGTCCGACTTCGGAAACCATCATTTGGTCGATGTATCGCAATTGGATTCAATCCTACCGCGACCTTCCTATTTTGATCAATCAATGGGCAAATGTGGTGCGCTGGGAAATGCGTACGCGTTTGTTTTTGCGCACGACGGAATTTCTTTGGCAAGAAGGGCACACTGCGCACGCCACGCATGCCGAGGCTGAAAAAGAAACGCGGCAGATGCTCGAAGTCTATCGCACCTTCGCCGAAGAGTACATGGCGATTCCGGTGATTCCGGGCAAGAAGACGGACAAGGAGAAATTCGCGGGCGCGTTGCACACGTATTGCATCGAAGCCATGATGCAAGACCGCAAAGCCTTGCAAGCCGGAACCTCGCATCATCTCGGCCAAAATTTTGCAAAGGCTTTCGACGTGCGTTATCTCAACGAGCAAGGCAAGCTCGATCATGTTTGGGCCACGAGTTGGGGCGTTTCCACGCGTCTCGTCGGTGCGTTGATTATGACGCACAGCGATGACAACGGCCTCGTGATTCCGCCCAAGCTCGCGCCGACTTCGGTTGTGCTCGTGCCGATTTGGAAAGGTGAGGACGAAAAAGCGCAAGTGCTCGAACGCGCCAACCAAATCGTGTCGGAATGGCAAGACAAGCTCTCATTCAAAGTGGATGATCGCGACAACTATCGTCCGGGCTGGAAATTCAACGAATGGGAAAAACGCGGCGTACCGATTCGCGTCGAGCTTGGCCCGAAAGACCTGCAAAGCGGCAATGCCGTGTTGGCGCGCCGTGATACAGGTGAAAAGAAAATTCTGCCCCAAACAAATTTGTTCGCGGAGATCAACCACACGCTCGAAGATATTCAGTCCAATCTTTATCGGCGCGCATTGGCGTTCCGCGAGCAGAACACCAAAGTGATCGACGATTACGAGCAATTCAAAAAGGAGATCGAGGAGCCAGGAGGGTTTTTCTGGGCGCATTGGTGCGGCGAGCGCGAAGCGGAGGATCGTTTGCAGGAAGAAACCAAAGCAACGATTCGCTGCATTCCGCTGGAGGCAAAACCGGAATCCGGCAAGTGCATGATGACCGGCAAGCCGTCTTCGCAACGTGTGCTCATTGCGAAAGCATATTAGTCCGCAACCTTGCAATCGTTTTGCAACTTCGCAAGGTTGACTCTGAACCCATTCCTGGAGGAAACGTGAAACGTTCGCTTTTTTTGACCGTGCTGATGACGATTCTATGCGGTATTTTATGGATTTTATTTCTCGCGGCTACGCACCAAACACCCGTTGTCGATACCAATGCTACGATACGGGCAGAGCGAGCCGAAGCAACGGTCACAGTGCGACAGTGATTACCGCTTGCTGCAATAACCGCAGTGAAGCGCAAAACCATTCGTGGCATTCGCGAGCTTAACGAAATTCATCGTTCCCAATTTCGCCTTTCCACGATTTTTCCCGCTCACTCGCGCGAAACCCGATTTTCCTTTTGAGCGAGCGGGAAAAGCATTTTGTTCTCGTAATAATTCAAAAAAATCTCAAACGCTCTCGGCGAATCAAAGCTCTGCCGGTACAAAATTGTAGTATTTGCCTCGGTCATTTGCGTCTTTGTGCGGTGAAATTAATCGCGCGGCCATGACCGTTTTTTGTTGATAGACCGGCCAGGGTCGGCGGGTCATGGCATTTCAGGGACGTTCAACTTGTAACCGGTACCCGAGCCGTGAGTGAAAAAAGATTGAACACTTGGCAAAGAAAGCAAATCGATCGCCCTGTTGCTCCGGGCGAATTATCCTCCGAAGTGAATGTGGAAAGTTCCGACGTCAAAAATCCCGGGCCTTTTCGCGCGGGTTACGTTGCGATCGTAGGCCAGCCCAATGTGGGCAAGTCCACGCTGCTCAACACGCTCTTGCACTATAAGCTCTCCATCGTTTCGCCCAAGCCGCAAACCACTCGCCGCCAAATTCTCGGCATCGTCAATCGTCCGCACAGTCAAATGATTTTTTTCGACACGCCGGGCATATTGGAGCCGAGTTATCGTTTGCAACATACCTTCGTGCGCGTCGCGCATTCCGCGATGCAGCAAGCCGACGTGCAGCTCTTCTTGCTCGAGCCGGAAGCAACAACGCGGCCCATGGACCATGAAATTTTGCAGCGTTTGGCCGACACCGGCCGGCCCATCGTAATTGCGATCAACAAAATCGACAAATGTGAAAAGAGCATTTTGTTGCCGTTGATCGATCATCTCAAAGACAAGCCGAACGTCAAAGAGATCGTGCCCGTTTCCGCGTTGCACGGCGAGGGCGTCGAAGCGCTCGCGCAAGCATTGGAAACATACCTGCCGGAGCACGAGCGGTTTTATCCGGAAGATCAAATTACGGATCATCCTGAAAGATTTTTAGCCGCGGAAATCGTGCGCGAAAAAGTTTTCCTGCGTTATGGCGAGGAGATTCCTTATTCCACCAGCGTGCGCGTCGAGGAGTTTATCGAGCGCCCCGGCCACAAAGATTATGTGCGTGCGGTGATCTACGTCGAGCGCGAATCGCAAAAGGGCATTTTGATCGGCAAGGGCGGATCCGCGCTCAAGCAAGTCGGCAAAATGGCGCGTGAGGAATTAGAAGCGTTGATCGAGCGGCCGGTTTATTTGGAGTTGTTCGTCACCGTCAAAGAAAAATGGCGTGATCGGGAAAGCGAGCTGCGCAATCTCGGTTATGTTTAAGTTTCATCACCTCAATCCGAGCTTGGCATGAGAAATTGGAAATGGCCTTCTCTCACCAATCCTGCGGTAGGACTCGTCGTCATATTGCTGCTGATCGCCCTCATCTTCAATAGTCATCTCGAGCAATGGCTGATGCGTCTGTCCATGTGCGCGTTGTTCTGCGCCGTGATTTATCTGCGCGACAATGCGAATGCGGATAGATGGATCGCCATTGCGATTATCATAATCGGAACGCTGCTTTCCATTGTGCTGATGAGATAACGTTTTGGGCTGTTTGATGCTCGTTCAAACGGGATCGAGCAGCCGCCTTCATCAATAATACTCCTCGTTTTTCTCCGCAAGAGAAACCACCTCAAACTCTTCAAAGAGTCCCCGTCACATCTTTCCTGCAACTCCTTTGCAGCCGGCCTTGCATCCTTAGCAAACCGTAACTGTTGTGCGCAATCGCCGGGCATTGCGTGTAACTAAATGTTCATGATACCAAACATGGCGAATGATCACGTTTGCTTCACAGTAGCAATGGCCAAGGATGGATTGACTCATGCCGAAATCTCGCCACATTGAAGAAGAACTTCCCACAAAAGAGCCGGCGCGCTCCAGCAAAATTATAACGGTCGGCGGCGGCAAAGGCGGCATCGGTAAAACGCTCGTCAGCTCCAGCCTCGCGATTGCATTGGCCGAGGCGGGTATGCGCGTGGTTTTGATCGATGCGGACTTGGGCGGCGCGAACGTCCATACCGTCATGGGCATTCACACGCCGGAAAAAACGCTGCACGATTTCATCAGCCGCAAAGTCAAATCGCTATCGGATGTCATAATCCCCGCGCCGATTCACGGCTTGCAGCTTATTTGCGGCGCGGCCGGTTCCATCGGCATGGCGAATATGGAGTATGCCGACAAGCTCAAGCTCATTCGCCATTTCCGGCGTTTGCTCGCGGAATTCGTCGTGGTCGATATTGGCGCGGGCATGTCGCTCAATGAAGTGGATTTGTTCAACGCCGGTGATATTCCCATCGTCGTCGCCAACCCCGAGCCGACTTCCATTCAAGAGTGCTACAACTTCATCAAGGTCGCGGTCTTTCGCCGCTTGCGCCGCGAGTTCTCGGATTCCAAAGAGGTTTTGGAAGTGCTCGATCGTTCCAAAGATCCTTCGCACGTACACGATCAGCGCCTGCTCACGGAAATCGGCGAGCAAATCAAAGCCGTGAACATTCGCGAAGGCGTGCGCTTCTTTCGCCTCATCAATGCGTTCTCTCCCAAACTGATTTTGAATCGCGTGTACGATTATCGCGAAACGCTCGAAGGTCTCGCCTTGCAAATCGCCGCGCAAGATTTGCTGCGCCTGCGTTTGGATTTTTGGGGCTACATGAGCTACGATCCATACATCGCCAAAGCCGTGCGCGCCATGCGCCCCGGTGAAATTCTCGCGGGCGACTCCGAGAACCGCGAGCGTTTTTTGAAGATGGTGCAACAATACGTGCTCGGCCAAAACGTGCACTATCGCTCCGTGGGCATGCGCACGATTCTACCGATCATTGAACAACAACCCTCCGCAAACAAAGACGTCCGCATCTGCTCGCAAGAGTGTCCGCTGTGGCAAAACTGCGAGCTGCAAGAAGGCGGCTTGCCTTGCCGCATGCCCGATCATATGTATCGCGAACGCCTCGGTGGAAATCTTTTGACTGCCGGAAAGTGAATCACAAATCTTTCAAACTCTTCATCACACGCGAAGGTTTTAAAAGCCTCACGGCACAATCCCTGCATAATATAAAACCAGATGATGCAAAAATGGGCCTTTCAGCCTGAATCGGTCATTCGAGTTACAAAAGAGAATGACAAACTTTGCCGAACTTACTAAATCGTATCAGGGATGCCGAAAGCTGCTCGCACAGGAAGTGCACGATTGACCGCATCATGAAGAAGCGGAATGTGACGGACGCAAAGTGGATCGGGCCGAAGGAGTGAACCGGAACTCATTTTTGTTTGATCGACCACAACTGAAGTTGTGTTTTATTCGAGTAACAGAGTAACGGGCTGCACGTAGGCAGCCAGGGATTGAGCACAGCGAAAAGCCAAGCTCACGGTGCTATGGGATGGCGCCGACTCGACGACGCGAGTGAAGCCCGACTTCAGCCCTGCATGCACATGCGATAAAACGCTCAGGCAAGAGCACAGGGCCAGGGATGACCCGAAGGCGCAAGCACGCGCTTTTGATGAACTGCACCTTTGCACTGCACCGGATTTGGCGCGGCCACCCATGGAAGGAACCGCGCCATTTTTATTTTTGGGGGAAGATGAAGAGCTGAAAAAATAAAAGGCCACGTTCGCACCCGATATGGCCCCCGCCAGCTTTCAACTTGTTTGCCTACCCTTTTTTGCCTATATTTTTGCCGTTAAAAAACTAAAATCATTTTCACGTTTACAGGGATGGAGCATGTTTCATATCGCAGGCCCGGAGGATATTCTCGCGGGAAAAGTCACCGACGTTTATTTCGAGCGCACCAAGCATATCCTAAATCGGCTCGGCAAAGATGCGCAAGTCTCCGTCGAATTTGTGGTGAAGAAATTTCCGGCGCCGAACAAGTGGGGCATTTTCGCCGGTGTGGAAGAAGCGATGATGATTCTCTCGCAACTGCCCGTCACCGTCGAAGGCTTGCCCGAAGGCTCACTGTTCTTTGAAGATGAGCCGGTGCTGACTCTCACGGGCAATTATCTTGACTTCGGCCCATTCGAAACCGCGCTGCTCGGCATTCTTTGCCAGGCTTCCGGCGTCGCAACGAAAGCGGCGCGTTGCAAGAAGGCGGCTGCGAGCCGTCCGGTCGTCAGCTTCGGCGCGCGCCGCATGCACCCGGCGCTGGCGCCCATGATCGAACGCAACGCTTTCATCGGCGGCTGCGACGGCGTGGCGTCGATTGCGGCGGCAGAGTTGTTGGGCATTCAACCTTCGGGCACGATTCCGCACGCCCTGATATTAATTCTCGGCGATACGATGGAAGCGGTGCAGGCTTTTGATCGTTTCATCGACCCCAAGCTGCCGCGCGTCGCGTTGGTGGATACGTTCAACGATGAAAAATTCGAAGCGCTGCGCGTCGCGGAATCATTGCGAGAAAAGCTCTTTGCGATTCGCTTGGACACGCCCAGCAATCGTCGCGGCGATTTCGTGAGCCTCGCGAAAGAGATTCGGTGGGAACTCGATCTGCGCGGCTATGAGCACGTCAAAATTTTCCTCTCCGGCGGCATCGATGAGAACAAGATTTTGCAATACAACGTCATTGCCGACGCGTACGGCGTGGGCACGGCCATCTCCAATGCGCCGGTGTTGGATTATTCCATGGATATTGTGGAGATCAACGGCCAGCCGATTGCGAAACGCGGCAAGAAATCCGGCCGCAAAACTCTTTGCCGCAAACGAAATTCGAACGAGCGTTTGATCGTGCCGGCGCAAAAAGTTATGGAGAAACCCAATGAGCTGGTTTCGCTTTACGCGCAAATCATGCGCGATGGCGCGGTGCTCTATCAAACTCCGCTGGCGACCGAGATCCGTGATTTCGTGCTCGAACAGGTCCATCACGTTGATTTGATCGTGGAATGAATTTGCCATGCTCCATCTCGCTCCCAGCTTTGAGCCTATCGATCACACCGCAGACGTTGGCTATCGCCTCTTCGCGTCGACTTTGCCGGAGTTGTTTGAGATTGCAAGCAAAGCGCTGTTTGATGCCATCACCGAATTGGATTCCGTCCAAAAACGTTTGTCGCGCACGGTGCGCGTCGAAGCCGATGACGTCGAAGCTCTGCTCGTGGCCTGGCTGGCGGAATTGAATTACCATTGCGCCACGGATTTTGAATTGTTCAATGCGTTCGAGATTCGATCATTCTCGTCTCGGCATATCGAAGCCGTCGCTTACGGCGAAAAGATCGAGGCCGAACGCCACGAAATCAAAACCGAGATCAAAGCCGTGACCTATCACGGGCTGTATGTGCGAGAGGTCGAACACGGCTGGGAAGCGCAAATAATTTTCGACGTGTAAGGAATTTTCACTCGGGAGGAAACGCTATGTCACTCAATCTTAAAAACGCCCTTGCTCTTTTGAAGCCACAAGAGCAGGCCGAGCTCTTTGAGCATCTAGCAGAACGACTTCATCAGCCCAGCCGGGCCGCTTTGGCGGAATACTATCAAGCACTGCTCAAGCAAAATCCTTCCGCCGAGGAAGCTGCCGCGCCGATTGGAGCAAAACCGTATCGCACTGCCGTAGAGAGAGCTTCTTCCGCCTCAGATCGTGTTCCAAGGATATTGCGACCTACGGCGCGCAACCAATAGCCGCTGCGAAAACGACGACGCGGTTCGAAGAGCTCTATGCGACTTTCGACGGCGAGATGTTCAAGCCGGGGGGCAAGATTGATCTTGCTCCGAACAAACGCTATCGCGTGTTGATCGACAAGGCCGAGCCTGAATCGCCGAAGATTAAAATCCGCGCGTTTCAACGCATATTAGAACGTGCCATCCCTTCCGGCATCGGAGATTTTGCCGAACAGCACGATCATTATTTATATAGGACTCCAAAGAAGTGAAGCCCAAAGTTTTTTTGGACACCAGCCATGTTCTAGCGACGGTGTTTGATGACGATCAATTTCATCACGAAGAAGAATCAAAATTAGCGAGGTCACCATGGCCCGATACCTCGACCCCACCACCGACTTCGGCTTCAAAAAGATCTTCGGCGAAGAAGCCAATTACGCAGCAAGCGCCCAAAGGCGGCATTATGCGCGTGGCCGATCACGTCGATACCGGTTACGGCAAGATCGCCAAACCCAAGCCCTGGGACTTTCGCCTCGATGCGGTTTATTGCATCGCCATCTTGGGCTATGAGATGAACGGCAGCACGAAGGCGGTCAATCGCAACAGCATTCGCAATGACTATCCGCCGCACGAGCTTTTTTATCCCAAGCTGCGCTATCTGACCATCGAGCTGCCGTTGTTCGACGAGAGCAAACCCGAATACGGCCTGGACAAACATCTCAACAAGTGGCTCTACTTTCTCAAATACCTTCCGGAGCTGGACCGCATTCCTGAAATCTTTGCCAATGAAGTCGTTTTCAAAAGGCGTTCTTCGTTGCGGAACTGGCGAATCTTTCGCAAGAAGAGTTGAATCTTTATCAGCGCAACCTGAAATATCTCTGGGATGATTACGCCAAGCTGACCACGGCGGAGAACAAAGGCATCATCAAAGGCAAGGTCGAAGGCAAGATTGAAGGCAAGATTGAAGGCAAGGTTGAAGGCAAGATTGAAGTGGCGGAGGCGCTGCTGCAAGAAGGCAGTGATGTTGCCTTCATCGCAAAAGTAACCGGGCTTTCCGAAGAGCAAATTCGACAACTGCAAAATTCATGAGCCGTCTCCACACCATTTTAGGGCGATCAAACATGTCTGAAATCAAACTCAATAAGCTCGCCGATTATCTCTGGGAAATTCCGCAAGAGGGCAACATGCTGGCGCCGGCGCGGATTTATGCGACCGAGAAAATGCTGCCCAATCTCCTCGCGGATAATGCGCCGCAACAAGCCGCCAACGTCGCGCACATGCCGGGCATCGTGGGCTATTCGCTCGCCATGCCGGACATTCATTGGGGCTATGGTTTCCCCATCGGCGGCGTCGCGGCGTTTGATGTCAATTCCGGCGTGATTTCGCCGGGCGGCGTGGGGTATGATATCAACTGCCTTCGCGGCGATACGCGCGTCCTATCTTCTCATGGCTACACGCGAACGATTGCTGAAATGGAAAACGACCGGCAAGCGGCAGAGTTACGGTGTCAGGATTTCAATGCCAACTGCGATGCCGCAACGAAAGTCGTAGGCTATCTCAAGCGCAGGCCACACACGCCGGTCTATCGCCTCACCTCCGATGCAGGCGACGAAATTATTGCGACTGCCGACCATCCTTTGTGGACGCCGGACGGCATGATTGAATTGCGCAAGCTCCAAGTTGGCGATCGAGTGGCGCGCCATCCCTTCGAGGGGATTCCTTTTGAAGCGCCGGACGAGAGAGTTTTAGTCGACGCAACGAATATTGAAAAAGTTCTGTTCTCGCATGACAAGGGCTCGTCCGGCAATGCCTTGACGCAGATTCTGAATCAACTCGCGGCACGAGAACTTTTACCGCTGCGCGCAAATGCGCCGCAATTGGCCTATCTGCTCAAATTGCTGGGTTATGTTTGGGGCGATGGCTCGATTTATTTCAACGGCGGCAACGGCAAAGGGGCGACGTGGTTTTATGGCAACGCGGACGATTTAGAAACGATTCGTGCCGATGTCGCGGCCGCCGGATTCACGCCTTCGCGCATTTATGCGCGTGAGCGCCGTCATCGTATCACGACAACTTACAATCAATATGAATTCAAGCGACGTGAGCACGCTTTCAAAGTTGTCGGGAGCGGGTTCGCGACATTGCTGGCCGCGCTCGGCGCGCCGCTAGGAAACAAAGCCAAGCAAGATTTCGAGTTGCCAAGCTGGCTTTTTCAAGCACCGCGCTGGCAGCAACGCCTTTTTCTCGCCGCATATTTTGGCGCGGAGCTTTCTTCGCCGCGCGCTTTTGAAAAACGAAATCATAATTTCATGCCGCCCATGCTTTCGCTCAATAAACGCGCTGACCATGCGGAGAGCGGCCGCGTTTTTCTCGAAAGCCTCAGCCGGCTTTTGTCAGGTTTCGGCGTGATCACCAAGAAGATCAGCGCGCGCGAAGAACAAACCAATGTTGATGGCAGCAAGTCTTTGCGTTTGCGGCTGATTCTTTCTTCGCAAACCGAAAGCTTGCTCAACCTGTGGAGCCGGATCGGATTTGAATATAATCGCAGCCGCCGCGCGCTAGCGAATGTGGCGATTGCATATCTCAAAAATAAAGCCGCTCTTGTGCAAATTCGCGAGGAAGCCGCAAATGCTGCGTTCGTATTGCAGGCCCAAGGCGTTGCTCCACAAACCATCTACGATACGCTTGTCGGCGAACGCGGCAATCGTCGTTTTGTGGAGCGCTCATTGTATGAAGGCCGGGCGACTTCGGCGCGCATCGGCTCTTCTTTTATGACCTTCGACGAATATCGCGTAGAAGCGACGCTGGGCTTGAGCGAATGCGGCATGGTGTGGAGCCGCATCATCCGTCTCGAAGAAATTCATTTCCATGGAGAAGTTTATGATCTCACGGTGGCGCATCATGATCATAACTTCGTCGCCAACGGCTTCGTCGTTTCCAACTGCGGCGTGCGCCTCATGGCTTCCGCGCTCACGCGTGAGGAAGTCGCGCCCAAGATGCAGCAACTCATGGCGTCGCTGTACAACAACGTGCCCACCGGTGTCGGCGCGAGCGGGCGTCTCACGCTCAAGCAAAAAGAATTAGAAGAAGTGATGACGAGCGGCGCGCATTGGGCTATGAAGAACGGTTATGGCTCGGAAGGCGAACGCGATTTTATCGAAGAGCATGGCGAGATGAAAGGCGCGCAGCCGGATTTGATTTCAAGCAAAGCCAGCGAGCGAGGAAGGCCGCAACTCGGCACGCTGGGCAGCGGCAATCATTTTCTCGAAGTCGGCTACGTCGCGGAAATTTTCGATGCGCGCGCTGCCGAGGCGTTGGGTTTATTTCAAGACCAAGTCACGGTCATCATTCATTGCGGCTCGCGCGGGTTTGGTCATCAAGTTTGTGAAGACAATCTTGGCGTGATGGACAAAGCGATGCACAAGTACGGCATCACGTTGCCCGATCGGCAACTCTGCTGCGCGCCGATCGCTTCTCCCGAAGGACAAAATTACCTCGGCGCGATGCGCGCGGCGGTCAACTTTGCGTTCGCCAATCGCCAGATCATCGCGCATTGGACGCGTGAATCGTTTTCGCATATCATGAACAAAGCGCCCAAATACATCGGCCTGCGCACCATCTATGAAGTCGCGCACAACATCGCGAAGATGGAGAAGCACGTGTTCAAGGGCGTGGAGCGCGAAGTGTGTGTGCATCGCAAAGGCGCGACGCGCGCGTTTCCCGCCGGGCATCCGCATATCCCCGAAGTCTATCAAGAAGTCGGGCAGCCGGTTTTGATCCCTGGTGATATGGGGAGATATTCATATGTGCTCGTGGGCGCGCCCGGCTCGATGGAACAAACCTTCGGCTCGACGTGTCACGGCGCGGGCCGCGCGATGAGCCGCAAAAAAGCCATGAAAATGGCGGAAGGCCGTAACATCGCCAAAGAGATGCAAGATCAAGGCATCTACGTGATGGGCGCGAGCCGCCGCACGATCGACGAAGAAATTCCAGAGGCGTATAAAGACGTGGCCGACGTGGTCGATACGTGTCACATGGCCGGCATCTCGCGCAAGGTGGCGCAACTTCGGCCGTTGGGATGTATTAAAGGATGAGCGTGAACGTGGATAAAATGTTCGATTGAAAACTTTGGATATTCACTAAAACCGGGAGTTTGAGAATGAGAAACAACCTTTTGGAGCGCATCGCGATTGTGCCAAGCATCTGTCACGGCAAGCCTCATATTCGAGGAACGCGAATCATGGTAGAGCAAGTTTTAGATTTGTTATCAGACGGCGCCGGCCCTAATGAGATCATCTCGGAAGATTTTCCGGACTTGACATCAGAAGACATCCGAGCTTGTATCGCGTTTGCCAATCAATTTCTTGCAAACGATGAGATCCATCTTTATGAAGCGCAGCGGGTGGAGGCGGCGTGAAGTTGCTCATCGATCATTGCGTGTCGAAGCGCACCTCGGATTTCCTCGTGTCAATCGGCCATGAAGTGACTCTGCTCAAAGAACTCGGGCTTGAAACGCTGGACGATCCCGAAATTCTTGAATTGGCGGCGACACGAGACGAAGTTTTGATCACTGAAGATAGAGGGTTTGGCAATGTTGTGAAATACCCGCCCTCTTCTCATCAAGGTGCAATCGTATTAATCATTCGAACGCGCAACAGAAAAGGCCTTCATGAAGCTCTTCGGCAATTTCTGCAAAACAATGATCGTGAAAGGTTGCGCCAGAAGCTTGTAGTAATAAATGAGCAATTAGCCCGAGTTCGGAAATAACTTTAGCCCAAAATTTCCTCTAGTCACGCGCAGAGAGGCTCAGACGGTGAAGCGAAAAGGGCAACATGGCTAGGTGTTAGGATAAGTCAAGGAGTAGGCTCGCCCTATGACGATTCTTGCAACAGACAAAGCTCAAGTGGAGAAAGTCGTTCGCGCCTTTGCAGAGAAGCTCGTGGATCGGCTCGGCGATCAGGTTTATGAAGTGATCTGGTATGGCAGCACTGCGCGCGGCGACGCGGAAAAAGAATCCGATATTGACGTGGCCGTGATTTGCCAGAGCGACGATGCCAAAACCGAAGATTTCGTTTGGGGTCTTGCGAGCGACCTCGGTCTTGATTACGACACATTCCTCGACGTGCGCGTCATTAGCCGCGAACGCTTTTATGGAGAATGGGGCGAGCTTTCTTATCTTGCGGAAGACATTCAAAGCGAGGGCATTCCAATATGGACAAGAAGCGAAAAAGCAACGGCAACAAGCTGATCGAAATAGCCAAAAGAAATTTGTCCGAGATGCGAGCCATGTTTGAAAGCCGGCATTATTATGGAACGGTCAATCGCGCATACTATGCCATGTTTCAGGCCGTATCCGCGCTGCTTCTCCTGGATGGCTTGCGATTCAAAAAACATATGAGCCTCATCTCCGCTTTTGGCCGACATTACGCAAAAACCGATGTGGTTCCACGCGAATATCACCAACTTTTGAGTAAAGCTTACGAAACACGCAACAAAGCAGATTATGATGTTGATATGGTTATCGATCACGAATTGGCAGGCTTGTATTGCCAAAAAGCGGAAGAGTTCGTGGCATTCATCGAACAGGAGATGCTCAAAAAGACTTCTCAGCCCGAAGGACAGGCAGGAGTGTGAAAGAATAAAAAGCATTGCGAATCACGGCGAAATTTCTATCTTCGCTCCGCATCAATTTGGCGAGAGGCTGTGCTTCCCGCACCGGGAAGTGAAGCCTCTTTTCATTTTAAAAAGTTCGCGAACTCTAAAAATTGAAAAATGGAAATCCCTCATATTGAATTGATCATGTGGAGCGCTTTCGGGTTGTTCGTCATGGCCATGCTCCTGTTGGATTTGGGCGTGCTCAATCGCAAATCGCATGCGCTCTCGATCAAAGAGGCGGCGATCTGGTCCGCGGTATGGATTGTTTCCGCGCTCCTCTTCAGTTTTGCGATTCAGCAGACGCTGGGCATCGAGAAGGCTGGCGAGTTTCTGACCGGATACTTGATCGAAAAATCGTTGAGCGTCGACAATATTTTCGTCTTCATCATCATCTTCAGTTACTTCAAAGTAAGCCCCGAGCAGCAACCGCGCGTTTTGAAATGGGGTATCCTCGGCGCGCTGGTCATGCGCGGCCTGCTCATCGGCGTGGGCGCGGCGCTCATCGTGCGTTTCCATTGGATGACCTATGTTTTCGGCGCTTTGTTGCTGCTCACAGTTGCGAAAATGGTGTTATTGGATGATGACAGCTTCAAGCCGGAAGACAATCCGCTGTTGCGCCTCTTTCGCCGTTTCATGCCGGTCAGCACGCAATATCATGGCGAAAGTTTTTTTATCCGCGATCATGTCGGACGTTTATTGGCGACGCCGCTGTTGCTCGTCGTGCTCGTCGTCGAAAGCTCGGACCTGATTTTCGCGCTCGATTCGATTCCCGCCATCTTCGCCATCTCCCACGATCCTTTCATCGTTTATACTTCGAACATCTTCGCCATCATGGGGCTGCGTGCGCTCTATTTCCTGCTCGCCGGCATGGCGAAGCACTTTCACTACCTCAAGCCCGGCATCATTCTCATACTTTTCTTCGTTGCCATAAAAATGTTGATTGTCGACCTCTATAAAATTCCCACCTACGTTTCTCTTATCGTCATTGGCGTTATTTTGACTGCGTCAATCGTGGCTTCGTTGTTCTTGCAACGCAAAGCAAAGAGCGACGCCGCAGAGCCTGCCGAAGAAAAAAGCGATCCCCAGATTTCCCGGCGCCCTAGCGAAGACTATCAAAACGGACGCATCCGCCCTTTGACGAGGATTGAAAAAAAGGACGACATCGTCGCGCGCTAACAGGCTTGCCGACTCTCCAGTTGCATCTTCAGCGAAAAATGGTTAGTTTCTTTTTGAGATTTTATAATCGACGACACTCTCGCAGACGGAGGAGGAGATGAACGAGGCAGTCACCCCTGCGCAAGCCAAACCGCAGAAGCTGAATTTACAATCGCGCCCGAGCCGCTTGATTGCTTATTACGCGTTGCTCTTCTTTTTTATTTTTCTCACCACCCGCCTTTTAGGCGAATTGGGAAGCGCCCAGTATAACCTTGAAAAATTCGAGAAGATCAATCAGCTCATTCAAAGCGCTTTTGACTATTGGAAAAATTTTGACGAAGTCGCAAGCACGTTGTTCGCGCTACTGCTGGCTTTCATTTTCGCGCTGCCGGTAGCTTGGGTTTATACGCTTTCCAAAAGTGCGGAAGAATACGACCCCTCGCTGGTGCAGACGATCGTCGTGCTCGCGATGATTGTCACGGGCGTGATGATCATCGTGGGCACGGACCTCGCGCGCGCTTTCGGCCTCGTCGGCGTCGTTGCCGCGGTGCGGTTCAGGAATACGCTCAAAGACACGAAAGACGCGGTTTATGTTTTTATCTCCGTGGGCCTCGGTATGGCTTGCGGCTTCGGCGTTTATCATATCGCGGTTTGGCTTTCCGTGGCGATGACGCTGACGATGTATCTGTTGTGGAAGTATAAATTCGGGCAATCTTTGCGTGAAGGCGCAGGAGCATTCGGCGGCAAAGGCAGCAAGAAAGCCGCACCATCAGCCTTCGGTCAAGTTCCCGCAACGACGACGGAGCGCGTGGAGCAGGCTTTAGAGCGGCAATTTCGACTGCGGCAATGGGTGGAACTCGGTTTGGATAAAGATAAAAAGAAACCGAATGCCGCTTTGATTTTGGAAGTGAAGAATGTGGGCACAGCGCAAAATCAGCTTGACAAGCTGCTCGCCGAGTTTGGCGGAAAATGGCAATTGTCAAACGTGCACGTAAGCACCCAAGGAAAAACCGTGATGGAGTACGTCGGCCGTATCGCCAAAGACGCGGCCCCGGCGGCGTTGCTCGCTACGCTGCAAGGGCGCGCGAAAGATTTCATCAACGGCGTGGAATACCTCTCGCTCAAAGGCATGAAGGGGCAGAAGTCCAAAGCGAATGAAGCCGCTGATGACGATGAATAACGTTTGCAAAAAACCCACGCGTGTAACGTGTAAGGTGTTGCGGCTGTATGAGACGGCCCAATTCAGCTCCTGCTCGTTTGCGTTGGAATGGATAAGGCGGTTTGATAAAAACGCGAGGTTCATATGGCCGAAATTTCCAGCGTCATGGAATTTCCCAAAACCAAATTCGGCGTGCCGGTCAACGTCGGCATTCGCGGCGGCGATTTGCCCACGCGTTATTTCGCGGGCATTGCATTGTTGCTGTTGACGCTAGCCTCGGTGCCAGCGCTCGCGGTCTCGTTCAGCGCGATCAAAATTTGGGCGTTGCTCATCGGCATGAGCGGCACGATTTTGCTGATGTGCGGTTTGGTGTTTTCACAAAAGACGCACTACGCCGGATTGATGTTGATCTTCGCGCCGTTCGTGATTTTGGCGCTCGTCGCGCGGAATCTGAACTGGCTCGCGGCGCTCATGGGATTGACGTTCATCAGTATGGTCACTTTCAATCTCGTGACCAAACGTTGCGGCGTCAATCGCCTGCTCGGCATCGTCAGCGTGGATGAGTCCACGGCTTGTGATACGCCTGCACTCTCCGAGAATAAATCAGCATAACCCGCCTCTCATCTCTCGAATCTCGAACACTGCCCATATCATGCGAATCAAACTGATCTTGCTTGCGACAACAGTTGTGCTTGGACTCGAGCCGCCCGCCGTATTCGCGCAGCCGCTCGAACATCGCCTGCATTTGAGCAAGTATGAAAGCGCGTTGCTCGCCGGTTTTCCGCTCACGCTGTGGGCGGGAAAAAAGCTTTATCATCCGGACCCGAGCTTTCGCGAGCACGACCGTGGCTGGAAAAATCCGCTCGATGCGGCTGCTCGTGCAGTCTTGCACAACCGTCTCTTTCAAAACCATGAAAAGATTCCGAAAGTCATCAGCGATCAACTGCGCAATGCGCTTTTGATCTACCCGTTGCTTTATCTTCCCAGAAAAAATCACCCCACTTACGAATTTCACGAGCAGCCGTTCGCCCTCTGCGACGATGCGCGCTTCTTTCTTTCTTATGCCGAGGCGCACAGCGCGACCTTTTTCGTCACGCATTTGGCCAAATTTATTTCCAATCGCCATCGCCCGTGGGTGGCCTATCAAAATTTTTCTTCGCCATTGTACAAGGGCGAGACGCCGGAGCGCGCGAACGTGTCCTTTTTTTCCGGCCATGCTTCGACGGCGTTCGCTTCGGCGTCATTTCATCATCGCATGTTGCAACGTTTCCAGGGCAAGCGGTTGGGTGATGCGGAAGTGTGGGGCGTGTATCTCGCGGCGGCTTTGACGGGCGTGGCGCGCATCAGCGCGGATAAACATTATCTCACGGACGTGCTCACGGGCGCAGTGGTGGGAACGTTGGTTGCGCGGTGGGTAGTTGATCTTTCCGATTACGCGATCATCGAGCGTTCGGGCATTGCCCCTCAAGATCGCGCGTTTCCGATCTTAGTTTTGAATATCGCACTTTAGAGCGCTATTTAAAGTTTCCGAAACCGCGGTGGACGCGAATTTTTTATCTCACCAAAAGAATTTTTTGCGCGGCATGATGCGCGCGCCCCTGCGCATCGCTGAAGCGCAAGCGCACGAAGTAAGTTCCGCTCGCCACAAATTCGCCGCGCGCATCTTTTCCCTCCCAAACGACGCGCTGCCTCCCTGCTGCCTGCCAGTGTTGCGCGAGCCGCGCGATTTCTCTTCCCTGCAAATCATGCACGCTGACCGTGACGTAACTTCGTTGCCGTAATTCATAGCGCAGTGTGACGCGCGCATCGCGCTTCGCTTGGAACGGATTGGGATAACTCGGTTCCAATTGCAATGCCGAAGGAAACACGGCCTCGCTCCGCTCCGCAACGGCATTTCCAATTGATGTGCCGAGCACGGTATGGCGCGCGATCAACACTCCTAACTCATCGACGATTTCCAAATGCACGGAGTCCGCGCCGAACACGGTGACGCGGCCATACGCGTCGTTGAAACTGCTCGTTTGCGCGCCGCTGTTCCAAATATTGAAGCCGAACAATTGCAGCAAAAATGCCAAGCGCGAGTTGGATTGCTCCAACGCACCCGCCATCAATTCCGGCAGCCCGGCATTCGCGCCGTCGTCAATGGCTGCGGTGTGCGTATCGCCCGTGAGCACGATGACGTTTTTGATTTGACGGTCGGCAAGGAATTGCGAAAGCATTTCTTGATCCGCCGGAAACCCCGCCCATTTATCGCTCAAACCCAGCGCCACCCGCAAGAGTGAACTCGCGCCCTGCCCGGGAAGAACGATCGTGCTGTCTTGCAAGCTCACGGAAAGATCGATGACTTTTCGCAAGCCGCGATTGAACGGCACGGTCGATACGATGAACTTCCAATCCCCAGGGGAATTTTGCAATTCGCGTAATAGCCAGTCCCTCTGATTCTCGCCGCGCAACGTGGTATCGCCCGCCAAGATTGAATGATTTTGCGAAGGCGCGAACTCGATGCTGTCGGTTATCGTATTGCGCACGAACGCTTCGAGATTCGGGCTGCGTTGGCTGCGCGTATCGAGCATGAAAAAATCTGCGTTGCCGAACGTGAATTTGTGCCATATGCCGCCCTCCGCATTGGCGAGCGGATAGCCCGGAAAAAGTTCTTGATACGCGCGAATATTGTTGGCTCGGCTTTGCGTTGAAACGTGCACGGTCAACAATGATTCGGGGCGCGGGTAACTTGTGGCCGAAGCATCGTCGTTCATGTAATCGTGATCGTCGAAGACGTAATTGATCGGCGCGAGGCGCAGCACTTTTTGCAGCGCGTAGATGGTGTCGTATTTCGCGCGATAGGTCGCTTGAATGCGCGCCAAATCCGCGCTGAAGACGCGCTGCGGGTTGCGCGGCGAATCCGTGGTGTCGGAATAGGTCCAATCGCCGATTTGCAAAAAGAAGCGCGGCTCATCTTGGGCCATGACCTCGAAGATGCGGCCGTCTTCCGGGCGCGGCTGGCTGCGATTGACGACGCACGAGCCAAACGCGAAGTGAAACGGCTCACGCGCGCCGGGCACGGGAAAAGTTTTGAAACGGCGAATCTCTCCGGCAGGCGCACCGTTGATGAGCGCTTGGTAGTAGTAAAGTTGATTGGGCAGAAGGTTTTTGATTTCGATCAGAGCTGTGAAATCACGTTCCGGCGCCGTCGTACTTGCCGTTCCGAATGCGCTATTGCTAAAATCCAGCGTCGTCGCAAGCCGAATGTTCGCGCTTGCCGCAGGCTCGACACGCAGATAAAAACGCGCGCTATTTTCCGTAACCGCGCCGGCAAAGGGTCCGCGAGTGAGCGATTGGGCAAATGTTGCGGCGCAAAGAAAGCTCAACAGCAGCAAGGCTGCGCACTTGATGCTGCTGTTCCCAGCAATGTGGAGGTGGAACGGCTTCATGAGGACCTTTACGTTTGCGAGGCGAGTAGCGAAGTGAAATCATAAGGAAATATATTGGAAGGGGCTTCAATCGGCAAGCGTTTTTTCGATGCAAAGCAGTATGCTTTTGTTCACAAGCGGCGCTTTTATGAGCTCAAGCGTTCGAAACAAAGGTTGTGAGGCAGAGCATTTTCACTTATATTGCAAACTGGATGATGACGGAATGCACAATCAAAAATAGGTTTTATGTTGCAAACTTCTAAGCTCGACAAACCGCCGGCTCAACGTATCGATCTCGGTCTTGCATGGGAATGGGAATACGACCAAGCGTTCATCGAACAATTGGTGAGCGCCTGTTGCCGCGAGGGAATTTCCACGTGCGTCATCGCGCCTGCCAATGTGGAAAAAATTACGAACGAGTATCGCGCCGGGGAGCTCGTTTTTGATTTTTATCTCGATCGCGGCTCGGATGCAATGAAAGAATTTTTGCCGCTGGCGCAAGCGGTGGAAACGAGCGGCAGCCGCATCGTCAATAGCTACGCTGCGATGCAATGGGCCATTGACAAAGCCACGATGCATTTAGAGTTTTTGGCAGCCGGATTGGATGTTCCCTTTACGATCATTCTCTCGCCGTATAGCAAACAACCTAAAATCGAAATTGCCGCATTCGATAAGCTCGGCCAGCCTTTCATCATCAAGCCTGCGATTGGCGGCGGCGGCATGGGTGTCGTCACCGGCGCGGAAACGCTGGCGGATATCGTGCAAGCGCGCATGAGCCAAAATCGTCAAAAGTATCTTCTTCAAAAAAAGATCGAGCCAGTGCTGCTCGGACGCAAGCGCGCGTGGTTTCGAGCTTATTATGTGCTCGGCGATACCTATCTTGTGTGGTGGGACGATCTGACTCACATTTATCAATATTTGGAAGCACAGGAAGAGCGTGAGTTTTATCTTTCTCCGATGCGAGACCTCATCAATAAAATCGCCAAAATCTCGGGACTGGATTTCTTTTCCGCGGAAATTGCCTTGACGCCTGATGGCCGATTCGTCGTGGTCGATTATGTGAATGAAGTCTGTGACATGCGTTCACAAGGCAAGCATGCTGACGGTGTTCCCGACCGTCTTGTAACAGAGATCGTCACTTCCCTTGTCACCTTCGTCCTTCGACAGAAACACCGGGGGCAGACCAAAGAGTTCTCATTGTGTGCAGCTGAGATGAAGAAGCGCAGCTATCAGGCTGCCGTAGTTTGAAAAAACGGTCAAAGGCTGCAGTTTTTAAAAAAAAGTCAAAAAAGTGCGACATTTCAGTTGCAATCGCTAGTCTCGTTTGCTATATTCGGCCACTTTAAAATAAACGTGAAATTGCGGGACAGGTTTATAGCAGATTTCACGAATTGGAGTAAGGTCGCCGCAGCCGCCTGAGCGACGCGCAGAAGAGAATAAAGCAGCTTTTTAAATAAAGACGACGGGTTGGAGATGAAATGGCTACTTTGTCAACGAAGGACGACGAGGTAGTGCATGCGCTGCGAATGAACGACCCCTCCTGTTTCTTCAACCCAATCTCCTAAGCTTCAACTCCAAGCCACGTATCATTTACTTTTCAATTTTCATTTCATAACTTGGAATGAAAGTGCTTTTTGAATCTCAGGAAGCCGAGTGCCATAAGCGCTTCCGGATTCAACGTGGTGCCTTGTAAGACCCGGATTCACCCTCCCAACAACCTGTGCAACAATACATTTTCGAGCCGGAAGTAAGTTGCGGGAAAAGATACCGTAGGTGAAGTGCTTTATCTTTGGGATGATGCGGTGGCGGTTTGCGGTAGAAATTGACTGTGCGACTTACTGCTGTATTAGGCCTTTCTCTTTGGTCCATACTCTGGCTGGAGAGGCACGCCGTTGGTGGAAAACAATCATTTTCTCAAGCGCGGATCGGGTAGCTCTTCTCTTGGGAAAAAATTTCATTGAGTGCTTTTCTATTTGATGTACCAACTCCAAATTCGCCTTTAAGATTTCCATTCGATTCAATAGGAGTTGTTGCATCTGCGCAAGAAAGGTAGGTGCGAAATGGAGGAAAACTTTAACATGAGGTATGGAGGCATTACCTATGCGAGTCCCTCGCGTTGTCGCCGCTCGCCGGTTGCCAGGTGGCTTCTTTCTGCCCTTGGTGCTGGCACTCGTCGCTTGTTCAACTTCCCCTTCCGAGCAACTCCTCCAGGCTGAAAAATCGCTCGGCACTTTGGAGGCGAAAGGGGCGGAGCAGTACCTCACCTTCGAGATTGCCGAGCTCCGGCGAGGAATCGAAGTAGCGAAAAAGGACATTCGCAACAATCGCGCAGAGATCGCCGGAACTGCCCTCGACAATATTTGCGCGAAGCTTGACAGTTGTAGCGTGGCGTTGAGCAAGCTCAAGTCCTACGCAGAAACCCGCAGCCGCCAGCAGCTTGCTTTTCTCGGCGCACAGTTGACGACTTTGGAAAGTGCGCTGGAGCGGTTGCCGAAATTAACCTACGTCGATCAAAATCGTTATGATATCCACATGCACCGGCTGCGGCGGTATCATAAAGATTTGCAGAACATGGAAGCGCTGATCGCGAGCGAAAACTTTCCGGAAGCTTTGGAGAAAGGCTCTACCATTCAACTGCAAGTGGCAAAGATTTTTTCCGGTTTGAGCGACGTTTCTCCGGAAATTGTTCAAGCGCAACAAACCGCCTCCAAGCCTGCAGAAAAGCCGACCAAGCTTGCAGGCGTATTATCCGTTACCGCGCAGTAAGCTTTCGCACAACAATTCGCGCACCTCAGGCCGTCTTTTTTTGAAATCGGAAAGACGAAAAGGATTTATTTTTCAAAATCAACCTCGTTCATTTAGTTGACGCTTCTTTTTATTCGCCTCGACTTCCACCATTCTTTTTTCATACCTGCCTTGCGCCGGATCGGCAACTTTTTTTCTAATCCATTACGCACTTTCTTTCAGCCAGCTCTATTCTCCGATATTTTCACGGAAAAATCTATTGCCTTTTTGAGCATTTTTCGTGAGATTTCAAAACACATCTTAGGCATGCATCTTTGGAGATCTCATCGACATGAAAGCCGAACTCGACAAAACATTCGAGGCCTTGTTGCCTGCCGCGCGGGAAGCAGGCCAGGAACATCTTTTTTATTTCTGGGACCAGCTTTCAAAAGAATCCCGTCTGCACTTGCTCCGGCAAATTTCGGAAATCGATTTCAAGCTCATTGAGCGGCTCTATCGCAACGTGGTGCTGGAAAAACGCGCGGTGCAGGCGGCTGTGTTGGAGCCTGCACCGATCATCACCCTTGCGCATCAAAAAAAACACCTGCGCGAATGCGAAGAAATGCGCCAACGCGGTGAAGAGTTTTTGAGGCGCGGCCAAGTGGGCGCAATTCTCGTCGCCGGCGGTCAGGGCTCGCGGCTCGGCTTCGATCGGCCCAAAGGCGTATACCCGGTCGGCCCGGTCAGCAGCAAAAGCCTTTTTCAGCTGCACGCGGAAAAACTTCTGGCGCGCTCTCGACGTCATGGCGGTTTCATTCCGTGGTACATCATGACTAGCCGAGCAAACGATGATGAGACACGCGCATTTTTTGAGAGGCATAATAATTTCGGCTATCCGGCCCGAGATATTTTCTTTTTCGTGCAAGGCACGATGCCAGCGATCGACGATAACGGCAAAGTCATTATGGACGCCGTCGACAACATCTTCATGAATCCCGACGGGCACGGCGGAACGATCATCGCGTTGGGTAAGAGCGGCGCGCTCGACGACATGCGCAAGCGCGGCCTCGCCGAGGCCTTCTATTTTCAAGTGGACAATGTGCTGGTTGATATCTGCGATCCTCTCTTTATTGGTTACCATACGGCCGCGAGCGCGGATATGAGCGCGAAAGCTTGCGGCAAGCGTGACGCTTATGAAAAGGTGGGCGTACTCGGAAAGAAAGGCGGCAAATACGCCGTTATTGAATACAGCGACATGAGCGACAAAGATAAAGAAGCGCGCAATGCCGACGGCACGCTGAAATATCATGCGGGCAGCATCGGCATTCACATGTTTCGCGTCGAATTTCTCACACGCGAATTGCAGGCCGGTAAAAAGTTGCCCTGGCATTCGGCGCACAAAGAGATTTCTCATATCAACGCGAGCGGCGAGCTCGTGCAACCCGATGCGGCCAATGGTTATAAGTTCGAGACTTTCGTGTTCGATGCGCTCGCGGACGCGAAAACTTGCGTGTTGTTGGAAGTCGCTCGCCAAAGCGAATTCAGCCCGATTAAAAATTTTTCGGGCGTGGATTCACCCGCAACCGCAGAGCGCGATCTTTGCAACTTTTATGCGGCTTGGCTCGAAAAAGCAGGTGTCTACATCGAACACGATGCAGGCGGCCGGCTCAAAGCCAAGATTGAAATCAGCCCGCTGTTTGCGAATGATGCCGAAGAGTTGGCGCGAAAAATCCCCGCGGGTTTGAAAGTGGAAGAGACGCTGTATCTAGCCTAGGTCGTAGCGCAGGCCTCCTGCCTGCAAACCAAGCAGGCAGGAGGCCTGCGCTACAAAAACTTCGTGAGGGACGGATGGATAAAAATAAAGTCGCAGACATTCTCGACGAGATCGGCACGTTGCTCGAATTGAAAGGCGAGAATCCTTTCAAAACGCGCGCGTATGGCAATGCCGCGCGCACGCTGCGCGGTTTGACCGAAGACTTGCACGAGCTGGTCGTCGAAAACCGTTTGCGTGAAGTCAAAGGTATCGGCGAGGCGCTTGCCAGTAAAATTACTGAACTTGTCACCACCGGCCGCCTGCAATACTACGAAAACCTCCGCAGCACTTTTCCCTCCGGCTTAATGGACATGCTCCGCATTCCCGGCTTCGGCCCGAAAAAAGCCAAACGTCTTTTTGAAGAATTGGGCATTGGGTCGATCGATGATTTAGAAAAGGCCTGCAATGAAGATCGCCTCAGCGGGTTGGAGGGCTTCGGTGCGAAGAGCCAGCAAAAAATTTTGGAGGGTATTCAACAGATCCGGCAATTCTCCGGACGGCATCTCTTTCATGTCGCGGCGCAAGCCGCATTGCCTCTTTTCGAAGCCGTGAAAAAGCATCCGAAAGTGATACGCGCCGAGCTCGCGGGCAGCTTGCGCCGAAATAAAGAAACGATCAAAGATATCGACATCGTGGCAAGCTGCAAAGATTCTGACCGTGAAGCGATCTTTGAGTTTTTCGTCAAACAATCCGGCGTGCAAAGCGTCATCGCAAAAGGCGAAACCAAAAGCAGCGTGCTGCTCGAAAACGGAATTCCCGCTGATCTTCGCCTCCTCAAAGACGCGCAATTTCCCTATCTGCTCCATCACTTCACCGGCTCTGCGGAACACAATATTGCCATGCGCGGTTATGCGCAAAAGCTCGGCATCAAAGTGAGCGAGCACGGGCTCTTTCGCGGCGAAAAGTTGATTCCCTGCAAAGACGAAGCAAGCATCTTCGCCGCGCTCGGCATGCAATACGTGCCGCCGGAGATGCGCGAAGACATGGGCGAGATCGAAGCCGCGCTCGACAATGCCATTCCCGACCTGATCGAAAAAAAAGATTTGCGCGGCGTGCTGCACTGCCATTCCACGCACAGCGACGGCTCCAATTCGATTCGCGAAATGGCGGAAGCGTGCCAGGCGTTGGGCTTCGAATATCTCGGTATCTCCGACCATAGCATGTCCGTATATTACGCCAACGGTTTGCAGCCCCCGCGCGTGAAGGTTCAGCACAAAGAGATCGACAAGCTCAACGCGGAGATGAAAGGCTTTCGCATCTTCAAAGGCACGGAGTGCGATATCCTGCCCGACGGCCGTTTGGATTATCCCGACGAAGTGCTCGCAAGCTTTGATTTCGTCGTGGCCTCGATTCACAGCAGCATGAACATGACCGAAGAGAAAGCCACGCAGCGCATCATCAAAGCGATGAAGCATCCCGCGGTGCGCATTCTCGGCCATCCCACCGGGCGTTTGCTGCTCGGTCGCGACGGCTATCCCATCAACCATCGCAAAGTGATCGACGCGGCGGCGGAGTTAGGCGTGTGCATCGAAATCAACGCCAGCCCGTATCGTTTTGATTTGGATTGGCGCCATTGCAAATACGCGCGCGACAAAGGCGTGCCCATCAGCATCAATCCCGACGCACACAACCGCGACGGGATTGCCGATATTTTCTACGGCGTCGGCATCGCGCGCAAAGGCTGGCTGCGAAAGAAAGACGTGCTCAACACTAAAAACACGAAAGACCTCGCCAAATGGTTCAGCACGAAGAAATGACGGAGCAAGGCACAAACCCGAGACCTTCGGCGCGGGGACGATTGTTTTGGGGCGGCATATTGATCGTCTTTGGCATTCTCCTCTTGTTGGATCGGATGAATGTTCTAGAAATCGGTGAGGTGGTGCACGACTATTGGCCGCTGATTCTCGTGGTCATCGGAATCAAGATGATTTTGTTCCCTTCGCGCCCGCGCACGCAAACTTCCACCTCCTCGACCGAGCCGCAACCGCCCCCGAATTTTTGGCAGACCACGAGCGATCCCGGCATGGTCAGCAATTATCTCACGGAAAACCGTTTCATCGGCGACATTCACCTGCAGCTTAAAAGCGAGGATTTTCGCGGCGGTACGGTTTCAACGTTTATCGGCGACATCAAACTCGACATCTCTAACGTGGCGATCACAACAAACGGCGACCGTTTTCTCACGATCTCCGGTTTTATCGGCGACGCGACGTTGCACATGCCCAAGAATATCGCGCACTCGATTCAAGCCACTGCATTCATCGGCGATTTTAATGTGTTCGGCAAGCACAACAGCGGCTTCGGCCTGAATCCTATTTATAAATCTGCAGATTACGATCAGGCTGAAGTGCGTTTGAACGTTCGCATAACGTTTTTCATCGGAGATGTAAAAATTTTGTGAGGCCGGAACGCGACGGCAAGGAGACCGCGCGACGGCATGAGATTTTGCGCAAATTGAAAAAGCTTTATCCCGATGCCGAATGCGCGCTATACTTTTGCAATGCTTATGAATTGCTGATCGCCACGATCTTGTCGGCGCAATCGACCGACAAAACCGTGAATGAAGTCACGCCCGCCTTGTTTGCAAAATACCCTGCGCCCCGTGAATTGGCTCAGGCTGATTTGGCCGAGTTGGAGGGGCTGATTCATGCCACCGGCTTTTTTCGCGCCAAAGCGCGGAACTTGCTGGGCTGCGCGCAAGTTTTAGTCACGCAGCACCGCGGCGAAGTTCCGCAAACCATGGCAGAGTTGACGGCGCTCCCCGGTGTAGGCCGCAAAACCGCGAACGTGGTTTTGGGGAATGCTTTCGGAAAGAATGAAGGCATCGTCGTCGATACCCACGTGCAGCGGCTCTCGCAGCGTTTGGGCTTTACCAAGCAAACGCAGCCGGAAAAGATCGAGCAAGATTTGGTGCGTTGGGTGCCGCAAAAAGATTGGACGGTTTTCTCGCATCGTCTGATTTTGCACGGTAGACAGGTTTGCGCGGCGCGCAAGCCGAAGTGCGAGGCCTGTGCGTTGACTCGCAAATGTCCGGCGAGTTTGGTTTAACCCATAAAATTTCTCCGCGCTTCCGCAAATACCGAGGTGTCAGCTAGTATCAAGGACGATTATGGATTTCAAAAAAATTTTCAAGCCCCGGATCATTCAAGAATGGACCAGCCTGCTGAGAGAAAAAGACCTAAAAGGTTTTATCAAAGCGAAGGGTTGGAAGGTCGTGGCTGCGATTTTTTTGTATTATCTGATTCGTGATTCCATCCTTTACGTCATCATTCCGCTCATGATTGCACAAGGTTTTATTTGCCGTTGAAGCCCGGTTAGAACAGGACCAACAGGACAGGATATGAGAATAAGCTCGAAGCTAGTCATCCTTCTTTTTGCCACGATCACGTGCGTCGGCTGCGATCAAGTCTCGAAACATTTTGCCAAATCCCTCCTGCAATACAGCGGTCCCCAATCGTTCTTTTCCGACCTCTTGCGCTTTCATTACGCCGAGAACCCCGGCGTAGCCTTCAGCTTGGGCGCGCAATTGCCCGAACACATTCGCATGGCGCTCTTCGTCGTGGGCACGAGCATTTGTTTGACGCTGCTGCTCATCTACATCGTGCGCGCCGACAACCGCAATCGTTTGCACCTGCTCGCGCTCAGCCTCATCTTCGCCGGCGGCATAGGCAATCTCATCGACCGCATTTTCCGCGACGGCCGCGTCATTGATTTTCTCAACCTCGGCATCGGCGATTTCCGCACTGCGATTTTCAACATCGCCGACATGGCTATTTCCTTCGGCATGGTGCTATTGATCGCGACCTCGTTTTGGGCCTCCGAGGCCGTGAATGAAGAGATCACCCGCTCGACGACGTGAAGCGTCGCTCGCCTCACCACGCCTCTCTTTCCAAATACTTTTCATCTCTATAACTTCTACCTCGATTTGCAGGCAAACTGCAAATCAAAGCTTCTGCGAAACAGCAAAAAAACATTTGGCGAAACTCGGTGTCTTCGGCGCCACTTGGCGGTAAAGCTTTTCCGCCGAAATGCGCCGAAGTCACCGAGTTTCGCCGAGAAAAACTTTCAGTCCCGCCGCTGCGGGATTATTCTGAGATTGATTCTCTCATTCGCCTACCTCTCCTATAGATGAGACCTTGCAATTCGGGGGAGGGCTGTTTATCTTGGTCACGATTCGGAGAAAGCCATGACCTCGATTGTTTTTTTCAACCCGAAAAGCGGCAGCGGAAAACCGCAAAGTATTTCGAGCGCGATGAGAGCGAGTCGTGGCGGCGCCGGGGAGGTTGCGCTTTCTCATGTCGAAGAAGTCGCGGACCATCTTGGATTGTTGGTTGGCGATCTTGGCCTTTCGACTTTTGAAGACGAGCTCGCCGAGGCCTGGCTGCGCTATCGCGGAGGCGAAGAAGCGGCCTTTCACATGCTCTCGGCATTTCATCGAATGCTCGCTCTCGTCGCCCAAACTCGCCACGCAGAACTGCTTCTCATCGACACCGGCTCCAAATCTCGGCGCGATAACGCGCGCCGCGCTCCTCGCGGCAAAGTATGTGGTGACGCCTCTATCATCCGACCGGCTCTCTTTGCGCGGCTTGCGCGCGCTCGGCTCCACGTTGCGCCGTTGGCGCGAAGAATGTCAGACGCGTTCGCAAAAAAATCCGGGCGCGAATCTGTTGATGTCTGAGAACGGCATGCAACCCCTCGGCTACGCTCTCCAACAACAAGCGCGGAGACGCGATCGGTCGGTTAAAAGCTGGAAGGCGTTTCTTCCAACGGAATATCGGGAATCCGTAAAGGCTTTTCGCGTTTTTCGTGTGTTTCGTGGGCACAAGTTGCAATGAGAATTAGTGTCCGCTCGAAAAGTTTTCCAACCTTGGCTCGGCCGAGGTTTTATTGTATGACTGTGATGAGAATTCCGACGTTTTGAGTGCAACGGCGAAGCCGGTGCAGCATTTTCAGATCAAAGAGGAGCATTTCACCTCATGCCTAAAAGCCCGCGCTCCAAACACAAGTCGAAACACAAACCCGCTCAATCTTCCAGCGCGCTTTTTCTCAACGTACCCAAAGAATTGCGACGCATTGATGATTTGATTGCGGACGGCGATTTCGATCAGGCCATACGAGACATTAAAGATCTGGCCGAGCGCGCCCCGCATCGCGCCGATGTTTTTGAGGCTATGCTCATGCTCAGCATGAAAACGAATGATCCGAACACGAAGCTGGAAGCGGTCTTGCGCTTGGTCGAGTTGCAACCTTATATGGCGTCGCATCATTTCAATCTCTTCGTCGTCTATGTGCAGAATCATTTCCCGGCCTTAGCCTTGCAAACCGGCCGCTATTTTTTGAGCCGATGGCCGGATTCGAAACTCGGCAAAGATCTTCCCAAGCTGTTGGAGGCGCTCGGCGCAAGCGCGCGCGAGCAGCCTTTTGTCGCGCAATTCCCCGGAGAAAGTTGGATCGATATTTTTGCGCTGTATGATCGTGTCGTGTTGGAGAGCTCGCGCGGGAATTATGAGCATGCGGTTGCGCACGCGACACAACTCCTCAGCCAAGCGCCGAACTTTATTCCGGCTTATAACAATCGCGCGCTCGCATACTGGCTCATGGGTGAGAGTGGCGCCGCGCTCGCAGATACGAATCATGTGCTGGAATTAGAGCCGGATAACTTTCATGCGCTCGGCAATCTCGCGCGATTTCTGCGCCTCGAGAATCGTCTTGCCGAAGCTCGCGCTGCGGCAGAGCGTTTAAAAGCCGTGCCTTCACCCGATCTCGAAATTTTGGAGAAGCAAGCGGAAACGTTCACGTATTTCTCGGATGATGAAGCCGTGCTTATAATTGCGGCGCAAGCTGAGGCTGACGGCGTGCTTGCCAAGGATTCTCCGTCCTCTCTCTTGCTGAACTATTATGCTGGAGTGGCGGCAGCGCGTTTGGGTGATGAAAAAAAAGCGCGAGATTTTTTGAATCAAGCGCTCGAGCATTCCAAGTTTTCGCGTCTCGCCCGGCAGCAGTTGCAAGACCTCGACAAACCTGTGGGCGAACGCGACGGCTCCGGGGCCTTGACCCTGGATCATTGGATTCCCCGGCGGCAAGTCCAGGAATTTATGCAAGTACTCGAGTCCGCGACACGCGCTACGAATCCCGAGGCGACGAAAGCGGCTGCGCAAAAATATTTGACTCGCCACCCGAATTTGACCGCGCTCGTTCCGGTGTTGTTGGAACGCGGCGATCCGATAACGCGCGCGCTGACGCAACAGTTGGCTCGCCTTGCGGACACGCCGGAGATGTGGCAAGCGTTGAAAGGTTTCGCGTTCAGCGCGCACGGGCCGGATCATGTCCGCAACCAGGCCTTAACGGTTCTGCAGGAGGCCGGTCAATTGGCCAAAGGGCAAGCCGTCACTTTTTGGTCACGCGGAAAACCAACCGAGATCAACGCGATCCTCTACGCCATAGACGATGTTCCCTACGAACCAATCCTTTCTCCGAACATAAGTCAGGGGCTCGCAGAAGCGCGGGTGGCGCTCTTACAAAATGAGCCGCAGCGTGCGGAAGAAGCGTTGCAACGGGCATTGCAATCGGAGCCGGCCTCCGCGAATCTGCAATACCATCTCGCGCTCGTTTATCTCAAGAAAGGGCGCATACCTCGAACGCGCGAGCTTGCGGAACAGCTTGTAGCGCAACATCCGAACTTTGCCTCCCCGCGTTGCCAACTCGCGCTAATTGCCCTGGCCAATGACCACAAAGAAAAAGCACGCGAGCATATAACAAGCTTGGCCGCTCTTGAGCACTTTCATCACCTCGAGTACGTCCAATTTTGCCGGATTCAAGTTCTCTTTCACATGCTAGTGGATGCCGATCACGAAGCAGCGAAACACTGGATTGAATTATGGGAAATGAAGATGCCGAATGAGCCGCAAGTAAAGGCCGCATGGGAAGCGCTGAAGAACCGGTTGGCGAGCAAACAGTGGGCGCGGCAAACGCTGGCAAATTTTCGGGAGTAGAAGCCTTGCGAAGGTTCAAAACCTTGCAAGGCTATTCTTAAAGTTGGGCAATTTTAACTTGCTTGCATGCGGCGTTTTTCATACGTTGCGCGCAACTTTTAATCCTTGCGAAGGCTGCCAGCCTTCGCAAGGGTAGCGTCCTCTCATACCTCTTGGGCGGCGCGGTTCAAATTGAATTTCGCCGCTTTCCCGGTTACAATTTCAAGCATCAAAATGGGAACAAGTCTGCGTCAAAACGAATTTGACGAACAGCCGCTTGTACCCAGATAGAGCGCAACAAATTCAGGACGAATTTTCCTCCACCTTCAATCGCGATGAACAACTCATTCTCGCCGGTGAATTCATGCGGAGCATCTCATGAAAAAACTCTATCTCTGCGTTCTCTCTTTCCCTTCGTTGGCTCGCCTGTTAGGCGTAGTTTGTGTCGTGCTCCTCGCTATGAGCGGCAGGTTCCCGTTCATGTGGCTACGATCTTCTTTTCAACAAGCCGCCGTGGGGCACATTAAAACCGAAGAGGCCTGGCCTTGTTATCCGCCCGCCTCACGAAACGATGCTTTTGCGGGTGCGCCCGCTCTGCGCGAGCAGTTCTCCCAATTTTTCCCTCCACTCGTAACGCAGGCTCCGACGGCCCGGCATTTTGCCTCGCTCCTCCCGAGCTTGCCGTCGCGCGCCGCGCCTGTAACGATGGTGCCCGCAGCCTATCCGACGCTCGCAGAGTTCGAATATCAATTCGAAGAGCTGGCGCGCAAATTTCCGCAACTCGTACACAAGCAAATCATCGGCGCGAGTATCGGACAACAACGGCCGCTTTGGGCCGTGCGTTTGACTGACAATCCGCAAGTGGATGAAGACGAGCCTGCGATTTTGTTCACGGCTCTGCACCATGCACGCGAGCCGGCCGGCGTTTTTATTTGCAAAGCGATTATGGAAGAGTTGTTGAGCAATTACGGCTACAACACGTATCACACTCGTTTGGTTGATAGTCTCGATATTTGGTTCGTTCCTCTTGTCAATCCCGATGGCTATGCTTATATCATGGAACGCCAGCGCCAGTTTCCGTGGTGGCGCAAGAATCTGCGCGATAACGATGGCGACGGCAAATTCGATCCGCACATCGACGGCGTTGACTTGAATCGAAATTATGATTACAATTGGGCCGAAGGCGGCGAAGGCGAGACCGGCAGTTGGTTTTATCGCGGCAAGAGCGCGTTTTCAGAGCCGGAGATTCAGGCGTTGCGCGATCTCGATTTGCGCCGAAATTTTGTGATCGGCGTTTCATTTCACAGTTATGGCGAAGCGGTGCTGTATCCCTGGGGCAATTTCAATCCCGCGCCCGATCAGGATTTGATCACGGACGTTGCGCAAAACTACGCCGCGCAAATCGGGCGGCTCAATGCCCGAGGCTCGTATAGCGTGTTGCCGCTCAACGGGCGCGTGGGCCAAAGCTCGGTATGGAGATACGGCACGGCGAGCGCGATCGATTTTATTTGTGAAACCGGCGAAGGTTATTTTCCGGCTTTCACGGAGCTGCCGCGCATCGTCGCGGAAAACGCGCGCGGCGCAAGTTACTTGCTCGAACGCGCGCTGCGCAGCGGCCTCACCGGCCACGTGCGCGATGCGCAAACCGGCGCGCCGCTCGCCGCGGAAATTTTTGTTGCGGGCCGCGAAACGGATTACGTGAAACCGAGGCATTCGCAAAACAGCGACGGCCGTTTTGATCGGCTGCTTTTGCCGGGAGCATACACGGTTGCGATTCGCAAAAGCGGCTATCGCACGGAACGTTTCGAAAATATTGTCGTGCATGATTCAACCCGAACGTATTTGCAGGTCGCGTTGCAGCGTGAAACGGCGCAGCCTGCTATAACGAGTCATTAACTCAGCACCCTTGCGTAGGTTTTAAACCTTCGCAAGGGTTAAAAAAACCTCGGAGGAGGAGCATGAAGAAATTTGCCGTTGGCTTTTTGAGCGGTTTATTGCTCGGCGCAGCCGTCATGGTGATCGGCCAGGAAACTTTCTATAAAGGCAAAACAGTTTATGTGAAAGTGCCGGAAGAGAATTTGCGCGCGACGCCGGGCGGCGACAAGCTCGGGAGCGTGGTCAAAGGCGCGTCGATGCAAGTCGTGGCCAAGCAAGACAAGTGGCTTTATGTCGCAATGATCGGTTACATTTGGAGCGAGTCTGTCACCGGCGATGAAAACATTTTCAAGGGCGCAGCCTACCGCGCCGCGATGATTTTGGTGAAGACGCAAGCCGAGGCGGACGCCATTCTTCTGGAGCTGAAAGCCGGCGGAGACTTCGCGCAGATCGCCGCGAAAAAATCCATTAGCGCAACCGGAGCAAGAGGCGGAGATCTCGGCGACGCTTATCCCGGCGATTTCTCGCCTGCGCTCGAGAAAGCCATCCTCGCGCTCAAGGCCGGTGAAGTCAGCACCGTAGTGAAAACCGAGCACGGGTTTCACATTTTCAAACGGCTGAAGTAGCGCTGTCGCTCTTCCTTCGCGCTTGAATACTGCCGTCTCACTTTATTCCGGCAAAAGTGAAACCTGCCGAGAGAAAGCAAAACTTTACTAAACTTGGAAAGTTTAGTAAAGTTATAGTTGCGGCTCGCCCGCACTGAATCATTCAGTAAGAATTTTTTCTGCACTCGACCGGACTATTCGTTTTCAACATAGTACCGTGATCATGTCCCATCTCCGTTTGCCTTTCTCGCCGCTTCTCGAGATTTTGATGTGCTCTTTTTTTCTGCTTCTTGCGCCTAGCCTTTGGGCGCAAGCCATACGAGTGAGAGACGATCTCCCCTATCCCTATCACCCCAATCGTCCGGGTGCATTGGCTTATGCGCAAGGCGGCGCATTTGTCGCGAGCACGGGCAATGTGACCGCGATGCTCTTTAATCCTGCGGGCATAACGCCGCTTGAAGGAGAGCTCGCGCTCACGCTCGAAGGCGGTTGGAACTCGCGTACCGAGTACCTTTCTTTCTTCAATTCTGATTTTACTTCAAACACGCAGCCGTTGCAGTTTGCCGGCCTCGCCGTTGTGCCCAAAGCGAAGTGGGCCGTAGGCGCATATTATTTTCGACCTACGGATTATGAATTGGATTTCGGAGAGTTTGTGACGGCAACGCCGAACGACCCCGACGGCGCCGGCGAAGTGTTGGAATCTGTTTTTGAACGGCGTCAATACGGCCTCGGAATCAATCTCGCAAGAAGCATGGGCACGAATTGGCATCTCGGTATCGGCATGGAATGGCGGCGCGCGGAGGCGCGCGATGAAGTTATCGGCGCACTCGCACAAGGCAAGGCGGACGCCGTTCGTCTCGCGATCGGCAGCATCGTTCAAGTGCGCGATTGGCGTCTGGGCGTGTCTTTACAATCGCAATATAAAGCCGCCGGGGAGGCTGTTTTCACGAATGGCAGTGACTTCGATCTAGAACCCTTCAAGTTCACGACCCGAGAACCGGCGAGCGTACGCGCGGGTTTTGTAAGCCCACTGATCCTCAAGCGGCTGCGCGTGAATGGAGACTTCGAGTATAAAGATTTCAAAGCCGAGGAAGCGATCGCGCGCCGGCAATTTTACGGCGACGCGACGTTGCAGCTGACTTCATTTTTTCAGCTCGCTTGGGGGGCATTCACTTTTCGGAAGGATTACTCGAATTTCGTGGACGGCCCGGTCTCGGAAACGTTTCTCACGTGCGGCGGTAATTTAATGTTTGGGCATTTCAACTTCACCGCGAGTTTTATGGAAGGCGACCTGTTGAATCAAAATTTCGAAGGGCAAAAATTTTTGAGCTTGGCGGTGGGATACACATTGGCCAAGAAATAATTTTTTCCAGCCTGATCGCGATTGCTATGGGATTACGCCGAGGTTTTCCGCGCCTTCTTCGCTTTCAAACGCAGCTCGGTGAGCTTGTAGAAATATACCGCCGAGGCGTGTACGAGACCGATGAGCCCGCCAAAGATACCGTACTGCACCACCGTGATGAACGTCGTTGCCGTGCTCGGCGCCTCGACGTTTGTGCCGAACAATCCCCACACGCTTCCCACCAAAGCCCACCATCCAACGTAGGGCCAAATGAATTCATCATACCCCGCCAGCTTGGGCGCATGTACGGGTTTCTCCGAAGTCATTCGTGACGACGTTAGCGCGCCGTTCGGCACGCTCTCCTCTTCGTGCTTTTGCAACATGGCTTGACAGGTTTCGATACCCACGCGCGCGGATTCGCTCATAGGGTCGAGCTCCAGCACTTTACCATACCAGCGTGTGGCTTCAACGTAATTGCGCTCGTCCCAATGGCGCCGGGCCTCCGCGAACGCGTGCTTGATTTGCGCTTCGCGATCGCCTTTTTGCAAAACCTCGTCGAGCTTCCGCAAGCCGTTCAGTGCGCGGCGATTATTGGCATCGAGCTCGATGATCTCCAGCAGCAGCTCGCGTGCATGATGGAGGTTGTCCGCATATAGTTCCTGCTGGGCATCGCGCAGCAGCTCTTGTATACGCTCTTGCTTTGGAGCTTCGCTCGTTTCCGTTGCAGGCAGCCTGAATTGCGACACGTCGCTGAATATGGGTAAATATCCGGGCAACTCGCCGATTTTCAAGGGAGCTTGTGCGCTGCCACGCAGCTCCGCTTGGCGTGCGACTTCCGCTTCGAGGTATTGGTGCAACGCTTCCCACGTGAGATCATAATCCTGCTTGGAAATTACGGCGGCGCGGATACGTTGCAACAGAATGCGCGTGAACAATCCCAGTTCTGCGTCATCATCCTCGCGCGCACCTTCCAGCGGCCCGGCGGCCACAAGCGCCAAGCGGCGATGGTCCCGCGCAAGTTGGGAAAAGCAGGCATAATCATTTGGCGCCGGCGTTTTATTGGAAGCCCACGTTCGACCTTTGCCCAGGCCGCTGAAACCGCAATCGAAAATCATCACGACGCGCCCGGCGACGAACAACTCCAGCCATTCTTCCAACTGCTGAAGCGCAATCGCGGTCATGGCCAGGTCTTCGCAATTCGTGTCATGAGCGAAGAAATAATTCATAAAAGGCGGCTCGCCCTGCGGCTCGTTGGTGAGCGCAGTCGTGCCGATCCCCGCGAAATAAATCCAAACTTGATCTTGCTCCCGCGCTTTCGCGCCGAGCCAATATACGAACTGTGAGCGAATATCTCCCAGCGTGGCCTCGTCGTCGAGCAGCACGTGAACGTTCTCGCGCGGGAATTTTCCAAATTCGGGGTGAAGCAAAAAATCGCGCACGGCAACCGCGTCATTCTTGGCGTAACGCAACGCCGGAATGTTGCCGTCGCGAAATTTATCGATGCCGATGATCAAGGCATACTTTTCACCCGCAGGCTCGAGAATTTGAGGTGAGGGAGGCATACGGACTTTCGCAAAATGGTTCAGTGTGATCTCACAACTTGCGTATGACACGGCCTCTTGCACTTTTGAAATTATCGGAAGACAGGCCGGCCTTGCAAGAAAGGCTCTAATTTACCCATACAGTTTTATAGACAACGACCGGCTTTTGCGGAAGGGTGGAAGGAAAACCAAACGGCAGGAGGAAGAAGAAGCGCGGCAGAAAATCGCCCCGTAGTATTATGGGTTCTCCTCTCCCCGCAAGCCTTGCAACAATTCCAACAACAAATCCGAAGTCATGAACTTGGCAGTTTGCTCGCAATGGGCTTGTGCCGCTAGCAGGGCCTCGGGCAAGGGCATGGTGAAGCTCTGTGAAGTTTCTTTCAACATACGCGCGACGTAGCGCCGCGCAGTCTCGCCGTGTTTCCAATGGAGAATACCGCAAACTTTTCGGGCCGTACCCAAGTCGGCGGCTGTTTATCACTGCCATGAAGTAACCTCGTGAGTAAATCTAGGCCGAGTTGCGCGGAAGCTTTGTCCGAACCGGCGCGCTCATATTTTTGTGACCAATAGCGATCACGCCCCGGTGGAATGCGAATATCCATTAGCTGCTGGTGTGTTGCATCGGGCAATTTGCCCATCGCAGTTTAATGATTTGGCCCGTACGAAGCAAGCTCGGCTTAAATTCAAGAAGCGGGCTTTGAGCAATCGTACTGCGCCCTCTCGCCTGCAGACGAAGCGGCGCGCAAAGCGGATTGCACGTCCTTTAATCCATTGCCGGTATTCGCAATCAATGCACACTTGTCGGCTTCGATCAAACCGAGTTGCACGGCTTTTTTCAAACCGGCAAGCGCGGCTGCGCCCGCGGGTTCTCCGAACACCGCGGCTTCGCGCGCCATCTCGCGCAGGGCTATGAGAATTTCGCCGTCGCTCACCGCGAGCATGGCGCCGTTCGAAGCGCGAATTGCGGCGAGAGCCTTGCGCCAATTGCGCGGCTTGCCGACGCAGATGCTATCCGCCAACGTTTCTGCAATTCCCGCGATTGGGGCATCTTGCCGTTCATATGCTTGCACCAATGCGCTCGCGCCTTCGGCTTGCACACCAAGCAAGCGCGGCAGGCGCTCGATGAAACCCAGCTCGCGCATCTCGCACAAGCCTTTCCACACGCCTGCGATCGTGCAGCCATCGCCCACGGCAAACACGACCCAATCCGGAAGCTGCTGCGCCATTTGCTCGGCAATCTCGAGCCCCGCGGTTTTCTTGCCTTCGATCAAATAAGCATTGCGCGCGCAGTTGCGATTGTACCAGCCGTTTTTCTCGCACGCGGAGGTACAGAGGTCATAAGCTTCATCATAGCTGCCCTCCACTTTCACAACATCCGCGCCATAGATGAGCAACTGCGCCACTTTCGCCTCCGGCGCGCGGCTGGGAACGAAGATATAACTTTGCAACCTCAACGCTGCGGCCATGCCCGCCAAAGAAGAGGCCGCATTGCCGGTGGAAGCGCACGCGATCGCGTTATAGCCAAATTCGCACGCCTTCATCACGGCGATGGCGCTCGCGCGATCTTTGAACGAGCCGGTGGGATTGCGGCCTTCGTCTTTCACGTACAACTCGCGAATGCCGGCTGTGACCGCAAGACGCGGCGCGTTATAAACCGGAGTCCAGCCCGTTTGCAAATGGGGACGAGGCACCTCCGCAGCGATGGGCAGCAGCTCGCGATAGCGCCAAAGATCGAACGCGCGCTCGCGCAAAGTTGCGGGCGTCAAGTGTGTGGCCACGTGCTCGTAATCATAGAGCACGTCGAGTATGCCCTCTTCGCCGCAGGCCGGGCAAGTATAAACGGCCTCGGGCAAATAAGTTCGGTTGCAAATCACGCAACGCAAGCCGGTAACAAAATGAGAAGTCATAAGCGGATTCCAAGTTTGTTGTGAACGTTATCGAATTAAAATCGCTCCCTTGAACATTTTTAAACCGCAAATCAACGCTAATGAACGCCAATATTTTTCATTCGCGTTAGTTCGCGTTCATTCGCGGTTGACTCTTGTTTGTTCGCCTTGCGTGAAAGGGGATAGAATTTTTTACTCCTGAATTGATGAAAACGATTTGTTCCTCCAATTGCAAGCCTTCTGCTAACGGCGGCACAACAAACTTCCGCGCGCAGCTTGACATCGGCACGGTTTCTCGGTATCTTGCCGCACGATTCGTTCATCATCATAATTGCGAGGAAGAAAAAATGAGCAGCAAGCTCGCCGCTTACTGGACCGGCAAGGCCGTGCTGATTACCGGCGCCTCTTCGGGGTTGGGCGCGGCGGTCACCGAAGCGCTTGCGCCTTTCGGCGTGCAGTTCGGTTTGTTGAGCCGCCGCATTGAGGAGATGCAAGCGTTGGCGGAAAAACTCAAAAGCACAGGCAGCACGTTTTGGATCAAAGCCTGCGACGTGCGCAAACGCGAAGAGGTGTTGAGCGCGGTGCATGAATTTCAACAACACGCCGGGCGCATCGACGCGGCGTGGGTGAATAGCGGCATCGGCGGCGACACTTCTTTCCACCGATGGAATTGGGAAAAAGCCGAGAGCATGATCGACACCAATCTCAAAGGCGCGATGTATACCACGATCGCGTGTTTGGAAGTCATGGTTCCGCAAAATTCCGGAGCGATCATCGGCCTCTGTTCTGCGGCTTCGATGCGCGGCATCGGCGCGCGCGGCGTTTATAGCTTGACGAAAATCGGCTTGACTTATTTTCTCGAGAGCATGGCCGTGGAACTGCCGCAGCTTCAATTCACCATCATTCATCCCGGCTTTGTGGACACGCCGCTCAATCGCGGCAACCCGAATCGTCTATGGCTCATGATGCCGGATCGTGCCGCGCAGCTTATGATCAAAGCCGTGGCCAACCGCAAACGCACTTACATTTATCCGTTTCAAATGAAATTTTTTTATCGCCTCGTGCGCATGCTGCCCGCCGGTCTTTATCAGAAGCTCGGCCATAAAGCGCTCGCCTTCGGCAGGCCGGGCCGTTAATAAAAATGTTCCTACAACGGCTTGGCCGTTGCGCCTATTCATGCGAGAAGCCATGTGAAAGATTTCCTCGTGACAATGCTCGTGCTCATGGCAGGAGCCTTTTGGATCTATGCCCTTCGTCTCATTTGGTTGCGCAAACGCGCGGCGCGAAATGAGGATGAGCCGGCGCTATTTTCATCCGCAGAGCAACAACCTGCAACCGTAGATGAACCCTCTTCGGAACCAACCACCTCTTCTGCTTCACCCCTCGTTGCGGCGAAACGCATAGCGCTCGAAGACTTTGAATCCGTTCCCGAACCTTTCACCGGCGCATTTCACAGTTTATTGAATAAGTTCGTCAGCGATACTTGGCTGGCAGTTGGGTTCGTGGTCGTGACCTTGGCAATCGTCACGCTCTTGACGAACTTCGTCAAGCCTGCGGTCTTATTCCTCGCGTTACAAATTCCGCTCCTCGTGGCTTGCTCCTACGTCGTCTCGCCCGATCCGAACGTTGCGAGACGATTGCCATTCACTTGGAGCATCACCGCATTGCTGGCACTGTTCATTTATCTTTTGCAAGCCGCGACCGTGAATAGCGTGCAGGAAGCCTTGAATAATGCCGCAGGTTTGATGGCGTGGCTGCTCATCGTTTATTGGGGGGCGAGCGCCGCAAGCTGGAGCGTGAATCTCGCGCGCCGCCAAAAAGACGAGCTCAATCGGGTGCAAGCGTTGGAATTATTTGCCTTGCTATGCGCGACGTGGGGCGCGGTGTTTGAAGTCGCGTCGTTATTGGTCTGGATCGTCATTTCACTTTGGCGCGATTTAGCGATCCAAGTTCCGAGCGTACACATGCTCTTCTCCGCCGTTAGCTTGATGAAAACGCAACCGGCGCTGCGGTTTCTGCCTTTGGAAATCGTCGCGCTCGCTTTGCTCACGCTGGGTGCGCTGCGCGTGAAGGACGATCATTACGTGCCGCGCTCGCTCGATGAATTTTTGCCGGTGCGCGGGGCCTCGTTCTTCGCTCCGTTCGTGCTGGCGTTTCGCATTCCGGTGTGGATCGTGGTCGTGCTCCTCGAGTTCGCCGCGCATTTTTCCCGTCTCATGCGCGAAGTGTTCATGGACTTCATGAGAAGCTTCATAGCGCGCTTCGCCTTTATCATGATCGGCTTCGCGCTCGCCCCGCTGCTCTTTTATGCCGGCCAAATGCTCATGCTCAATGTGCTCCATCTAACTGCAAATTATTTTGACCCGGCCGGCCCGTATACTGAAGCTGATATTCTCACTAGGCTCGCGCTCTTCTTCCTGATCAACTCGATGGCGCTCGCCTCGTTATGCCTTTATGTGCTCGCCGTGCCGCTGCTGGCTGCGCGCTATCGCCGCGTTCCGCTGCAAAATCTCACGCACGCGCTGCGGCAAGAGTTGTTCGTGCAGGGCAAGCCGTATGTGCTCGCGCTCGGCCAAACGTTCTCTTTGCTCGGCATATTGGCTTTCGCCATTCCCGTCGTATCCCTGCTCCCCGGCAAGCCCGATTTCGGAATTTTCTCTTTGTTGTACACGGTGATCGTGTTGGCGGGATTCAGCTTGTACGTCACTGCTAGAGATAACGAAGAGGAGGTTGAAGAAGAGGAGCAAGAAGACTTCACGCCGGAATCCACAGAGCCGGAAGAATCCGCCTCTACAAATTCGGAGTCGAACCCCGAAGCGCCGGTCGCTGCGAAATCTTTAGAAGGCTCAGAGAAAAATCGTAATAGTTAGGCTTAGGCCGGGGCAAGGTAGCACAGTCCTCCTGACTGCACGCAAGACGGTTGCGTTACCCCACCGGTCATGTGGCGCACTGCTGAAAAACTTTTGTGGCGCTTGATTTTGGCTATTGAAGTGAATACTTTGCTTGCAGAAGAAAAGCTTCTTGAATCAGTACTGTGCCGAAAATTCTTATCCTCACGGTAATCAAAATGAATCCCCAATCGCGATTGGTTTCGATTCGAATTCAAGGCTATCGGCCGTTTCGGGACTTCAGGGCGACCTTCGGTTCTCTGGAAGTATTTGTCGGCGCGAACGGCTCTGGCAAGTCCAGTTTATTCGAATTTCTAAAATTTCTGCGAGACAGCGTATACCAAGACATTCCTTCCGAGATTATAGCGGGCGCAATCGGACAAGAAATATTTCATTTTCCCGGTCCGCAAAAATTTCAGTGGCACGCAGAGTTCATTTCCGGCTCGCCGACTAATCTCATTTATGAAGGAAAAATTTTAGGGCCCATCGGCCGTGCGCAAGTCACTTTTGAGCGTGTGCAGGCCCAGCCGCCCGCCGGCAACCTCCATATGGACGTCAACGCGCGGCAAGGCCTCGTGCAAGATTGGGCCGACAAAAAAAATCTCACACACGAGATCGCTCTCAAGCGCCACAACCAACTCGCGCTCAGTACGATGACCAACCCGGCGTTGATGACCTTGTATAATTTGCGCGAGCATATTCAAGCGTGGAGATTTTATAGCTCTTTCAATTTCGCGAATCATAAATTGCGAAAATCCGTTCCCTTCGAGCAGGAACCGGTGTTGCACGAAGATGCGGGCAATTTGAGCTCGCTCTTACATTACCTCATGACCGAGCATAGGCCAATCTTCGATGAGCTGCAACAACATCTACGCTCGGTCGTTCCCGGTTTTCGCGGCCTCACGGTCAAAGCACGCGGTGGGCCAGGAGACGTTATCGCATTCTGGCAAGAAGAGGGCGTTGATCGAGAACTGAGTCTCGCCGATCTCTCCGACGGGATTTTGCGCCTCATTTGCTGGATGGCGCTTTGCCTGCAACCCAATCCCCCCTCCCTGATTTGCATCGCCGAGCCTGACCAAGGCGTCCATCCCAGAACCTTGCCGGCGCTTGCTGGGTTGTTTGAAAAGGCCTGCCGGCGCACTCAGGTTTTCCTCGCAACGCATGCCTCTTATTTCCTCATGCAATTTGATCTAGCTCGTATTGCCCTCGTCATCGCCCTGCCCGATCTTTATCCCAAGAACATTGGCTTCCAGCATCAAACTGTCGATGAGCTTGTTCATGGCATCAATAAAAATTTTGCGGCGGCCCTGCACGGCAAGGGCGTGCAAGACGATGCGCGCTTAACGGATCGTTTCAAAGTGTTTTGCTTGAAGTATGATTTGGAAGCCTTGATCTTGGCCGCGCGTGAGCCCTTGAAGCAGCGTTTGGGGCTTGCAACCCTTGAGCCTTCATGGCGTGTTCCTGTGGAGGAGCAGAATCACGATCGTCCGCCTAAAAAAATCGTAGAAGAACTTTTTAAGAAATGTCACCAGCGCTACCAAGGAACGGTCGATGCTCCCTTGATTTTAGCAATGGCTTCATATCAAGAGATCGCCAATGCCTGCCAGCAATATTTCAAACCATTTGTGGATTTCTTGGCGCAGGTGAGCATAATTGCCTAACGCGAGGCTTCTGATGACGCACAAAGAACTTTATTACCATTTGCTCAGAGAAGAAAATTTGGCGGCATTGCAGCTCCTCATGCAGGAGCAAAACATCTTAACCAGCTTCAACGTGAAAAAGATGGAGCTATTGCGGCAAGGGAATTTCCCATATCTATTGTTCTCGGTGGAGATTGAAGAAGTTTATGCCGCCCAATACCTCGGATTGTTTTTGGACATCAAACCGATTCATCCGCAATACGAACGCGAATGGTACTACTTGCCGATCGTGGCTTTTTGCGAAACTTATGACGAGCGCATCATGAGGCTGATCAACAAGAGCAACTCGATCGCGCACGAGCTGTTGCACCTCAAAGATCTATTGGCGTGGATTGAAGAAGAACCCTCCTTTCCGGACCGCGTGCGGCAATTCAGCCTCAACAACGTCAAAGACGCCGATCGGCTGCATGAGAGCATCGATTTGGAGATTCAAAAAATTTTCCGCCTCGAGCCGAAGGCATTACAGAATGACTTTGAGCGCGGCGAAAAAAGCATTCTGTCGCCCTCACCTTTCGGCAAGCATACCATCAAATATGAATGTCAGAGTTCGGAAGAATATGTTCAAGCCCAGCTCTCCGACTATATCGAGACCTTCCAAAACGCTTATGTCGAGAAGTTCAACTGCCCGAGGCTGGTGCAGGCCGAAGTCCGGCAAGCGGTCGAGCGCTATGGCGTCAAGTTGTTTGGCGACGAGCCTTATGAAAAGTATCGGGAAGCCGCTCGTGTTAGCAGCAAAAAAATCGTTGATGCCCTTTTGAATCGGCAGTTTGTATAAACCCTATGAGGCTTTTATGAATCTTCGCTTCGTCAAAGCCGCCGCCTTGATTTTTTTATTTTGGGTCGCCCCGCTCTTCGCCTACATCAAAACCACGCACATGATCGCCATGCGCGACAACGCGCAGCTCGCCACCGATGTTTATCTCTCCGAAACGCCCGGCGCGTGGCCCGCGATTCTCATTCGCACGCCGTACAGCAAGGAGCTCGGCGCGGAAGAGTTGCTCGGCGTTGGGCTGCTCGTCGGTCAAGGTTATGCGGTCGTTGTGCAAGACATGCGTGGCCGCTTCGCCTCGCAAGGCGTCGATAGCTTATTTCTCGATGACGGCTGGGGCGCGCGCCAAGACGGCTACGATACCGTCGAATGGATTGCGGGGCAAGCGTGGTGCAACGGCAAAGTCGGAACGTGGGGCGCTTCGGCATTGGGCATCGCGCAATATCTGTTGGCGGGCAGCGCTCCGCCGCATTTGGTTTGTCAATTTGTGGAAGTCGGCGCGACGAACCTTTACACGCAAGCGGGATTCCCGGGCGGCACGTTGCTGCAGAATTTGGTCGAAGGTTGGATTGCCGGACAAGGCACAACATATCTGTTGCCGTTCGTGTTTGGCAATCCCAGTTACAACGCAACGTGGGAGCGCCTCAATCTCGAATCGCGATTTCACGTCGTCAATGTGCCCATCTATCATTGGGGCGGATGGCACGACATCTTCACTGAAGGCGCGATCAACGGCTTCACCGGTCTGCAGCACAACGGCGCAATCGGCGCGCGCGGAAAACAAAAATTGCTCATGGGTCCGTGGACGCACGGCACCTGGGGAGAACGTAAACAGGGCGAACTCACTTTCCCGGCAAATTCCACGCGGCTAGATTTTACCGAAATCCTGAGGTGGTTCAACTATTGGCTGCAAGGCGTGGATGGCGGCATCATGAACGAACCCGCAGTGCAATACTACGTCATGGGCGCGATTGAAACCGGCGCGCCCGGCAATGAATGGCGTACCGCGAATGATTGGCCCGTGCCCGGCCAAACCACCTCGTTTTATTTTCATCGCGACGGCAACTTGACGACCACCGCGCCTGCCACCGCCGCTGCTCTAAGCTATCAATACGATCCCAAGCAGCCGGTGCCAACGATCGGCGGCAGAAATCTTTTAATGGAAGCCGGCCCATATGATCAACGCAGCACCGAGAAACGTTCCGACGTTCTGCTCTTCACCACGCCGGTGTTGCAGCAACCGCTCGAAGTCATCGGCAAAATCAAAGTGAAGCTCTGGGCTTCTTCTTCCGCAATCGATACAGACTTCATGGCCAAGCTCACGGATGTATATCCCGACGGCCGTTCCATGCTCGTGTGCGACGGCGCAATACGCATGCGGCATCGCAATTCGCTCGCGCGCGAAGACTTCATGACGCCCGGCGAAATTTACGAATCCGAGATTGATTTGTGGACCACCGCAATGAACTTCAACGCGGGCCATCGCCTGCGCGTCGCGATCACCAGCAGCAATACTCCACGCTTCGATCCCAATCCCAACACCGGCGCGCCGTTGCGCAGCGATAGCACAACCCTCGTTGCGACGAACACGATTTATGTCGATGCCTTACATCCTTCACAAATCATTCTGCCCGTGACCAATGGCAGCGCCAGTGTGAGCGCCTCGTCTCATGATGAAAACCTTCCCGCTGACTTTGTTTTAGGCGCAAGCTTTCCCAATCCCATGCGCGACGCGACGCAGATTGCATATGCGCTGCCTCGCACGGCAGCCGTTCGCCTCGCGATCTACAACACGCTCGGACAGCAAGTGCGCACATTGGTCGATGGCCTCGTGCCGCGCGGCGCGCACCGCGTGAAATGGAATGGCCGCGATGAGCACACCCGCCAAGTCGCGAAGGGAATTTATTTTTATCGGTTAGAAGTCGAGCGCGCCGTGCAAACGCAGAAGCTCGTGGTATTCTGAGTTGTTGTAGCATCTCCCTCAAAATGTCATTCAGAAGGAAGCTTTTTCAGCATGAGCAATCTCTTCAGCGCTTAAAAGGATTCCTTCTGAATGACAAATACGAGGAAGTGAGCCTCAATATGGTTGTCATTCAGAAGGAAACTTTTTCAGCATGGGCATTCTTTCCAGTGCTCAAAAGGATTCCTTCTGAATGACAATGTTGGGAGTAGTCGATAAACTTTTGACTGCTGTTTCATCTTACAGAGGAAACCATTGGCTGTGAATCACCTCTTGGACGAAATCAACGTCACCTTCGCTTTCGCGTCTCCGCAAAATCTTGCCGCCTTTGCCGAAGCGCAGCTCAACGGGGAAATTCTTCCGCGGCAGGATTTCGAATTCTATCGCGCCAAGCTCGAGTTGTATCGCCTCGCCTTGCTGCGCGAATACGACGAGTTGCTTTGCCTCGAAACGTTGCGCGGCGTGGATCATTACTGGTATCAAATCGAAACCGTGCGCAAAGCGCTCAAGCAATTTCGCGGGCGCGTGCTGCTCGCGGACGAAGTCGGGCTGGGCAAAACCATCGAGGCCGGCATGCTCATCAAAGAATATTTTCTGCGCGGCCTCGTCAAGAAAGCATTGATTCTCGCGCCACCGGCGTTGGTAAGCCAATGGAAGCAGGAGATGAACGAAAAGTTCCGCATGGCGTTCGTGACCACGGACGACGTGGACGCCAAGCGCGGCCCGGATTTTTGGAGCAAGCAAGATTGGATCATCGCTTCCATTCACACCGCCAAGAGCAAAAACAATTTCGAGCAAGTCACTGCGGAGAAATTCGATCTCATCGTCATCGACGAAGCGCACCATCTCAAAAACCGCGCGACGCTTTCGTGGAAGCTCGTCAATGCGCTGCAAAAGAAATTCATCTTCCTGCTCACGGCCACGCCGGTGCAAAACGATTTGATGGAGTTGCACAACCTGCTCACGCTGCTCAAGCCCGGCGTGCTGCACACAGCCAAACATTTTCGCGAAGAATATGTGGCGCGCGGCGACGAGCGCATGCCCAAAAATCAGGACAAGCTGCGCGAACTGTTGCGCGAAGTCATGATCCGCAACACGCGCAGCTTGGTCGATGTGAAATTGCCCAAGCGTTTTGCGACCACCATCACGGTCTCGCCTTCGCTGCATGAGCGCGAGCTGTACGAGCGCGTCGCCAAATTCGTGCGCGAAACTTACGATCGGCTCGAAGGCTTGGACAAGCTCTCGCTGCACCATTTGCTCATGAAAGCCGGAAGCTGCCCCTTCGCGTTGGAAGATTCTCTGCGCAACTTGCAAACGCGCTTGAACGGCGATGCCGGCGCGATCGCGCCCATGCTGACTTTGCTGCAGCACCTGAAAGAAACCGAGAAGGGCAAGCAGCTCATCCAACTCGTGCGCAAAAGCCCGGCGAAGAAAATCGTCTTCACCAACTTCGTCGCCACGCTCGATTATCTCGCGGGGTTGTTTCGCAGTCAGGGCCTCGCTTTCGCCGAAGTGCGCGGCGGCATGAGCAACGAGCAGAAGGACGCGGCGGTCGCCAAGTTTCGCGAGGAAGTGGACGTGCTGCTCATGACCGAGATCGGCGCGGAGGGCAAGAACCTGCAATTCTGCCAAACTCTGATCAATTACGATCTACCCTGGAATCCCATGCGCCTCGAGCAACGCATCGGCCGCATTCATCGCATCGGCCAAACGCAGGACGTGTTCGTGTTCAACTTTTGCCAGCAGGACAGCATCGAAGAACACATCCTCTACATTCTCGACAAAAAGATCAACATGTTCGAATTGGTCATCGGCGAGATCGACAGCATTCTCGGCAATCTCGACACCGAAGAGGACTTCACGGATTTGATCATGGACATTTGGGTGCGCTCCACGCAGAAAGAAGCGCTGCAACAAAACGTCGAGCAGCTCGCCGAGCGCATTCTCGAAGCGAAAGCCGCGTATCAACAAACGAAAGAATTGGATGAAGCGTTGTTTGCGGAGGAGTTTGAGGTGTGAGGCGCGGAGGGTGTAAGGTGAAAAGTGTAAGGCGTGAGCACAAAAGCTTCTTGCACGCCTTGATGACGGCATACGGCAAAGCTTGTGCAGTCTCAGTAGATCACAATTTGTTCTTTGAACGGTGCTGCGAATTAGCTTTAATACTTCCCGAGGAGGAAGTATTATGGCGAAAGTGCTTTTACCCCAGTCGGAGAAATTAACCGACCGCACGACT
>Ga0247727_10001349_pt1 | contig 58751 bp, 56 predicted proteins | sample WisWelCaveWW1625_FD_202498 | JGI IMG/M metagenome (GOLD analysis project Ga0247727, IMG submission 202498) | Biofilm microbial communities from Wishing Well Cave, Virginia, United States - WW16-25 | ecosystem: Environmental > Aquatic > Deep subsurface > Groundwater > Cave microbial mat | place... | reverse complement strand
GCTGGTCGATCTGTGCCCCCGGGATGGGCTTCGCGGTGACCGACACGGCGCGCTCCGAACCGTCGCGCCACAGCACGAGCGCCAGGCTCTGGCTCGAGGTCGCGCGTTCGAGGTGCTCGTAGAACTCGCGCGCCGTGCGCACGGGCGAGCCGTCGATGCGCACGATCAGGTCGCCGCGCGCGATCTCGCCCCCGGCTGCGGGGCCGTCCTCGCGCACGCGGCTCACGAGCGCCCCCGTGAGGCGGCGTGGCAGAGCCATCCCCTCGGCGCTCTGGCCATCCAGGTCTCGCACGTCGATGCCGAGCCAGACCGGCGACACCTCTCCCTTGGTCAGCAGCTCGCTCACCACGCGCCGTGCGATGTCGATCGGAATCGCGAAGCCGATGCCCTGGGCGCCCTGGTAGACGGCCGTGTTGATGCCGATCAGCGAGCCCTCGGCGTTGAGCAGAGGCCCGCCGGAGTTGCCGGGGTTGATCGAGGCGTCGGTCTGGAGGAAGCCGTGGTAGACGCGGTCTTCCGTGCGCACCGACCGGTTGAGGGCGGAGACCACGCCGGTAGTCACGGAATTCGAGAGGCCGAAGGGATTGCCGATCGCGATCACGGGCTCGCCGACCAGAAGATCGCTCGAGCTGCCCGGCGCGGAATAGGGCACGTCGTGCGCCGCGACCAGCTCGAGCACCGCCAGATCGAAGTTCGGCTCCGCCCCGATCAGGTTGGCCTCGAGCTCGCGCCCGTCGGCGAGCGTCACGCGGATCACGTCGGCGCGCGCTACGACGTGCTCGTTCGTGAGCACGTGCCCGGCGGCGTCGATCACGACGCCGGAGCCCAGGCTCTGGCTGGTCTCCGGAGCACGGGCCTCGAACAGGTCCTCGAAGAAGCGGTCGATGAACGGGTCGCCGAAGGGACGGAACGGGCCGCCGCGGCGGCTCTGCTCGGTGGTCACGTTCACCACGCTCGGCCCGACCTTCTCGACGACATGCACGGTGGCCGTGCGCCGCAGGAAGGGATCGTCCGCGGCTGCGGGCGCCGCCGCGCAGCAGAGGACGAGGGCCAGAGCGAAGAAGCTGCCGGCTAGTGTCACGCCCGGCCAACGTAGGGGCCGACCCATGGGCGAACAAGAGCAGGATCTCCCTCGCGCTCGTGACGCCTTCGTCGCGCGCTTCGGTCGGAAGCCCCAGCTCGCGGTGCGCGCGCCCGGCCGCGTGAACTTGATCGGCGAGCACACCGACTACAGCGAAGGGCTGGTGCTGCCCTGCGCGATCGATCGTGACACGCTGGTGCTGGCGGCGCCGCGCCGCGACCGCGAGCTGCACGCGCTCTCGCTCGAGCAGGAGGCCCCGGCGCGCTTCACGCTCGACGTGCTGCTGCGCGCTGGCGACTGGAGCGACTATCTGCGGGGCGCCGCCGTGGCGCTCGCGGAACGTGGTCATGCGCTGCTCGGCGCCGACCTGTTGGTCACGAGCCGCGTGCCGCTCGGCTCGGGGCTCTCCAGCTCGGCCGCACTGGGCGTAGCGGCGGTGCTCGCGCTCTCGCGCTGCGCCGGCATCGAGCTGTCGCTGCGAGAAGTCGCCGAGGCGGCGCACGCGGGCGAGAACGCCTTCGTCGGCATCGGCTGCGGCATCCTCGATCCCTTCGCCAGTGCGCTCGGCCGCCGCGACCACGCGTTGCGCATCGACTGTCGCGATCGCTCGGTGGAAGCCGTTGCGCTCGGCGTCGGCCGGATCGAGCTGCTCGTCGCGCATTCCGGTGTCACGCGCCGACTCGTGAGCGGCGGCTATCGCGAGCGCGTGGCCGAGTGCCAGGCTGCCTTCGGCGCCGCCCGGGCGGCCGGCCTGGCGCCTCCGGCGGCGCGCACGTTGCGCGACCTCTCGGCCGAGCAGCTGCCGGCGCTCGCGCGGGCGCTCGACCCGCTGCTGCTGCGCCGCGCCCGCCACGTGATCCGCGAGAACCAGCGCGTGGATGCCTTCTGTACGGCGGTTCGGGCCGGAGACCTCGGCGTGGTCGGCGCTCTGCTGCGCGAAGGCATGGCGAGCCTGCGCGACGACTACGAGGTGAGCATTCCCGAGCTGGACCTGCTGTGCGCGCTCGGCGACGCCGCGGCCGGCTGCTACGGCTCGCGCCTCACGGGCGCCGGCTTCGGCGGCTGCACGCTGCATCTGGTCGCGCCGGAGGCTGCGGAGGACGTGGCGCGACAGCTCCGGGCCGGCTTCGCGCGCAGCTTCGGCCGTGAGCCGACGCTCTTCTGCGTACACCCTGCCGATGGCGCGTCCGGGCTCGAGCTCTAACGGGCTGCGGGCGTTGCTCGCTGCGGATAGGCGAATCATGGGGGCTCTCGGGATCGGCCGACGTCCGAGTAGGTCCCGCATGACAAGGAAACGGATCGAGCGCCTCTACTCCGCCTTCGCGCGCCGCGACGCCGTGGCGATGGGCGCGTGTGATGCCGACGATGTCGTCTTCAGCGCCCCGGTGTTCCCCGAGGCGCATGCCGCGTAGTTGAGCGCGCCCCCCGTGTCGAAGCGTCGACTCATCGGTGGCGGCCCTACGTCACGGGATCTGCTTGGCGGACACCTTCAGCACGCGAAGGACCTGGAAGCCGGGAGGGACGTCGTACACCGTCAGCACACCCGCGAGCTTGAGCTTCCCGGGCTGGCCGCTCACGGCGGCGAACATCGAGCTGGCGGCCTCCGGCGGCGAACCCGCGTCGAAGGCGACGGCTTGCAGCAGGAAGCCGTCCACGTAGTGAGCCGAAAACGCCATGCCACCGAAGACCGAGTCGAAGGAGACAGTGGCCGGTCCCGTCTTCGTGATGGTCCATACGATCTCGGTGTCGGACTTGAACGTCTCTCCGCTCAGGTCGTACTCGGTGCCGCGCGCCCGGACGCTGAAGGTGGCGCCGGCGATGTCATCGATGGACGGCGGCGGCCCCGCGGCCAGCGCCGGTGCAGCAAGCCCCAGCCCGATGACGGCCACGAGCGCGGCGGCGAACGACTTGGTCATGATGCTCTCCCTCTTCGTTGTGAGCCAAGTGCTCCATGGTTCCACGGCCCTCGGGATCGCGCCCCTCGGCTCGGATCGGATCGGATCCTGGCTCCTACGCCGCCGGCTGGTAGCGGAACTTCTGGAAGCTCGCGAACGCCCGCCCGATCAGGCGCCTCACCCACCGCCGCCTGACCGCCCGGCACGACCTGGTCGCGGTCGCCGGCGCATGGCCCGAGGATCCCGTGGCAACGGACGAGTCGCCGACGCGCAGCACGCGCTGGCCTGCGTGGCGACCCGTGGCGGGAGGCCGACCCGATCGACTCCCGGGTCGGGCTCTCAGTCCTCGTGCAGCGCAGCGTCGTCGGCGCGCTCGGCCGGCTCGGCTGCTGGGGCCGCCTTTGCGCCGCGCTTCAGCAGCAGGAAGCGCAGGTCGCTGCCGCGCCGCGCGTGGATCAGCACGCGCTCGGCGCCCGCTGCGTCTGCGACCGCACGGCGGAATGCGGCGAGATCCGACACTTCGCTCTCGCCCATCCTCACGACCAGATCGCCGGCGTTCAGTCCGGCTTCGGCCGCCGGCGTTCCGCCCGTCACGAAGGAGACGTAGGCGCCCTCGCGCGTAGGCAGCCGCTCGCTGCGGTACAGGTTCTCGGTGATCTCCTGCACCTGGAAGCCGAGGTCGCTCTCCGCTTCGGCAGGCTCGACGGTGGGCTGTGTCGCCAGCTTCGTTTCCACCAGCTTTTTCTTACCGTCGCGGAGCAGCTGGAGCTGCACCTTCGCGCCGGGCGGCGTGGCGGCCACCAGTCGCTGGAAGGCGCCGAGATCCTCTTCCTTCTCCGCCTCGATCGCGCGCTCGCCGAAGGCCACCACGATGTCGCCCGCGCGCAGCCCCGCGCGCTGCGCCGGCGAGTCGTCGGCCACCGAGTTCACGATCACGCCCGTGGTCTCTGGCCGGCCGAGGTAGGCGGCGAGGTCGCGATCGAGCGGCTGGATCGAGACGCCGAGCCAGCCGCGCTCCACGCCGCCGTTGCTGATCTGCGCGAGCACGTCGAGCACCGTATCGACCGGGATGGTGAAGCCGATGCCGCGGCCCTGGCCGCGTGAGTTGATGCCGATCACGCGGCCCTCGAGGTCCACCAGCGGTCCACCCGACGAGCCGCGGTCGATCATCGCGTCGGTCTGGATGAAGTCGTTGAGCAGCTCCGGGATCTCGAGATTGCGACCCTTAGCCGAGACGATCCCGAGCGAGACCGTGCCGTCGAGGCCGTAGGGGTTGCCGATCGCGAGCACCCATTGGCCGACGCGCACGTCTTCGATGCGGCCGAAGCGCGCTGCGGGCAACGGCGCTTCGGGCTGGATGCGCAGCACCGCCAGGTCGGTCTGCTTGTCGTTGCCGAGCACCTCGGCGCGATACGGCTGCTTGTGGCCGGCCACGCTCACCTCGACCTTGTCGGCGCGCTCGACCACGTGATGATTGGTGAGCACGAGGCCGTCGGCGCTCGCGATCACGCCGGAGCCGGTGACCTCCGTCTTGCGGTCGTTCACGCGCACGATCGCCTGCACGAACACGACGCTGGGCTTCACCCGCTCGGAGACCGCGATGATGCGGTCTTCGAGCGCCGCTTCCTCGGCAGAAGCCGCGACACCGCAGAGCAAGCCGAGCCCGATGAGCAGCCGGGAACGCATGCGCCTCCTCATCGGCCGCTCGCGGCCGGCGCGCGAGCGGCACGGTCGATCGCACGCCGCAGCGAGGCCGCTGCGGCTGCCGGGTCGGGCGCGAGCAGGATCGCTCCCGTCACGCAGACACCGGCGGCGCCCGCGCGGATGCAGGCGGCGGCGTTCTCGGCGTCGATGCCCCCCTGCGCGAGCAGCGGCAGACCGCTTCGCGCAGCGTCCCGCAAGACGGCCAGGCCGAGCGCGGGACGCGTGGCGGACTTCGACAGCGGCGTGAAGATGGGCGCGAGCTGGGCGTAGGAGAGAGCCGCACGCGCCTCTGCGTCGAGCTCGCCAGCGGCATGGCTGGAGGCGCCGAGCAGGCGCCCGGGGCCGAGCAGCGCCCGGGCCGCCGGCGCCGGCACGGCGTCGAAGCCGAGGTGGACGCCGTCGAGCCCGGCCGCGAGCGCCACGTCGCAGCGCCGGTTCACGAGCACGCGCACGCCCGGCCGCACCCGTCGCGCAGCGGCCGCGATCTCTTCGCACAGCGCGAGAAGCGGAGCGCCGGCCAGGTCTTTCTCGCGCACCTGTACCCAGTCCACGCCGCCGCGCACGGCACCGGCCACGACCTCGGGGAGCGGGCGGCTGCTGGCGCGCCGGTCCGTGACCAGACACAGCAACGGACGGGCGACGCTCACTTCGCTCCGCTAGTAGCTGGCCAGACCGTCGAGCGGGCTCGAGGCCGTGGCGTACAGCCGGCGCGGGATGCGGCCGGCTTCGTAGGCAAGGCGACCGGCCTCGATCGCGAGCTTCATCGCGCGCGCCATCTTGAGCGCATCCTTCGCGCCGGCGATGCCGGTGTTCATCAGCACCGCGGTGCAGCCGAGCTCCATCGCCACCGCCGCGTCACTCGCGGTGCCGACGCCCGCGTCCACGATCACCGGACACTCCACCGTTTCCAGGATGATCCGCAGGTTCGCGGGATTGCGGATGCCGAGGCCGGAGCCGATCGGCGCCGCGAGCGGCATCACCGCGACGCAGCCCAGCGCCGCGAGTCGTTGGCAGGCCACCGGGTCGTCGGTGATGTAGGGCAGCACCTCGAAGCCCTCGGCGACGAGGATGCGTGCCGCCTCGAGCGTCGCCGCCGAGTCCGGGAAGAGCGTGCGGTCGTCGCCGATCACCTCGAGCTTCACCAGGCCGTGGCCGAACAGCTCGCGCCCGAGCCGCGCGGTGGTCACCGCGTCCTCCACCGTCTTGCAGCCGGCGGTGTTCGGCAGCACGGTCATGCCTTCGGGGATGTAGCCGAGCACGTTCTCGCTCTTGGACGTAGATAGGTCCACGCGCCGCAGCGCAACCGTGATCAGCTCGGCTCCGCTCTCCTTCGTGGCCTCCAGCTGGAGCGGGAAGGAGGCGTACTTGCCGCTGCCCACGATCAGGCGCGAGCGGAACTCGTGACTGCCGAGTCGGTAGCTGTCGCTCATCTCAGCCTCCTCCGACCGCTTCGAGGATCTCGACGCGATCGCCATCCGAGAGTCGCTGCGAAGCGTGGCGCCCCCGCGGCACGACGACGCGATTCACGGCCACTGCGAGCCTCCGCCCCGCGAGCCCGAGCGCCTCGACCAGGTCCGCCACGCTCGAGCCAGCCGGCAGCGAGTGCGCCTCGCCGTTCACGCGAATCCAGAAACAGAGCGCGTCCTGCGAAGCGTGGCTCACGGGGAAGAATCCAGTCGGCCCGGCGACCGACCGAAGGTATCCGAGGCCGACCTCGCGTCAATCAGCGATGCGATAGGCTCGCGCCGTTTCGCGAGGAGGGGGCATGAAGGGCGAGCGCCCGACCACGGCGCGCATCGATCTTGCGGCGCTGGCGCACAACTACGGCGAGGCCGTACGCCTCGCAGGCGGCCGTCAGGTGATCGCGGTCGTGAAGGCCGACGCCTACGGCCACGGCGCCGTGCCCGTGGCTCGGCGGCTCGTGGCTGCGGGTTGCGCGCGCCTCGCGGTCGCGACCGTCGCCGAGGCAGCGGAGCTGCGGGCGGCCGCCGTGCGCGTGCCGTTGCTGCTGCTCGGAGGCATCCACGACGCCGCCGAGGCCGACGACGCCGTGGCGCTCGAGCTGACGCCCGTCGTGCAGCACGCCGGCCACGTTCCGCTGCTGGCGCGCGCAGCCCGCGAGCGCGGCCAGCGGCTCGAGCTGGAGCTGGAGATCGACACGGGTATGGCGCGCATGGGCGTGCCGCCGGAGGATGTGGCGGCGCTCGCGGCAGCCATCGCGCGCGAGCCGCAGCTCGCGCTGCAGGGCGTCTACACCCACCTGGCCTGCGCCGACGAGCCCGATCTCGCCTCGACGCGCCGCCAGCTCGCACTGTTCGCAGAGGTGATCGCGGGTCTGCGCGCTCGCTCGCTCGCGCCGCCACTCGTCCACGTTGCGAACTCTGCCGCGCTGGTGGCGGACTCCGAGCTCGGCACGGCGATTCCTCCCGAGGTGAACGCAGTGCGGCCCGGCCTGCTCCTGTACGGCGTGCAGCCGGCGCCAGGGCGCGCGAGTGCGGCGCAGCTGCTGCCGGTGATGAGCCTGTGCAGCCGGGTGGCGAACGTGCGCCACGTGCGCCGCGGCGACGCCGTCGGCTACGGCGCGACCTTCCGCGCCAAGCAGCGCGGCCGCATCGCCACCGTGCCGATCGGCTACGCCGACGGCGTCCCCTGGTCGCTCGGCAATCGCGGTCACGTGCTGCTGCGCGGTCGCAAGCTGCGCATCGCCGGGCGCGTCTCGATGGATCTGCTCACGCTGGACGTCGGCGAGCTGCCCGTCGAGATCGGCGACCCGGTGCTGATCTTCGGTCGCGCCGCGGGCGAGCGGCAGCCGGTCGAGGAGCTGGCGGAGGCGGCCGGCACGATCCCCTACGAGCTGCTGGTGCGCGTCGGTCGCCGCGTTCCGCGTGTGCTCGAAGACGGGGAGTGATTGCTAGCCTCCGCCGCCGTGACCGCCGCCCCCGCACGCGCCGATGCTCCGGCTCCTACCGAAGTGGCCGCGTTGTCGGGCGTGACCAAGGCCTTCGGTAGACGCGAGGTGCTGCGCGGCGTCGAGCTGGCGGCGGCGCCCGGCAAGATCACCGTCGTGCTCGGCGGCAGCGGCAGCGGCAAGTCCACCATGCTGCGCATCCTGCTCGGCCTCGAGCCCTATGACGGGGGCACGGTGCGCCTGTTCGGCCGCGAGGTGAAGCAGCTCGGCCGCGATGAGTACCGCGAGCTGATGATGCGGGTTGGGATGCTGTTCCAGTTCGGAGCGCTGTTCGATTCGATGACGGTGGGCGACAACGTCGGCTTCGCGCTCGAGTACGTACGGAACCTGCCGAAGGATGAGATCCGCGAGCGCTGCCGCGAGAATCTGCTGATGGTGGGCCTCAAGAACGTCGAGGACCTCTATCCCTCCGAGCTGTCGGGCGGGATGAGGAAGCGGGTCGCATTGGCGCGCGCCATCGCCCACAAGCCGAGCTTCCTGTGCGTAGACGAGCCCACCACCGGCCTCGACCCGATCATGTCCGACACCATCAACGAGCTGATCTTGCAGATGCGCGACCGGCTCGGCGCCACGGTGCTGTGTATCACGCACGACCTCACGGCGGCCTTCAAGATCGCCGACCGCATCGCCTACCTGTTCCAGGGCAAGATGATCTTCCTCGGCACGCCCGAGGAGATCCGCGCCAGCGAGGATCCGATCGTGCGCCAGTTCATCTCGGGCAGCGCCCACGGCCCGATCGCCGGGGCCTGACGGTGCGCGTGCTCGTGGTCGGAGCCGGCGGACGCGAGCACGCGCTGGCCTGGAAGATCGCGCAGAGCCCGCGCGCCGAGCGCGTGATCGTCGCGCCCGGCAGCGACGGTATCGGGCCATGCGCCAGCTGCTTCCCCGAGGTCGCCGCGGGCGATGCCGCCGCGCTCGCCGCGCTCGCCCGGCGCGAGGGAGCCGAGCTGGTCGTGATCGGCCCCGAGGAGCCGCTCGCGAACGGCGTCGCCGACCGCCTGCGCGAAGCAGGCCTCGCCGTCTTCGGTCCCTCGCAGGGGGCGGCGCGGCTCGAAGGCAGCAAGGGCTTCGCGCGCGAGTTCATGGCGCGCCACCGCATTCCGCACCCGCGCTTTGCCGTCTGTGACGATCTCGGCGCCGGCCGTCGCGCCGTGTTCGCTCGCGGCGGTCGCTGCGTGGTGAAGGCCGACGGCCTCGCCGCCGGCAAGGGCGTCAGCGTCTGCGCGAGCACCGCCGAGGCCGAGGCCGCGCTCGACGAGATGATGGCGCGCCGTCGCTTCGGCGCGGCCGGCGCCCGCGTCGTGGTCGAGGATGTGCTCGAGGGCGAGGAGGCCTCCTACTACGCGATCAGCGACGGAACGACGGTCGCCACGCTGGCCGCCGCACAGGATCACAAGCGCGCGCTCGACGGCGACCGCGGCGAGAACACGGGCGGCATGGGCGCCTACGCGCCCGCAGCGCTGGTGACGCCCGCCGTCGAGAAACGCGTGCTCGAAGAGATCGTGCACCCGACGCTGTCCGGCTTGCGTGCGGACGGCCTGCCGTTCGTGGGTGTGCTCTTCGTCGGCTTGATGATCGATCGCATGGGCGCGCCCTCGGTGGTCGAGTACAACGTGCGCTTCGGCGATCCCGAGACGCAGGCGCTGATGCTGGCGACCGACCTCGACCTGCTGCCGCTGCTCGACGGGGCGGCGCGCGGCCGGCTCACGCCGACCGCCGCGGGCACGAGCCGTGCTGCCGTGTGCGTGGTGCTCGCGTCGGCCGGCTATCCGCGCAGCGTCGAAGCCGGCAAGCCGATCACGGGTCTCGACGCAGCGCAGGAAGACCCCGACGTCGTTGTCTTCCACTCCGGCACGCGGCGCGAGGGCGCGGGCTTCGTGACCGCAGGCGGGCGCGTGCTCGGGGTGACGGCGCGCGGGCCCGATCTCGCCAGCGCCGCCACCCGCGCCTACGCGGCCGCCGATCGCATCCACTTCGACGGCAAGCACATGCGCCGCGACATCGCGGCGCGAGCGCTGGCGCGATGAGCTCGGCGCCCGCGGCACTCAGCTGCGAAGCCGCGCTCGATCACGTCGCGGCCGGCGGCTTGCTGGCGTTTCCGACCGAGACCAGCTGGGGCCTCGGCGCCGACGCCCGCTCGGACGCCGCGCTCGCGGCGCTGCGACGCTGGAAGGGTCGGGACGCAGGCAAGCCGATCTCGCTGCTCGTCTCGGGGACGGGCGATCTCGCGCGGCTCGGGGCGCGGCTCTCGCCGGCCGCACGGCGGCTCGCGGCGACCTTCTGGCCCGGTCCGCTCACGCTCGTGGTGCGCTGCGAGGGGCGGCTCGCGCGCGGCATCGCGGGCCCCGGCGGCGCCATCGGCTTACGCTGCTCCCCGCACCCGGTGGCGGCGGCATTGGCAGCGCTCGCGCTCTCGCGCGGCGTCGGGCCGCTCACCGCGACCAGCCTGAACCGCTCGGGCGCTCCGGCGTGCGAGACGCGCGTACTGGCGGAGGCGTGCGTCGCGGGCGAGCTGCCGCTCGTGGCCGGCGCGGACGCGGGCGGGGCGCCTGCGAGCTGTGTCGTCGATGTGACCGGCGCTCAGCCGGTCGTCTTGCGCAGCGGCGCGATCTCGGCGGCCGAGATCGCAGCGGCGTTGGCAGGGGGAGCTGCGTGACCGATGTCCGTCCCTTTCGAGCACTCCGCTACGACCCGCAGCGCGTCGAGCTGTCGCGCGTGCTCGCGCCGGTCTACGACGTCGTGGCGCCGGAGGATCGTCCGCTCTATTGGGAGCGCGATCCCTACAACGCCCTGCGGCTCGAGCTGACGCGCAACGTCGAGGAAGAGGCCGCCACCGATTACAGCGAGACGGCGGGGCGTCTCGCCGAGTGGCGACGCGCGGGCGTGCTGGTGCGCGACCCTGAGCCCGCGCTCTACGTGCTGCGCCAGACCTTCACCGCACCCGACGGCCGCGCGCTCGCGCGCACCGGCTTCCTGGCGGCGCTGCGTCTCGAGGACTACGCGCGCCGCATCGTGCGTCCGCACGAGCGCACGCTGGCCGGGCCCAAGGCCGACCGCCTCAAGATCCTGCGCGCCACCCGCGTGAACCTGTCGAGCGTGTTCTTGCTCTACGACGATCGCGCAGGTGAGCTGGAGCGCGTGCTGGAGGCAGCGCTCGCCGGCGCTGGTGCGATCGAGGCCAGCGACGACGCCGGCATCGCGCACCGCCTTGCGCCGCTGCGCGATGACGCGGCCGTCGCGTTGATCCAGAAGTTCCTCGAGCCGCGGCCGGTCGTGATCGCGGACGGGCACCACCGCTACGAGACGGCGTTGGCCTTTCGAGACGAGCGCCGCGCGGCCGGCGAGCGCGAGACCGAGGCACCGCCCGAGCGCATCCTCGCCTACTTCGCGAACGCCTTCGCGCCCGGCAGCCTGCTGCTCCCGATCCACCGGCTGGTGAAGAAGGAGCCGGCGCAGGGCGACGCCGCCTGGGCGCGGCTCACGGGCTGGGAGCGCCGCGACATCTTGGTCGGCGCCGCGGGCGCGATCCCGGCTGCACTGGCGCAGCACCTGGCGCCGCTCGCGTCGCGCCACGCCTTCGCGGCGGACGACGGCTCCGGCCGCGTCGCGATCTTCTCGCGTCCGGCGGACGCCGAGCTGACCGTGCGCGTGCTGCACCGCGAGGTGCTCGACGGCGTGTTCGGCCTCGACGACGCCGCCGTACGCGATGGCGCCGTGGACTTCCCGAAGTCGGCGCTGCAGACTGCGCGCGACGTGCGCAGCGGGCGCGGCGCCGTGGCGCTCTACCTGAATCCGCTCCGGCCCGACGACGTGTTCCGCGTGACGGAGGCGGGCGAGACCCTGCCGCAGAAGTCCACCTTCTTTTTTCCGAAGCTTCCGACCGGGCTGTTGTTCCGGACGCTCGAGCCGGATCTGCCGAGAGCAGCGCCGGGCGCTGCGGGCCCGCCGAGAGCAGCGCCGAGCGCTGCGGGCTCGGAATGACCTGGCGACCTCGCGCGCGCTCGCCGGATCGGCGGCGCGATCCGGTGCGCGCCTCTGGCATGCTCGACCGGGTGCTGGGCGAGCTCGGCCTCGACGTCGAGACCACCCGCCGGCTCGACGCAGCCCTCGCGGCGGCGCTCGGCCCGACGCTGGCCCCGCACTTCGAGCTGGTGGACGTACGCGGGCGGACGCTCGAGCTGCGCGCCGATTCGGCAGCCTGGAGCCAGGAGCTGGCGGCGCAGCGAAACGAGGTGCTCGCGCGCCTGCGCGAGGCCCTCGGCCCGGACGACGCCCCGACGGAGCTTCGACTCCGCCTGCGCTGAGCCCCCGGTCCTCCTCGGGAGAACGGAAAAACACTTCCGCTCGCGTGGAAGACTGCTTCCGCGCCGCGAGGGGCGGCGTTCGCCCTCTCTCGCGAGCTCCCGCGCGAGCTGTGCGTTTTCGAAGGGGTTTTCCCGCCGGACGCCCGTCCGAGGGGGGAGGCCTCGAACTTGCAAGCACTTGCCAGAGCTGGGAGAAGCCTCCTTGGAGGCGAAGGCTGGGGCTGTGCGGACTTTCTCGATCCTCTTGACCTGCGGCGCCGTCCTGCTGGGCGCGCCGGCCTCAGCCGTCACCATCGACTGGGTCAGCGTGGGAGACTCCGGCAACGCCTGCGACACCCAGTCGCAAGGTTGCTTCGGCGCCGTGGCGTACGACTACCAGATCTCGAAGTACGAGGTGACCAACGCCCAGTACACCGAGTTCCTGAACGCGGTGGCCGACACGGACACGAACGCGCTCTACACCACGCTCATGGACAGCTCGAGCTTCGGCGGCATCACGCGGAGCGGCAGCTCGGGGAGCTACAGCTACAGCGTGAAGACCGGCTTCGCCGACAAGCCGGTGAACTACGTGTCCTTCTACGACTCGCTGCGCTTCGCCAACTGGCTGGAAAACGGGCAGCCGACCGGGGCGCAGGGCAATGCGACCACCGAGGACGGCGCCTACACGATCACAGGCGCTGGCATCACGGCCAATTCGATCACGCGCAACGCGGGGGCCACGATCTTCCTGACCAGCGAGGACGAGTGGTACAAGGCGGCCTACTACGACGCGCTGGCGACGAGCTACTTCGACTACCCGGCCGGCTCGAACGCGGCGACGGCGTGCGCGGCGCCCACCGGAGCGGCGAACTCCGCGAACTGCGACGCGCCCGGTTCGAACGCCACCGACGCCGATGTGGACGCTCCGACGATCGTCGGCTCCTTCACCGGCTCGCCGAGTCCTTTCGGCACCTTCGACCAGGGCGGCAACGTCACGGAGTGGAACGAAACCATCTTTAGCCCCTCGGGCCGTGGCCTGCGGGCCGGGTCGTTCGGCGACACTCCGACCGTCCTCGCAGCGTCGTTCCGGTTCTCGATCGGCCCGGCGAGCCAGTTCGACAATGTGGGTTTTCGCGTCGCGAGTCTTCCCGAGCCCGCTGCGGGCTTGCTCGTGCTGACGGGCATGCTGGCACTGTCGAACTGGCGCAGGCGTCGCGCCTAGCCTTGGCGAGCGCCTCGCGGACCGCACGCTCGGCGTGATGGAGACCCTGATCGAGGCCTCCTGACCGCCGGCCGGCCGCGAGCCTGCGTCGAGCGCCGCCCGCTCGCAATCGAGCTCGGCCTGCGCGCGGCCGCCCGGCGAGCGTGGCATGCTCGAGCGACGCCCGATCCCGAGAGGGGAGCCGTCATGTCCGAGCACGCAGCGATGATTTCCTGGAGCCGGGGTGGCCGCGACTTCACGTACGAGACGTACTCGCGCGATCACACCTGGACGTTCGACAGCGGGGTCGAGGTCGCGGCTACGGCGGCGCCGGCCTTCCTCGGCAATCCGGCGCTGGTGGATCCGGAGGAGGCGTTCGTCGCAGCCGTCGCGAGCTGCCACATGCTGACGTTCCTCGCGATCGCGGCGCGGCGGCGCATCGTCGTGGATCGTTACGAGGACGCGGCGACGGGCTTCATGGAGAAGAACGAAGCGGGCAAGCTCGCGGTCACGCGCGTGACGCTGCGGCCGGCGATCCGGTTCGCGGAGAAGACGCCGTCCACCGAGGAGCTCACGCGCCTGCACGCGCTCGCCCACGAGAACTGCTTCATCGCGAACTCCGTGCGCACCGAGATCACGGTCGAGCCGCCGCTCCCGAGCGTGGGCGAGGTGCTCGCGCCGGTGCTCGCCCGCGTGCCGCGCGAGCAGCAGCCACTTCTGATCGCGCTCGCGGAGCGCCTGGCGGCCGAGCGCTATCGGAGCTGGGCCGGTGAGGTGGGCGACCCTGCGCAGCGCGCGCAGCTGCTCGCCTGCGCCGAGCGCGAGGAGGAGATCGCGCGGCGAGTCGAGGCGCTCCACCCGGGCGCTGCTGCGCTCCAGCGCGAGCTGCTCGCGAAGCATCCCGACGTCTCCGAGATCAACCGCAGCCTGTTCGCCGGTCGTCCGCTCGCGCAGCAGTTCGCGATCCAGGCCCAGGGCGAGCGGCTCGGCGCCGCGACCTGGCGCGCCTTCGCGCGCCACGAGGCCGACGCCGGCCGCCGCGACGCGCTGCTCGCCTGCGCCGAGCTCGAGGAAGCGAGCGCGCTCGTGCTCGAAGCGCTCGCCTGATGCTGCGGCTCTACTACGCTCCGCACACCTGCGCGCTCGCGTCGCACCTCGCGCTCGAGCAGGCCGGCGCCGCGTACGAGACCGTGCGCGTGGACTTCGCCCAGAGCGGGCAGCGCGCGCCCGAGTATCTGGCGCTCAACCCGAAGGGCCGCGTGCCGGCGCTCGTGACGGAGCGCGGCGTCCTCACCGAGACGCCGGCCATCCTGCTGTTCGTCTGCCAAAGCCATCCGCAGGCGGGCCTCGCGCCGCTCGACGACCCGTTCGCGTTGGCGGAGGTGCAGGCGTTCAACAGCTATCTGTGCTCGACGGTGCACGTGGCGCATGCGCATCGCATGCGGGGCCAGCGCTGGGTCGACGATCCGGCCGCGATCGTGGCGATGCAGCGCAAGGTGCCGCAGTCGGTCGGCGACTGCTTCGCGCTGATCGAGCGAGAGCTGCTGCGCGGGCCGTGGGTGATGGGCGAGCGCTACGGCATCTGCGACCTGTACCTCTTCACGCTGGCGCAGTGGCTCGAGGCGGATGGCGTGGACCTCGCGAAGCTGCCGCGGGTGCTCGAGCATCGCGCGCGGATGGCAGCGGATCCTCTGGTGCAGAGAGTCATCGCTCAGGAGCTCGCCTAGCGTGGAGCCGATGCTCGAATAGCTCGCCGCGGATCTCTGGGTCGCGCGTCGCCCGCTTCGCCTCGCGGTAGGAGACGTCGGCGCTCGCATGACCGTGCTGCGCCTGCCCGACCAGAGCCTGATGCTCCACTCGCCGGTGCAGCTCGACGCCCCGCTCTCGCAGGCGCTGCGCGAGCTGGGCCCGGTGAAGTGGCTGCTCGGCCCCAACAAGGGCCACCACCTCTTCCTCGGCGAGTACGGGAAGGCGTTTCCCGACGCCGCGCTGTGCGGAGCACCGGCGCTCGCCGAGAAGCGGCGCGACCTCGCGTTCCAGCACGTGCTCGCGCCAGAGCCGCCGCCCGGCTGGCCGGAGAGCGTGAAGCTCCAGCTCGTCGAGGGCGCGCCGCTCATGAACGAGGTCGCGCTGCTGCACGCGCCGAGCCGCACGCTGGTCCTCACCGACCTCGTGTTCAACGTGCCGCGGGGCGGCCCGAACCGCGCGCGGCTGTTCCACTGGCTGGTCGGCGCCAGCGGCCACTTCGGGCCGCACCGCTTGATCCGGCTCTTCATCCGCGATCGTGCGGCCGCGCGCCGCTCGCTCGATCGGATCCTCGCCTGGGATTTCGATCGCATCGTGATGTCGCACGGCGAGGTGGTGAGCACGGGCGGCCATCGCCTCGTCGAGCAGGCGTTCGCGTTTCTCCGCTGAGCCAGCCCGCCGCCGCCCCGTGGGACGACCTCTCCCTGCCGCGAGACGAAGGTGGGCGAAGTCTCTACTGTCGGACACCGTGCAGGACAGCTCCGACACACCCTCGCTGCGGCGTACCCCCGGCCTGGTCTGCGACTTCTGCGGCGAGCGGGTGGCGAGCGTGCGCCGGGTCGCCCTGGACCAGGGCTACGAGCGGCTCCAGACCCCGCACAAGGAGCGCTACGCCTGCTCGGCCTGCTCCGAGAAGAAGGAGCGCGAGCGCCGGGGCCTTCGCTAGACCCGCTCTCGTGGACTGCGATTACGAGGACGCGGCCGTCGGGGTGGACCAGGAAGCGGTGGCTCCCGCGTCGGCGGGTCTCGCGGAAGCCTGCGCGGGCGAGGGCCGCCAGGACCCTGCGGGCGGGGAGCTCGGGCAGGCGAGCCACCGACTACACCGCGACCTCGACTTCGACGGCGACCAGAGGCTGACGCGGCGGCTTGCGACCACTGCTGCGCAGCGAATCGACGTAGAACTGCAGGGCCCGTCGATGTCGATAGGGCATTCAAGGTGCGTTCTGGCTCGACACGCGGGTATGGACGTTATGTCAAGCCCCTGCGGGGAGCCCCACGGCGAGGCGATTTCAAGCTGCGTCCCGCTCGCCGGGCAGCTGAGCGGGGCGTTCGACGGGCGGTGGGCGTGCCGCGGGGCGGGCCCCGCTGGTTCCGGGCGCACGGCGGGACGCGCGGGTCGGGGTCGTGAGCTACGCCTCTTCGTGAGCGGGTGCCTGATCGAAGTACCAGTCACCCTCTGACCGCTCCGGCTCCTCCGGTCTGGCGGTCGCGCTTCCGAGAGGAGGCGCCCGTGCCGGAAGCTTCAGGCATTCGAGGATGCGCTCGGCGACGGCCGGGTCTTCGATGGCCGCGATCAGCCGCATCGTCGACGTGCAGCGTGGGCAGCGCAGCGCGTCGACCTCGAAGACCCGCTGAAGCAGCGCCGCCCACCTCATTCTGCGGGCGTTCCCGACGGAGCCGATCCGGCGTGGACCCTCCTCGCGGTCGGGCGCACCCACCGCAAGGCCCGCCAGAGCTTCGGGTCGCGCACCGTGCGATCGCTCGCCCCCCTGCTGGGAAGAGACTGCGCGCTGGTCGGTGTCGCGTCCCGCCGGCGGACAGCGCTCGCCACCCCGTCGCGACGGCTCGCCGTCCACTTCATCGACTGGCTCGCCGGGCACGACCCGGTCGCGTTGGCTCGAGCTGGGTGCCAGGATCCCGTGGTAGCGGACCTGGTGGGCACGCGGAGGCGGGATGCGGGGCACCAGGCGATCGATGAGCTCACGTCGCTCCATCAGGATGTGGGTCGTGCCGTCCCGCCAGCGCGTCTTGAGGCGCAGCGCGAGCCTTCCGTCCGGTCGCTCTTCGAGCCGCTCGTTCGCGAGCGCCGGCCTGGCGACGTAGTGGCAGAGCCGCTCGAGACGTCGCCGGTCGCGCGCGGGGACGCTGACGCCGGCGTGGAGGCTCATGCCACCGTGCCGGGGTACGCGTGCAGATGCCTCCGGGTCCGCTTCGTTCGCCTCCCGGTCCGACGGCTCGACCCGATCACCGAGGCGTCGCCACGGCTCGCCGCGCTGCGGCCCGGTGGCGATGCGGGTCCGCAGCGATGCGGCGGCCAGCAGGGCCAGCAGTGGCTCGTCGCGCGCGAGTGCATCGGCGTCGTCTCCCGCGCGTGCCTCGATCAGGCGCTGGATCCGACGCGCGGCGCCGGCGAGCACGCGCGCGACCTCGTCCGCCTCGGGAGGAGGCAGCGGAAGAAATCGGGTCGGCCGACCCTGGCCAACCGCGTAGGTGTAGACGCCGTCCAGCGCCAGCGTGTGGAAGTGGACGTTCAGATCGAGCGCTGAGCCGAAGCGCTGGATGAAGGTGACGGCGCCGCACTGCTCGGCGCGAACGCCCCACTGCCGCCGCGCGCGTCTGCGAAGCTCCGCGAACAGGGCACGGATGAAGGCGCGAAGAACTTCGCTCGCGAGCCGCGCGTCGTAGGCGCAGCGGTAGCGGAGTGGGTAGGGGAGCGTGAGCACCCACTGGCGAATCGGCACCTCCGGCAACACGCGATCGACGAGATGTGCCGCCGTATCCGCCATGCGCCGTCCGCCGCACGATGGGCAGAACCCGCGGCGCTTGCACGAGAACGCGACCAAGCGGTCGTGGCCGCACTCGTCGCAGTGAAGTCGAAGGAAGCCGTGTGCGAGGACGCCGCAGCGAAGGAACGCGCGAAGCTCCTGCTCGATGAAGCGAGGCGCCGGCTGCTCCCGGGAGGACGAGCTCGCGAGGAAGCCTTCCAGCCGCTCGCGGACGACCTCGTGAAGGTGGGTCTTCTCCGGCTCGTGGCGCTGGTACTCGGCCACGGGGCCCCGTTTCGGGACCGGCGTGGGGCAGCGCCAATCGACAGGTTAGTCCAGGGCGCACGTCGCCCCCCCTCAGTTGACTCGGAAAGGGGCCTCGCGTACCTTGCGCGCCCGTTTGCCGCGGGCCTAGCCCAGCGATTTCTCGACGGAATCCGGCGGTCCGAGGAGGGGATTTCAGATGGTCATGATTCGGCTCACGCGCGTCGGCGCCCGCAATCGCCCGTACTATCGGGTGATCGCGATCGATCGCCGCGACAAGCGCGACGGCCGCGCCCTCGAGCAGCTCGGCACCTACGATCCGCTCGCCGAGCCCGTCGCCATCAAGCTCGCGACCGATCGCATCGAGGCCTGGCAGGCCAAGGGCGCGCAGCTCTCGAACGCCGTGCGCTCGCTGGTGCGCCGCGCCCGCAAGCAGGCGGCGGCCTCCGCCCCGGCGCAGGCCTAGGAGACCGACCCAAGATGAAACAGGTCGCCCCGACGCCGATGCATCGCCGCCAGCTGCGTTGCGCTCCTTGCGCCGTAGCAAGAGCTACGGCTCAGTCGCGCGCCTTGCTGGCGGCGCGCCTCGGCGCCGGATGCTCCGCTGCCCATCTTGGGTCGGTCTCCTAGCCGTGCCGGAGTCGAACCCGAGCGCGGAGCTGGTGGAGTTCATCGCCAAGGGGCTGGTGTCGGACAAGGCGGCGGTGCGTGTGAACGTGGTCGAGGGCGGCCGCATGCTCGAGCTCGAGACCGCGGAAGACGACCGCGGCCGCGTGATCGGGCGGCAGGGCCGCGTCGCCAAGGCGATGCGCGCCGTGCTCGAAGCATCGCGCCACGGCCCAGACATCCGTTTGGAGATCGTCGACTGAAGCGCGTCGTCCTGGGGCGCATCGTCGGCGCCCACGGCCTGCGCGGACAGGTTCGAGTGCGCTGGTTCGGGGACGGCCCCGAGAACCTGCTGGCGGCGCAGAAGGTAGAGCTGGCCGACGGCAGCGGGAACGACGATCCCGCCGCGACGGCCTACGAGATCGAAGGAGGAGGAAGGGGTCGAGCGGGGGAAGTGCGGCTCGCGTTGCGCGGAGTGCGCCGGCGCGAGGTCGCGGAGAGCCTGCGCGGTCGGCTGGTGCTGATCGATGCCGCAGCGCTTCCGAAGGCCGAGGCGCACGAGGCCTATTGGTTCCAGCTCGTCGGCTGCCAGGTGGAGCTACCGGGCGGCGAGGTGGTGGGCCGGGTGCGCGAGATCTGGGACACACCGGCTCACGACACCCTGGTCGTGAGCGGAGCGGACGGCCGGGACCGGCTGATCCCGGCGACGCCTGGGATCTTGCGACACCTCGATCTAGCGGCGCAGCGCATCGTGATCGAAGACCTGCCCGGTCTCACCGACCCGATCTAGCGAGGAGAGAGCAGCGATGCTCCGGATCGACGTGATCACGATCTTTCCGGAGCTGTTCGAGCCGTTCCGCAGCACCGGCGTGCTGGGCGGCGCCTGCGAGCGCGGGCTCGTCGCGATCGAGGCGCACGACCTGCGCGGTTGGGCGAAGGATCGGCATCGGACGGTGGATGACATCCCCTACGGCGGGGGGCCCGGCATGGTGATGAAGCCGGAACCCTTGGTGGAGGCGATCGAGGCCCTGGCCGGGGCGAAGGGCCCCGGGCGCCGGGGGCAGGTCGCGCTGCTGTCGCCGCAGGGAGCGCCCTTCACGGGGCAAAGGGCCAAGGAGCTGGCCGGAGTCGAGCAGCTGGTGCTGGTGTGCGGACGCTACGAGGGCGTCGACCAGCGCGTGATCGACCTGGCCGTGGACGAGGAGATCTCGATCGGAGACTTCGTGCTCGCCGGAGGCGAGGTGGCCGCGATGGCGGTGATCGAAGCGGTGTCGCGCTTCGTCCCATTCGTCCTCGGCAATCCGGAGTCGACGGCGAGCGAATCCTTCGAGCAGGGCCGGCTCGAAGGGCCGCACTACACACGGCCGGTGGAATTTCGCGGGCTGGTCGTTCCGGAGGTGCTGCGCTCCGGGGATCACGCGAAGATCGCGCGCTGGCGCGCGCAGCAAGGCTTGATGCGAACCGAAAGCCGTCGCCCGGATCTTCTGGCGACGCGGGGAGAACAGCGATGACTGCGTTGGAAGCGATCGAGCGCGAGATCCAGCGGCGCGACCTGCCGCCCTTCCGCTCCGGCGACACGGTCCGCGTGCACGTGAAGATCCGCGAGGGCGACAAGGAGCGCACGCAGGTCTTCGAGGGCGTCGTGATCCGCCGGCGCAACGGCGGCGGCTCCGGCTCCTTCACCGTGCGGAAGATCTCCTACGGCGTCGGCGTCGAGCGCATCTTCCCGCTCGGCTCGCCGAGCGTCGAGAAGGTCGAGATCAAGAGCCGCGGCCACGTGCGGCGCTCGCGCCTCTACTACCTGCGCGAGCTCAAGGGCAAGAAGGCGCGGCTGCGCTCGAAGATCCGCGATCTCTCGCTGCTGATCCCCGAAGAGGGCGTCGCCGGCACCGCCGCCGAGGCCCTCGCCGCCGAGGCGCTGCCGACCGAGGAAGCCACCAAGTCGTAGCTACGGCGCGGAAGTGCCCTTGCGGCCGAAGTCGTCCTCTAGGCGCACCACGTCGTCGAGCTCGGGCGTCGAGACCTCGAGCAGCTCGACCCGTTGGTCGGTGGCCTCGAAGCGGTGGATGCGGCCGGGAGCGATGCGGCGGTGCTCGCCCGGGCCGAGGTCGCAGGTCCGCACCGTGCCGTCGTCGTCTTCGAGGTGCAGGCGCAGCCGGCCCGCCATCACGTAGATCGACTCGTCCTTGCGTAGGTGTTTCTGGAGCGAGAGCCGTTTGCCCGGCTCGATCACCAGCACCTTCCCGACGTAGCGTTCGGTGTGCGCCCAGATCCGCTCGTGCCCCCAGGGCTTGTCGACGCGGCGGGCCTCGGGCTGCGGCATGGTGGGCGACCCTAGCATCCCGAGGCATCGAACGCGCTCGGCAGATGACGCACGCGGAGGCAGCCGTTGCGATCGGGCTCGACACAGATCACGTCGAAGCGGGCGCGGGCGCGCGCTGGGCCGTGGGCGTGGAGCCAGGCACGGGCGCCGCGCACCAGCCGCGCGCACTTGCGTGCATCGACCGCCTCCTCGGGTGAGCCGAAGCCGCGCCCGCTGCGGGTCTTCACCTCGACGAAGACGACGAGCCGCCCTCGAGTCGCCACCAGGTCGATCTCGACGCCGTCGGCCCGCACGTTGCGTGCGACGATGCGATACCCTGCGCGCGCGAGATGCTCGGCAGCGAGCCGCTCGCCCTCGATCGCGAGGGAGCGTCGGCCTTCGCTCATGGATGCTCCGCGGGATCGGAGGTGGACACAGTGTATGGGCACCCTCTACGTGGTCGCTACGCCGATCGGGAATCTCGCGGACGTCACACTGCGGGCGCTCGCGGTGCTACGCGAGGCGGCGCTGGTGCTGGCCGAGGACACGCGCCGCACGCGCGTCCTGCTCGACCGCCACGACATCGCAGCGCGCCCCGTCTCGCTGCACGCCCACAACGAGTCGTCCCGTACCCAGCAGGTGCTCGCGGCACTCGCGGCGGGGCAGTCCGTCGCGCTGGTTTCGGACGCGGGAACACCCCTCGTATCGGACCCAGGCGAACGCCTCGTGGCGCGAGCGATCGCAGACGGACACCGCGTGGTGCCGGTGCCGGGTCCGTCGGCCGTGCTGGCGGCGCTGATCGCGTCGGGCCTGCCGGCCGAGTCCTTCACCTTCGTCGGCTTCCTGCCGCGCCGCGCTGGCGAGCGTGCCCGCCGCCTCGCGGAGCTCGGCACGCGCTCCGAGACGCTGGTGCTGTTCGAATCGCCGCGGCGTGTGGGCGGCTTGCTCGCCGAGCTGAGCGCGGCCTTCGGGAAGCGCCGCGCCTGTCTCGCGCGCGAGCTGACCAAGCTCCACGAAGAGGCGGCGCGCGGCACGCTCGCCGAGCTGGCGGAACGCTTCGCGGACGGCGTGCGCGGCGAGGTGACGCTCGTCGTCGAGGGCGCCTCTGCGGTCGAGCCGGTCGCGGCGGATGCGCTGCGCGAGCGCGTACGAGCGCTGCTCGCGGCGGGCCTGTCGGCGCGCGATCTCGCCAGCCAGCTCGCAGGCGCGACGGGCGTCCCGCGCCGCAGCATCTACCGCATCGCGCTCGAGGAATCGGGGTGAGCCGGCCGGGCCTGCTGACGCTGCTGCGTACGGCCTGGTACATGCGGCGCCCGCAGCTGGCGGGCGAGCTGCGCGACTGGCTGCTCGGTCCGCGCGGCGTGCGACGCCAGGCCGACGACACGCCCAACCTGCGCGTCACGCAGGTAGCGGTGGCGCGGCCACGGCCGCCGAAGCACCTGCAGCAACGCCGCGCCCGCGGTTGGACGGACTCGAGCCTCAGCCGCGCCGAGCTGGACGCGCTCCACGGCTTCGGCTGGCTCGCCGCGGAGAGCCTCCAACCCGCGGATCGGCTGAGTGCGATGCTGGACTGGATCGCCAACCATCCGACCGGCCACGGCTGGCGTGCGGCGCTGTCGAGTCGGCGCAGCCTGGCCTGGCTCCGGTGCCTCACCACGCCGCGCGCGCTCCCGCCGCCATCGGAAACGCACGGGCGCGTGCTGCCGGCGCTCGCCGATCAGCTCGCCACACTGGAGCAGCAGCTGCGCAGCCACCGCTCCGACAGCGAGCTGCTGCTGGGTCTGCTCGCGCTGGTCAGCGCCGGCGTGCTGCTCGAGGGCGGCGAGTCGGAGCGCTGGCTCCTGCGCCTGCCGCAGCTCGTTCGCGAGCTCGAGCTGCAGATCGGCCCGGACGGCGCGCACGTCGAGCGCAGCCCGATGATCCACGGCGAGCTGCTCGCGGTGATGCTCGACCTGCTGAATGCGCTGCGCGCGGCGCCCGGCGTGGCGCCAGCGGAGCTCGACGCGCTGCTCGAGCGCAGCACCGCCGCGATGCTGGCTGCGCATGCGGTCTGGTCGCATCCGGACGGCGAGGTCGCGCTGCTCGGCGACTCCGCGCTCGGCGTCGCGCTGCCCGTCCGTGAGCTCGTGGCCTACGCCAAGGCGCTCGGCGTCGTGCCGCGCGAGCTCGCGCAGCGTGGCGTGCTGCCCGCAGCCGGCATCGTGAGGCTCGAGGCCGGCCCCTTCGTGGTGATCTTCTCGGCGGCGCCGCCCGCGCCGGCCTGGCATCCCGCGCACGCGCACTGCGATGCGCTGTCGTTCGAGCTGTCGGCCTTCGGCGAGCGCGTCGTCAGCGACACAGGCATGGGCGACGCGGCAGAGGGCGCGGGCCGTCTGCTCGTGCGCTCGACGCGCTCGCACGCCACCGTGCTGGTCGACGGGGCCGAGCAGGCGGAGCTCTGGGGCAGCAATCGAATCGGCGGCCGCCCAGACGCCGGACTGGTGCGGGTCACGCCCGATGTCAGCGCGGAGGGAGTCTGCGCCGGCTGGTCGACGCCCGACGTCCTGCACCGCCGCCTGCTCGCACTCGACGGCGGGGCGCTCCGCATCGAGGACCGCTTCGACAAGCCGGCGCGGCACGCGCGCCTCGCCCTCCCGCTCGCGCCTTCGGTGCGCGCGCGGATCGACGGTGCGCACGGCGAGCTCGAGCTGCCGCACGGGCGCCGGCTCGCCCTCGCGCTGCCCGCGGCGGCGCGCTGGCGCATCGAGCGGGCGCCATGCTTCCTGGCGCCGGGTGCGGCTGCCGAGCGCGAGCTGCTGGTGGGGGAGGCGGAAGATCTCGCGTCGGCCGACTGGCGCATCGAGGTGTCAGGCGCGGCCGGACGGCGCCGCGACCGAGGAGCGAAGCGGTGAGCGAGCGACTTCGAGTGATCCAGTGGGGCACGGGCAACGTGGGCCACGAGGCGCTGCGCGGAATCCTCGAGAGCCCGGAGCTCGAGCTGGCCGGCGTGCTGGTCTACACGGCCGAGAAGGAGGGCGCCGACGTCGGCTCGCTCTGTGGCCTGCCGAACACGGGCGTGCGGGCCACGCGCGACCGGACGGCCATGCTTCGCATGCAGGCCGACTGCGTCGTGTACGCGCCGCGCCACGCGGAGCTCGACGAGGTGTGCGGGATCCTGGCCTCGGGCAAGAACGTCGTGGCGACGCCATTCCTGTTCCATCCGCCGAGCTTGCCTCCCGCCGACCTCGGCAAGCTCGAGGCGGCCTGCGCGTGGGGCAAGACCTCCGTGCACGGCACCGGCATCCACCCCGGCTTCGTGGGCGAGGTGCTGCCGCTCGTGCTCTCCGGCATGACCCGGCGCATCGAGCACCTGCACGTGCAGGAGCGCGCGAACTGGAGCCAGTACGCGAGCCCGCGCATCACCTTCGACAACATGCGCTTCGGAGCGAAGCCCGCCGAGGCCACGCTCGACGCGAACCCGTTCGCGCGCTTCAACAGCGGCATCTTCCAGGAGCAGATCCATCTGCTCGCGGCCGGCCTCGGCGCGCAGCTCGAGCGCGTCGAGGTCGAGCAGGAGCTGATTCCTGCGACCGTCGAGAGCGAGATCGTCGGCGGCAAGATCGCGATCGGCAGCGTCGCCGGCCAGCGCTACCGCTGGCGCGGCATCGTCGGCGGCCGCCCGCGTCTCGAAATCGAGGCGCTCTGGACCGTCGGCCCCGGCTACCCCGAACACTGGCCTCGCCCGCGCGAGGGCTGGACGGTCACGCTCGAGGGCACGCCCTCGCTGCGCGCGCACTTCACCAACGCCGCCAGCTTCGCGCGCGCGCGCGAGCTTCCGGTCGCCGACCACGTGCACGCGGCCGACATCGCGACTGCCCAGCAAGCCGTGAACGCGATCGTGCCGCTCTGCGCCGCGGCGCCGGGCGTGCGCAGCTTCCTCGACCTGCCGCTGGTGCGCGGCAGGACGTCGCTGGCGTGAACCTGATACGGCTGGGTCGCGTGACTGGGGCTGTGCTGCGGGGTGCTATACAAGGCAGCGCAACCAGAGGGCAGAAGCCATGGCTGAAGCAGCGATGAGTGTAAACGGCTCATTGGTAGAAAAATCGGAAGTAACAGAGGAGATCTATCTGAAATCCCGCGTCGATTTCAAGCTCAATGCCTACAAGACTAAAGGTAGTCGGTACCGCTGGGGCTACGTCTTGATGTCATCGACTGCGATCGTTGGTGCCGCTACGGTGCCGGTCTTGATCAACCTCAAGGGTGTCCCTTCGATCGCCCCTACTCTGCTCAGCCTCTTGGTAACGATACTCGTAGGCTTGGAGGGACTTCTTCACTTCCGTGAGCATTGGCGGAACTATGACCTGATGAAGTCTTGTCTTCGTCAGGAGAGGTACCTTTTCCTTGCACGCGCTGGTGTGTACGGGAAGCCTTGCCCCGGCGGGCCTCTCAAGTTGTTTGTAGAGCGCGTCGAGGCAGAGATCGCGAAGGAGAGATCCGAGACCATAGTGATGCGGACTTCGCGAGAGGAAGACAGGGAGAAGTAAAGTACACTCAACGGGTAGTCCGACACGCGGGTCCCGCGACCCTGCACCGTTGCCTACGCTCGAGGCTCATGGCGGCCCTGCGGAGGATCTTGGCCGCCCGGTCCTTCCCTCCTCTCGAAAGCCTCCTTCTCGAGACTCAGCGGGTCTCGGAATGCCAGACGGGTCACTGCCTCAGCTCCCGGGCTCACCCAGCAGCGCCAGCAGCCCCGCCTCGTCGAGCACTGCCACGCCGAGCTCCTGCGCCTTGGCGAGCTTGCTGCCGGCGGCTTCGCCTGCGACCACGTAGTGCGTCTTCTTCGAGACGGTGCCCGTCAGCTTGCCGCCGGCCGCGACGATGCGCGCGCCGGCCTCCGCGCGCGACAGCGTCGGCAGCGTGCCGGTGAGCACGAAGGTCTTGCCCGCGAGCGGGCCCTCGGGCAGTGCCGCGCTGCGCGGCGCCGACTTCTCGAAGTGGACGCCCAGTGCGAGCAGACGCGCCAGCTCCCGCTGGTGCGTCTCGTCCGCGAAGAAGGCCGCGACCTTCTGTGCGATCACCGGGCCGACGCCGTCGATCTCTTCGAGCGCTGCCGCGTCGGCCGCGAGCAGGGGCGCGAGATCGCCGAAGCGCGCGGCCAGCAGCTCGGCGACGCCGGCGCCGACCTCGGGGATGCCGAGCGCGACCAGCAGCCGCGGCAGCGTGGTGCTGCGCGCGCGCGCGAGCGCCGCCGCAAGGTTGGCGGCGGACTTCTCGCCCATGCGCGGCAGCGCCTCGAGCTGTTCGGCGGTGAGCGCGAACACGTCGGGCAGCTCCTTCACCAACCCGCTGTCGAGCAGCTGCTCCACGATCTTTTCGCCGAGACCGTCCACGTCGAGCGCGCCGCGACCGGCGAGGTGCAGCAGGCGGTTCTTGAGCTTCGCCGGGCAGGCGCGGTTCGGGCAGCGCGTGACGGCGCCGCCCTCCTCGCGCAGCGCCTCGCTGTCGCACACCGGGCAGCGCTCGGGCAGGCGCCAAGGGAGGACGCCCACGGGCCGCAGGCTCTTCACGACGCCCACGATCTGCGGGATCACGTCGCCGGCGCGCTGCACGATCACGGTGTCGCCCACGCGCACGTCCTTGCGCTCGATCTCGTCCTGGTTGTGGAGCGACGCGTTCGACACCGTGACGCCGCCCACCTGCACGGGCCGCAGCTTCGCCACAGGCGTGAGCGCACCCGTGCGTCCGACGCTGGTGAGGATGGCCTCGACGACGGTGTGCTCCTGGTGCGGCGGGAACTTGTAGGCGATCGCCCAGCGCGGCACGCGCGCCAGCTCACCGAGATCCCGCTGCAGCGCGAGGTCGTCCACCTTGACGACGCTGCCGTCGATCTCGATCGGCAGCGCTGCGCGCCGCTCGAGCAGGCCGCGGTGGTAGGTCAGGGCCGCCTCGAGGCCCACCACGCGCTCCGCCCCGGGGCTGGTTGCGAAGCCCCAGCGCGCGAGCTGCTCGAGCACCGCCCACTGCGAAGTCACGCCGGCGGGCACGCCTTCGCCGAGCGCGTAGGCGTAGAAGGAGAGCGAGCGCAGGCGTTCGAGGTCCAGCTCGTGGAGCTGGCGCAGGGAGCCGGCGGCGGCGTTGCGGGGATTCGCGAAGGGCTCGAGACCGCGCGCGCTGCGTCGCAGGTTGAGGCGCCGGAACGCGCGCAGCGGCAGCACCACCTCGCCACGCACGGAGACGCGCGCCGGAGCCTCTCCGCCGAGCGCGAGCGGCACCGCGAAGATCTGGCGCAGATTCGCGCTCACGTCCTCTCCCGCCTGCCCATCGCCGCGCGTCGCGCCGATCGTGAGCTGTCCATGCTCGTAGACCAGCTCGACGGCGGCGCCATCCAGCTTCGGCTCTGCCACGAAGGCGATCGCATCGCTGCGGTCGAGCTGACGCGCCACGCGCAGGGCGAAGGCACGCAGCTGCTCCTCGTCCATCGCGTTGTCGAGCGACCGCATCGGGACGATGTGCCGCACGGCCGCGAAGCCAGACGCGGGCTCGATCCCCACGCGCCGGGTCGGAGAGTCCGGCAGCACCAGCTCCGGCCAGGCGGCCTCGAGCTGCGTCAGCTCGCGGAAGCGACGGTCGTACTCCGCGTCGCTGATCTCCGGCGCATCCTCGTGGTAGTAGAGCCGGGCGTGGCGCTGCAGCTCGGCGACGAGCGCGCGCATGCGGGCTGCCGCCTCGCGCCGCCGAGCTGCGCCCTCGCTCAACTCGGCTTCCGGGCGAAGGCGAGCAGCGAGACCCGCGTGGCACGGGGTGCGAAGCGCTGGTGCAGGACGGCCAGCGCGTAGAGAAGCCGAGAGAAGGCGAAGTAGCGCGGCTCGGCCTCGTAGCCGTAGGCCACGCCGTCGAAGCCGGCGCGGGCGAGGGCCCGGCGCAGCTTTCCGGCCGTGTTGCAGGCGTAGACGGTGGGGAAGACGTCTACGGCCTTGCGCGCCTCCTGCGCGCGGCCGACCACCGCTGCGTGGCGGCGATTCGGAATCAGGCGGGCGGCGAGTGCCACGTAGCCGAGTGCGTTCGAGGTGCGGAGCGCGAGGTGGCCTCCTGGCCGGAGCACGCGCCGGCACTCCGCGAAGAACAGCTCCGGGTCTCGGACGTGCTCGAGCACGAAGTCGCTCACCAGGAGGTCGAAGCCCTCGTCCTGGAGTGGGAAGCGACCGTCGGGCCCCATCTGGTGGAACTCGTCCACGAAGGGATTCGCGGAGGCGCCCGGGTCGACGTCGATTCCGACCACGCGCTTCGCGTGACCGCGCAGTACGCGTACCTCGCGCCGCCACGGAATCGGGTCGTCCTGATGTGCGCCGCGGCCGCAGCCGATGTCGGCGACCACGCCGTCTGCCGGCAGCAACGCTCGCACGCGGCCATAGAAGGCGAGCGTTCCGTCGATGTCGGTGAAGCCGCCGAAGCGAGCCTCCGGATACCAGCGAAACAAGGGATCCGGGCGTGTCGGCTGCTGGCTCATCCTGCCTTCACATCGTCGAGAATCGCTGATCGGCTCCCGGCTCAAGCCAGGCCTCTGCTGGGGCGATAAGCGCCCACGCGGGTCCGCCGCGGCAGGCGGGCAACATACCACCCGGCCGATCGGCGCGCGGGCTCGTACACAACGGAGCAGGGGGCAGCGGCGGTGCGGCAGGGTCTCCCGGCGCAGCAGGGCACGACGCCCGGAAAGGGCGCGCTCGACTCGGTGCTGCCCCGCCTGGGCCACGAGCTGCGCGGCCCGCTGCAGGTGATCAAGGGCTTCGTCGAGCTGCTGCTCGCAGAGCAGGCCGGCCCGCTCACGGCCGAGCAGCGCCGCTATCTCGAGGAGACTCGGCGCAGCTGCCAGCGCCTCTCGCGCTTCGTGCGTGAGCTGTCCTCCGGCGCGGAGGCCGCCACCGCGCCGGTGCGGCCGCGCGTCGCATCGTTCGCCCGGCTCTCGGAGAGCGTGACGGCGGCGCTGAAGCCGCTCTTGGACCAGCGACGTCAGACGCTGCGGCTGCGCATCGCGCCGGGTGCTGCGCGCGGTTGCTTCGATCCGGCGCGCGTCGAGCAGGTGCTGCAGAACCTGATCGCGAACGCGAGCGAGTTCAGTCCCGAGGGAGGCAGCATCGATCTCGAAGCCGAGGGCGTCGAGGGTCCGCAGGGCGTGGAGCTGCTCGTGAGCATCACCGATGATGGGCCCGGCCTACCGGAGACGTGCAACGCCGCCGTCCGTCCGGGCCGCGGCCTCGGCCTCGGGATCTGCCGCGCGATCGTGGCGGCACACGGCGGACGCTTCGAGACCGGGCGGGCGAGAGGACGTGGCGCGCGCGTCAGCTTCACGCTGGCGGGAGCGGCGGAGGAGCCGGCGTGAACACGACGCTGGCGGACCGCAGCCCCCGCATCCTGGTGGTGGACGACTCGGAGAGCATCCGCGGCTACCTGAAGGGCTGGCTCGCGGAGCAGGGCTACCGCGTGGACGTCGTCGAAGGCGGACGGCGTGCGCTCGCCCTCCTCGATTCCGGTCCGCTGCCCGACCTGGTGCTGCTCGACGTGATGATGCCGGAGCTGGATGGGCTCGAGACGCTGCGCGGGATTCGGGAGCGTGCGCCCAGGCTGCCCGTGGTGATGATCTCGGTGGTCGGCAGTGCGCGCACGATCGTCGAGGCCATGCGCGCCGGCGCCTCGGACTATCTGAGCAAGCCCTTCGACGAAGCCGCGCTGTCCGTCGTGCTCGATCGCGCCCTCGAACGGGCACAGGACAGCACGCTCGCTGGAGTTGCGAAGGGCGGCGGCGTGGACCCGCTCTGGCAGGGTCCGGCGCTCACGGCCGTGCGCGAGCTGATCGAGTGCGTGGCCGACACCGACGTCACGGTGTTGATCCAGGGTGAGAGCGGCACCGGCAAGGAGGTCGTCGCGCGCGCGCTGCACGCCGCATCGCTCCGGCGCACGGGGCCCTTCGTCAAGGTGAACTGCGCGGCGCTGCCCGGCGAGCTGCTCGAGAGCGAGCTGTTCGGCTACGAACGCGGCGCCTTCACAGGCGCCGTCGCGCGCAAAGCCGGAAAGTTCGAGAGCGCCGAGGGCGGCACCTTGTTCCTCGACGAGATCGCGGAGATGAGCCCGCTCGCGCAGGCCAAGCTGCTGCACGTGCTGCAGGACGCGACCTTCTCGCGGCTCGGTGGCAATCGCGAGATTCACGTGGACGTACGCGTGGTCGCGGCCAGCCATCGCCCGCTCGAGGAGATGGCCGCTCGGCGCACGTTCCGCGAGGACCTGTTCTTCCGCCTCAACGTGGTCGCCATCCGGGTGCCCCCGCTGCGCGAACGGCGCGACGAGATCCCCGCGCTGCTGGAGCACTTCCTGTCGCGCTTCTCTCTGCGCTACGGCCGCCCGCCGCCGCCGGTGAGTGCGCGGCTGTGGGCGCTGCTCGAGCGTCACCCCTTCCCTGGCAACGTGCGCGAGCTCGAGAACCTGGTGAAGCGGATCGTGGTGCTCGGCAGCGAAGAGCCGGTCGTGCAAGCCCTGGTCGCAGGCGAGCGCAGTCAGGCGCGCCGCGCGCACCGCTTCCAAGCGCTGCTGCGCGAGGTCGAGGAGAGCGCAGGCGAGCTGCCGCTGCGCGAGGTCAGCCGGCGCGCGTCGCTCGAAGCCGAGCGCGAGGCGATCGAGCAGGCGCTGCTCCTCACGCAGTGGAACCGCAAGCACGCAGCGCGCGTGCTCGGCGTCTCCTACAAGACGCTGCTGCTCAAGATCCGCGCGTGCGAGCTGACCCCCGACGCGGGGTAGCGAACCGAGTCCTAGGGCTTGATCCAGCCGCGGCGCTGGTAGACCCAGAAGCCGAGGCGCTCGCGCAGCACGACGTGAGTGATCGTGAGCGCCTCGACGTCGGGCAGCAGGTCGAGAGTCTGGGCCTCGTCGCCGGCCACCCAGTAGTCGGTTGGCGCTGCGCGCACCGCGAGTCCGGCGCTCCGGCAGGTGGCCAGGGCGCGCGGCATGTGCAGCGCGGAGGTCACCAGCAGCACGTCGCGCGCGCCGCGCGCGTCGAGGATCTGCTTCGAGAACACGCAGTTGTCGTAGGTGTTGGTGCTCTCTACTTCGCGCAGCACCGCGCTCGCCGGCACGCCGAGGGCGCCCAGCAGCTCGCCGAGGCCCTCGGCTTCGGCCGGCAGGTGGCGTTGCCACGGCATTGGCCCGCTGCTCACGACGATGAGCGGCGCCTTGCCGGCGTGGAACAAGCGCGCCGCATGGAACACGCGATCGGCGGCCTCGACCAGCTCGGGAAACTCGCGCGGCGGCAACGCCGGCTTGCTCGCGCCTCCGAGCAGCAGGATCGCGTCCGCCGCTGGGAGCTGCGCGAGCGGTGTGGCCGAGTGCACATTCTCGAGCGCGGCTGCGAGGCGCTTGGCCACGGCGGGCATCGAGGCGAGCCAGAGTCCGAGCACGGCGACCGCCAGCAGCGGTGTGGCGATGCGGCGCCGCCCGAATGCCGACGCCAGCAGCGCGAGCGCCAGCAGCGCGAGCGCAGCCGACAACGGCAGTACCAGCTTGGTCAGCAGCTTGCCCAGCCCGAGACTCATCGCGACGGCGCGCCCCGCGGCTCGCCCACGCGCCAGACGCGCAGCCGGTCGCTGGCCGTCACGCGCAGGTCGACGAGCTGGATCGCGTCGGGAAGCTGCGCCAGGAAGGCCTGATTGCGCTCGGCGTCGAGCCTCCAGTACTCCGAGTCGCTGCGGTCGAGGAAGGCCACCAGATATCCGCCGTGCCGTTCGCGCAGCTGGGGCAGGTCTCCCTCGTGGAGCTCGTGCCGCCAGAGCGTGCGATAGGGTCGGGCGAGATCGTCGATGAACTTGCGGATCGCGGTCGCGTTCGTGATCAGCACGACGTCCCGCGGCACATTGGCTTCGATCGTGCTGCGGATCGACCCCTGGCCCGCGCCCCAGCGGCCGAGCACCGGATGCACGGCGAAGGCGGCTGTGAGCGCACCCGCGATCCACAGCACGGCCGCGCCCGCCAGCAACGCCTCGAGGTGCCGCCGGCCCGGAAAGCGCGCCAGCAGCGCGTCGAGCTGGCGCGGCAGCGACTCGGCCATCGTGAAGGCGAGCACGGGCAAGAGCGGGTCGAAGTAGCGCAGCGCGACCACGAGGCGCTTGACGAAGCCGCTCTCGGTGATGCCGTAGGCCTGGAACAGGTAGAAGGCGAAGAACAGCGCGACCGTCGCGACCAGCTCCGGCCGCCGGCGCCCGCGATAGCAGAGCCCGAACCAGAGCCCGCCCGGTACGAGCACCAGCAGGCCGAGCAGATAGAGGGGGAGGCGCGTGTGGATCGCGAGATCGAGCGGATAGCCCTGAACTCCGCGCACGAAGAAGGCGCTGCCGAAGGCGGCCTGATTCGCAGTCAGGTGCAGCGCCGTGCCCGCGAGGCCACCGAGCAGCAGCCAGCCCCAGCCGCGCTCCCAGCGCAGCAGCGCGCCGGCGAAGAGGGGGATGAAGGGCAGCACCGCCGACTCGCGCAACGACAGCGCCGCGCCGGCCACGAAACCCGACGCAAGCCACCAGCCCCGGCGCCCGTCGAGCCCGCGAAAGAAGAGCCACAGCCCGAACGCCGCCGTGAAGGTGCGCGCCGTGTCGCTCATGGCGAGGCGTCCGGCCACCGCGGCGGCGGGGAAGGCCAGCAGGATCAACGCGAACAGCGGCGAGCGGCGTTCACGCGCGAGCCAGCGCGCCGTCACGAATACGGCGAGCACGAGGCAGAGGAAGCTCGCGAGGAAGCCGCCGGGGCGACCGAAGGCCGCGCTGAAGGGCGCCATCAGTGCGATGGTGCCGACCGGATAGTTGCCCGGTACGAAGGGCTCGAGCTGCCCAGTGAACGGGTCGAGCTTGTCGGTTCGGAACGAGCCGGTATCGAGCCAGAGCTGGGTCTGCTCGAGATAGAGGTCTTCGTCGTCCACGGTCGCGCCGCTCGGGAAGAAGGCGACGTAGCCGAGTACGTACAGGCCGAGGGCGAGCGCGACGATCGACCACGAGAGGCGCGAGTCCGCGGCGCCGGCGCGCAGGCCGAGACGCTGCAGCAGGGAAGACTGACTCAACGCACGCTCTCCGAAAGGCCGGCGGCGATGCGCAGCGCGTTCGCCATGGCGGTGAAGGTGAGATTCTGCGCGGGCAGGGTGGGGAAAGCGGCCGGGTCCACCACGAACACGCGCGCCGTCCCGTGCAGGCGGCCGCTCACGTCACACTCGAGCGGCCCAGGGCTCGCACGCATCGGCAGCGTGCCGGCGAGGTGGCCGTGGAAGCCGAAGGGCGTGCTCTTCACGAGGCCCGGCAGCGGCCAGAAGCCGAGCGGCCCTCGCAGCCGGCGCAGGTGCGCGAGCAGGCGCGCGAGGATCGCGCGGCTCTCGGCCTGCGGCGCCGCATCGATGCGCACGCGCCCCGGCCCGCCGGCGGCGGCTACCACGCTCGCCGTGGCGCGGGTCGAGTCGGCGCCGGGCAGATACACGAAGCCGATCGCGATCCGGTTCAGCAGCGCGTACGCGACGTCTTGCAGCAGCTTCGGCAGTGCGCGCAGCACGTCCGCCAGCTCGGCCAGGAAGAACTCGTGGAAGCTGTAGAGCTGGATGTGCAGCGGTCGCGTCGAGACCACGCCCGCCTCGACCGCGAGCACAGCCTCGCCCAGCGTGAAGGCGGAGCGGAAGCCGAAGGCCGGCCCCGCGCCCAGCGTGAGCAGTGGCAACAGGTAGAGCTCGTTGTCGAGCAGCGGGACGGCGTGGCCGTGGCGGTCGAGCGAGTCGGCGGCGATGCGCAGCGACGAGAGCACGCCCGCAGCGAGCAGTGCGGCGTCATAGCGCTCGTCGAGGGCGCCGTCCGGCGCGCTCCCGAACAGGCGCACGCCGCCGGCTTCCTCGCGGAAGCCCTGCACGAAGCAATCAGGCCGGTAGCGCAGCGCGAGCGCGTCGAGCGGCTGGCCGGCGTGCCAGATCGCGCCGAAGGCGCAGCCGTAGAAGCACAGCCCGCAGCGCGTGCAGGTGTCGCGACGCACCGCGAGCCGCGCGCGGCCCGGTGCGAGGCCCGCGACTGCGAGCTCGGCTTCGTGCGCGCGCCAACGTCCGAGCAGGTGCTCGACCGGCGAGCCCGGGTTGCGCGGCGCGTCGCCCGTGCTCGCCCCGAGCAGCGGATAGGCGCCGGCGAGCGCGTCCTTCGGCTGCTCGAGGCCGAGCAGCGCGGCGGCGCGCGCGTAGTGCGGCGCCAGCTCGGCGGCGCCGATCGGCCAGCCCGCGAAGTCGCCTTCGCGCCAGCTGTAGCAGGCGGCGCCCCACGCGTTCGAGAGCCCGCCCTTCGCGAGCGAGCGCGTCACCATCTCGTTGTCGACCGGGATGCCTGCGTCGGCGCCGTCCCACACGAAGGTCGAGCCGAGGATGCGCTTCTGGGAGCGCTCCGCGTCCAGGCGCCCGAACAGGGCGGCGAGGCCCGCCCAGGCCGAGCTGGCGCCGCCTTCCGGACCGAGGCGCAGCGCGCGATACAGCGCGCGGTTGGGCCGCTCTCCGCGCAGCACCGTCGCTCGCACCTCGGCCGCCAGCGCGCGCGACGCCGCATCCGGCGCGTGGCCGACGTCGAGCACGTCCACGGCGTGGCCCTGCCGGACCAGCTCGCTCGCGGCGGCCACGCCCGAGGGCCCCGAGCCCACCACCGCGATCCTCACCCGATGACTCCGCTCGGCTTCGCCTCGCTGCGCGCGGCGGGCCCGCGGGCTCCGCTCGGCTTCGCCTCGCTGCGCGCGGCGCTTGCGATCATCGGGCTCCGAAGTACTCGCGGATCACGCGCACGTTGGCGTCGACCTCGCGCAGCGAGTAGCGCGGGTAGGTCGGCAGCAGCACCACGGCGTTCGCCGTCTTGCGCGCGTTCGGGCAGTCGCGGTGCCAGGCCGAGAAGGCCGGGAAGTCGGCGCAGTTCTTGATGTGCTGGCCGCCGACGTCTCGGCCGGCGCGCATCAGATGGCGCAGCAGCGCGTTGCGATCATCCACTTGAACGGGGAAGTAGGTGTACATGTGCGAGAAGTCGGTGCGCAGCGGCGCCGCCATCAGCTCGGGCACGTCCTTCAGCCCTTCGTGGTACACGCGCGCGCGCTCGATGCGTTCGCGTGTGAACTCGTCCACGCGCGCGAGCTGGCGCAGCACGAGCCGCGCCTGCAGTGGCGTGAGCCGGCGCCGGTAGGCCTCGGGCAGCGAGTCGCGCAGCTGCGGGTCGTTGTCGAAGGAGACCTGCCGGTTCAGAAGCGAAAGCTCCTGGAGGAACGCGAAGCGGAATACCCAGAACGTGAAGGCGCGGAACAGCGGCGGCCAGGTGGCGACGTCGGTGGCGAGGCCATGAGCGACCTCCGACCCGTAGCCGGTGAGATCCTGGAGCGGCCAGGCTGCGAGCTCGGCGCGCACCTGCTCGGCGACATCCGCACTGCGCGTGGTGAGAACTCCGCCGAGGAATGCGTTCACGTTCTTGTACTTGCCGAAGCTGAAGATGCCGACGTCGCCGAAGGATCCCACCGGCCGACCGCCGAAGCGCGCGCCGAAGGCCTGCGCGGCGTCCTCGATCAACGGGACGGAGCGCTCCGCGCAGATGCGCGGGATCACGTCCATGTCGCAGGCGAGGCCGTGCAGGTGCGTGACCATCACCGCGCCCGTGTCGCGGTCCACCAGCTTCTCGATCTCCTTCGGATCGATGTTGCAGGTTTCGCGCTCGATGTCGGCGAACACCGGTACACCGCCCGCCGCGACCACCACGTTCACCACGTCGGCGATCGTGTAGGGCGAGAGCACGACCTTCTGGCCGGGGCGGATCAGCGCCTTCACCGACAGATGGATGGCGACGCGGGCGCGCGGCGTCACCACCGCGTGGGGCGCGCCGAGCGAGGCGAGCGACTTCTCGAGCTCGCCGCATGCAGAGCCGCTCTTCCAGCGGCCCGTGACGAGCTCGCTCGCGATCGTCGCGTAGGTGCGCGCGTCGTCGTAGAGGCGGTAGCGGGGAAGCGGTGCCATCCAGTGGGGCTCCAGACCGTGCTCGGTCGAACGCGGCAGTATACCCATCGGCCGCGCGCGCGGGGTGCCGAAGAACCGCAGTTGCCGGTGAGCTGCCGCTCGCGTCCCGCCCCGAGGGCCGCGTGATACAATGCGCGCCCCATGGCCGGCCCCCACGTGCTCACGATCGTGATTCCTGCGCTCAACGAAGAGGAAGCGATCGGCGACACGCTGCGGCGGACGCTCGAGGCGCGCGCCCACCTGGTCGAGACCAGCCCCGTGCGCGACGTCGACATCGTGGTGGTGAGCGACGGCTCCAGCGACCGTACCGAGGAGATCGCCAAGGGCTTCGAGGAAGTGACCGTCTTGGCCTTCGAGAAGAACCGCGGCTACGGCGCCGCCATCAAGTGCGGCTTCGAGCACGGGCGCGGCGACCTGGTCAGCTTCCTCGACGCCGACGGAACCTGCGATCCCAAGACCTTCGCGAGGCTGTGCCGCGCGCTCGACGAGCAGCAGGCCGACCTGGTGCTCGGCTCGCGCATGGGGCCCGACAGCGAGATGCCGCTGGTGCGCACGATCGGCAACCACATCTTCGCCTGGACCCTCGGCGCGCTCAGCAAGCACATCGTGAAGGACACCGCGAGCGGCATGCGCGTGATCCGCCGTGACGCGCTCGAGAGCCTCTACCCGCTGCCCGACGGCCTCCACTTTACGCCCGCCATGAGCGCGCGCGCCCTGCTCGAGGACAAGCTGCGCCTGGTCGAGGTGCCGATGCCGTACTCCGAGCGCGTCGGGCGCAGCAAGCTGTCGGTCGTCAAGGACGGCATCCGCTTCTTGACCGTGATCCTGCGCGCCGCCGTTGCGCACCGCCCGTCGCGCCCGCTGCTGCTCGCGGCCGGCCTGCTCGGACTCGCGACGCTGGCCGTCGCCTTCCAGCCCGTCAGCTGGTGGCTCAGCCACGGCGAGCTGCGCGAGCCGATGATCTACCGCGTGATGCTGGCGTCGCTGCTGGGCACGCTCTCGGCGCTCGTGGTGTGCTCGGCGCTCGTCGCCGAGCGCGTGGCGGCGCTCTTCCACCGCCGCGCCATCGCCAGCCGTGGCGTGACGGGTCAGATCGGACGTCTGCTCTCGCGCGGCACGCGGCGCTGGTCGATCGCGACCCTGGTGGTGGCGGCCCTCATCAGCTCGTGGCCCGGCCTGCTGCAATACCTCTCGACCGGGCAGGTCGCGATGCACTGGTCCCGCGCGATGCTCTCGTCGCTGCTGCTGGTGGTCGCGCTGATGCTCGGCATCACCAGCTTCCTGATCCATATGCTCGACCTCGTGGCGGCGCAGCGCGACGCTGGTGCGGCGCAGCGTCCACCCGATCGGATCCGGCCGGCGCGACGGGCGGCCTCCTGAACGACGCCACACTGGCCCCGACGCTCGGAATCCCTCGAACGGGGTATTGACTTCCGCGGCCGCCCCCCTCGAAGATGCTTCGAGCGCTGATCCGCTGCGAGCGCCGCGACAGCGGCGCTTCGGAGGCTGCCATGGGTCGTGATCGGATGTGCGGTAGAAGCGGGCGGCTGGGCGGGGCCCTGCTCGTGCTCGCGGCGGGTCTCGCCGGCTGTCCCGGCGAGGAAGAGGAGCCGACCAGTGCGCCGGTCCGGATCCCGTACGAGCCGTCCGCCGCAGCGCTCCCGCTTCCGCCTCCGCTGCAAAGCCTCTCGCTCTCGCTCGCGGCCACGCCGCTCGTGAACGTCGGTGTCAGCTTCCAGGCCAGCCAGCTGTTCACGGACACCGGCTACATCCCGCCCGACACGATGGGCGCGGTGGGGCCCGCGCACATCGTCGAGATGATCAACGGCAACTTCGAGGTGTTCGACAAGACCGGGGCCTCGCTCGGCAGCCTCGATCTCGACATCTTCTGGCCCGTGATCGCCGGCGTGCCGGTCCAGAACGGCGACACCTTCGACTCACGCATCGTGTTCGATCCGGCGAGCGGCCGCTTCTTCGCGAGCTCGATCGACCGCGACTTCGGGACGGGCAACAACATCTACCTCGCGCGCTCCGACAGCTCCGATGCCACCGGAGACTGGGACGGCGTGCGCTTCGCTGCCGACAGCGTGGCGCCCGCGCAGTTCCACGATTACGCCACGCTCGCACTCGACGCCGACGGGGTCTACCTCTGCACCGACGATTTCGGCGTGGTCCATGGGAAGTCCTGCTACTCGATTCCGAAGGCCGATCTGCTGCTCGCCGTCCCCTCGCTCGCGAACCTGACGCGCTTCGAGGCGATCCCACCGGGGCTGCCCATCGTGAACGGCAGCGTCCAGGCCGCGCTCGACTTCGGCCCTTCGGACGGGCGTGCGGCGTTGCTCGGCGCCACCGGCAGCGAGCTGCTGCGGGGGGACATCCTCGGCGCCGGCGCTGCGGGGGCGACGCTCGGCTCCGTGGTGTCGATCCTCGGCGATCCCGGGCACGCGCCGTGGCTGGTCGCGCGCCAGCCGTACCGGCGCCGGATCGAGAGCATTGGGCCCCGCATCCAGAGCAGCGTGGTCGAGCAGGGCGACAGCCTCTGGGCCGTGCAGGCGGTGAGGGGAAGCAGCTTGAACTCGGCGCTCCGCTGGTACGAGATCGACGAGCCCACGAACACGCTCCTGCAAACCGGGCTGATCGAGAACCTGCTGGAGGACTACATCGATCCCTCGATCGCGGTGAACCCGTTCGGCCAGGTCGTGATCGGCTACACCTGCTCGGGCCCGAGCCTGCCGGCGAGCAGCTGCGTCTCGGCGGGCGAGACGCTCTCCGGTGTCACCCAGTTCGATCCGCCGCTGCTGCTCCGGCTGGGCGTGGGGTACTACTTCCAGGACTACGGCACGCTGCGGAACCGCTGGGGCGACTACAGCGCCACGGTCGTCGACCCGGCGGACCCGTGCACGTTCTGGACCTTCCAGGAGTTCGTGGCGGTTTCTGCGGAGGGCGAGGTGGGCCCGGCGCCTCTTTCCGGGGGCGGTCTGTGGGGCACCGAGATCACCCAGCTGACCTTCGCGTCGTGTGGCGTGCCGGTCCACGTCGTAAAGACCGTGGACGACGAGCCGGACGGCGTGTTCGACGACGACCCGAGCGGCTGGACCTTCGACGTGGCGAGCGGCGTCGTGCAGCGGGCGACGACCGACGCGAGCGGCGAGGTGAGCTTCCGCGCCGCGCCGGGCAGCGTCTCGGTCAGCGAGTCGGACAGGCCCGCCGGCGACAGCGGGCTCTGGCTCGTGAACGCCTCCTGTGTCGACGATGCGACCGGGCTCCCGCTGCCGGGCGCGGCGGTGGATCAGCTCCTCGGGCCGACGCTTCCCGCGGTCACCCTCGCAGGGCTCGAGCTCGCGCTGGGCGACAGCATCACCTGCGCCTTCCAGAACCAGCGCATGGCCGGCCACCTCACGGGAGGCGGGCAGCTCCGCGCCGGCCCCGCGGGCCGGCGGCTGAGCTTCGCGGGCAACGTCGGCGTCGCCATCGACGGGACGCTGCACGGCGAGTTCCAGGCGCACTTTCACGACGTCGCCAATCCGAGCCTCTCGGGAGGCCACCTCCACGGCGCGCTCGTCGAGACGGTCGTGTTCGGCAGCGACGACTCCGAAGAGCCGGCGGATCCTCCTCAGGTCGCGTTCGACGAGGTGCACTTCCAGGTGTCGGGCGAGCTCGACGGGCTGCCGTGTCAGCTGCGCGTGGACGCCACCGACCACGGCGAGCCCGCCTCCGGTGGCAACGCCGGAGCAGACGCCGACGCCATCCGTCTGCGCCTCGACTGTCCGGGTGCGCTGCTCGACTACGACTCGGCGCTCGACTTCCCGGAGCAGGAGGCCGTGGGTCTCTCCGCACTGCACAGCGGGAACCTCCAGATCCTCCCGCCGGAGTAGCCGGCGCGCGCGCAGCGGGCTACGGGCGCGTGACTTTCAGGATCCTCCCCTCTGTGCCGGTGTCGCCGACAAGCGCGAGCTCCGAGCCCACCACGGCGATGCCCCGCCAGCTCGCGTCGCGATTCGGAACCAGGAAGTTCCCGGTCGCCTGGCCCGTCGCCGGGTCGATGCGCACCACGGACTGGCCGGGGCGGTTCACGCCCCAGAGGTTCGTGCCGTCGAAAGCGAGGCCCGAGAGCTCCGCATCGAGATCGAAGGCCGTCACCAGGGCGTCCGGCTCGCCCGAGGCATCGACCTTCAGCAAGCGGCCTTGGCCCGCGTTGTTCGTACCGTGCAGCCAGAGGAAGCCGCCGACGGGGTCGAAGGCGATCGCGCGCACGCTGATCTCGTCGTTCAGCTCGCTCTCCGTCTGGACCTCGTCGAGCAACGTGCCTGTGGGCGTGACGAGCCCCGCCTCGGGGCTCCCGCCGCAGCCGCAGTGCGTCCAGTAGTTCGCGCCCTGGGACGCGTGCACGTGCACGAACTGCGTGTTGCCGGAGATGCTCACGGGAGCTCCGGCGGCGCCCGTCGCGGGATCCACGGGGATCACGTTCTCCGTGTTCTCCTCCTCGTACTGCAGGCTCACGCCGTCGAAGGCGAGGCCGGAGAAGAACGAGTGGCGCGGCAGCCCGGTGAACTCGGCCGTCTGGCTGAGGGTCTCGCAGTCGTCGGCGGGATCGACGGCTGTTGCGCGCGAGAAGCTGGCCGAGCGGCCGTCGGCGCCCGTCAGATCGAGAGTCGTCCCACCGCTGATCTGGTAGGGATGGACGCGGGAGCCGTCGCTTTCGAAGCTGGGCAGCTCCAGCACCAGCGTCGAGTTCGCGCCCGTGGCGTAGGTGAGCGACGCGCACGTGATCACGCCGCCGTCGCCGCCGCTCGAGTTCAGCTGTCCCGTGCCGGCGGACTCCAGCACCAGGAAGCGGGGCGAGAGCTCCGTGACGTCGAAGAGGGTGCCGGAGTCGAACTCCCAGATGCCGGTGGGATCGTTCCCCGCGAGCACGCCCACCTGCGTCTCGGTCGTCTTGCAGGTCTCCGCGCGCAGGGAGACCTTGCTTCCCTTCTGACAGACCACGGCGGCGCTTGCGCCACCTGCCGCCGAGAGTAGGCACCCGAGGCCGAGCACCCAGAGTCGAAGGAGCCGAACGAAGCGCATGTCTCGCCCTCCTGGTGATCTCGCGGGAGTCTACGCCGACCCCTGCGCGATCAGCCGCCCGAGCCTGCGGAGCTGCTGCGTGGCGCCGCCGAGCGTGAGTTCGAGCTGGCGCGCGTACAGGTAGTAGCGGTGCAGCGGGTACTCGCGGTCCACGCCCACGCCGCCGTGCAGGTGTTGCGCCGCGCGCACCACGCGCGAGCCGCCCTGCGCAGCCCACACCTTGGCCGCCGCGACGGCCGCCTCGGCCGGCAGCCCGGCGTCGATGCGCCAGGCGGCCTGGAGCGCGGTGAGCCGCACGGCTTCGGTGTCGATGAAGGCGTCGGCCGCGCGCTGTGCGACGGCCTGGAAGGTGGCGATGGGCTGGTCGAACTGCTTCCGCGTCTTCGTGTACTCAGCCGTGAGCCGCAGCGCCTCGGAGCAGACGCCGACCGCGAGCGCGCAGAGCGCGGCGGTTGCGCGCAGCTCGATCCAGGCGGTGATCTCGGCGCCTTGCTGCTCCGTGCCGATGAGTTCGCCGGCCGCGTCCGCGAGCACGAGCGCGGACTCGGGCTGGCGGCTCGTGGTGACGAGCGGCGTCTGCGCGATGCCCTTCGCCTTCGTCTCGACCAGGAAGACGGCGAGGCCGCCGCTCTCGAGCGCCGCGGGCACGAGGATCGCGTCCGCGAGCTCGCCGGCCGGCACGCACAGCTTCTGACCCGTGAGCCGGTAGCCCGCGCCGGCGCGCCGCGCGCGCGTGCCCGGGTCGGTCGTGGCGCGCTGCGGCTCGACCAGCGCGGCGGTGAGGATCGCCTCGCCGCGCGCCGCGCGCGGCAGCCACGTCTCGCGCTGCGCCGCGCTGCCGAACTGCGCGACGGGCAGCGCGCCGAGCACCGTGGCCTCGAGGAGCGGCACCGGCGCCGCCGTGCGCCCGACCTGCTCGACGATGCCGGCCACGACCAGGAAGCCGAGGCCCGCGCCGCCCTGCGCCTCGGGCAGGCCCGCCGCGATCAGCCCCGCTTCAGCGAGTTGCTGCCACAGCGCACGGTCGAAGCGCGGCCCGCCCGCCAGCTCGAGGGCGCGCAGCCTCTGCGGCGTGCACTGGTCGGAGAGGATCTGCCGCGCGAGGTCGATCGCGGCCTGCTGCTCGTCGGTGTACGAAAAATCCATCGTTGTCTCCAACCGGAGCGGGGACGTTCGTCAAAACGTCAAAATGGTCGGCGGGTGGATCGCATTTTGACGTTTTGACGAACGTCCCCGATCAAATCAGTGTCTCGGGATGCGCGGGAGGCCGAGGCCGAAGAGGGCGATCAGGTCGCGCTGCACCTCGTTCACGCCGCCGCCGAAGGTGAGGATCATCAGGCTGCGGTAGAGGGTCTCGAGCACCCCGGCCGCCACTGCCTCGGGCGAGCCGCGCGCGAGGTAGCCCTGCTGCCCGAGGATCTCCATCAAGAGCTGGAAGGCGTCGAGGTAGAACTCCGTGCCGAACACCTTGGTGGCCGACGCGTCGGCCGGTGCGAGCGCGCCGCGGCTCGCCGACCACGCGACCTTCCAGTTGAGCAGCCGCAGGAACTCGAGCCCGGCGTAGACCTTCGCCAGGTTCACCTGCACCCACTCTTCGTCGAGCAGGCGCCGGCCGTCCGGCAGCTTCTTCTCCGCGGCGTAGTCGCGCACCGCGTGGTAGCAGCGCTCGAGCGTGCCCGAGCTGCAGATCGTCACGCGCTCGTGGTTCAGCTGGTTCGTGATCAGCTTCCAGCCCTTGTTCTCGCCGCCTACCAGGTTGGCGACCGGCACGCGCGCGTTCTCGAAGAAGACCTGGTTGATGTCGTGGTCCGAGAGCAGGTGCAGCGGATCGATCCGAATGCCCGGCGTGTTCTTCAGGTCCACGATCAGCATCGAGATGCCGGCGTGCTTGGCCGCCGCCGGGTCGGTGCGCACCGCGAGCCAGCAGTAGTCGGCGCCGCCCGCGAGGCTGGTCCAGATCTTCTGGCCGTTCACGACGTAGTGGTCGCCGTCGCGCACCGCGCGCGTCTGCAGCGCGGCCAGGTCGGTGCCCGCGTTCGGCTCGGAGTAACCGATGCAGAACTCGATCTCGCCCGCCGCGATCCTCGGCAGGAAGAAGCGCTTCTGCTCCTCCGTGCCGAAGCGCATGATCGTCGGGCCCACCGTGTTGATCGTCAGCATCGGCACCGGTGCCAGCGCGCGCATCGACTCGTCGAAGAAGAGGAAGTGATCGACCTGGCTGCGTCCCTGGCCGCCGAACTCCTTCGGCCAGCCGAAGCAGAGCCAGCCGTCCTTGGCCATCTGCTTGCGCAGCTGTGTGGTCACAGGCCCGATGCCGTGCTCGCGCGCCAGCGCCTCGCGCCGCTCGGGCGTCAGCAGCTCGTCGTAGTAGGCGCGCAGCTCGCGCCGCAGCTCTTCCTGCTCTTCGCTCAGTCCGATGAACATGCGGGGCCTCCGAAGCGCGCGAGCATAGCTATGCTGGGCCGATCTTCAGCCGAGGGAGAAGCCCATGCCCACGCCGCCGCCCGCCATCCACGTCGGAGTTCAGGATCTGCCCTTCGTCGAGATCGGCGGCGGCAGCAAGCTGAAGGTGATCCACGTGCGCCGCGGCGAGGGCCTTTGGATCATCGAGAACATCTTCCAGGCCGGCTACGAGGTGCAGACCCACAAGCACACCGGCCCGGTCTGGGGCTACACGACGTCGGGCGCGTGGAAGTACAAGGAGTACGACTACGTGAACCGCGCCGGGTCGTTCCTGTACGAGCCCGCCGGCTCGATCCACACCCTGCAGTGCATCGAGAACGACACGCGCGTCTGGTTCCAGATGTACGGCGTGAACCTCAACCTCGACCCGAACGGCAAGGTGGACTCCGTCGCCGACGGTCCGGGCGCGCTCGAGTTCTACCTCGCGGCGTGCGCGGCGCAGGGGCTGCCGCGGCCGAAGGTGCTGATCGAGGACTAACAGGCCGGGTGGAGCGCGGCGAGTGCTCAGATCTCTCCAAGCTCTTCGAGGTAGAGCGCCTCGATCCCGGCGACCTCAGCGTTCGTCAGGGGCGCGAGCTCCCGCGCGCGCGCGCGCCCGGAGAGCGTGCCTCGATTCTGCCTGAGAAACCGGAAGAGCAGATCGATCGTCGCGCTGGGCATATCGGCGATCGCCTGCACGCGAGCCGCGAAGCGGTCGTAGGCCTCGAGGAGCCGGGTCTCTCGGGGAAGGTCCTTCTCGATCGTCTCCTCGACGCAGCGGAAGAGAAACTCGGCGTGTGGGGTCGCATCGAAGAAGCGGTAGAAGTCCGCCGTGTCGCTCCGCACACGAACGTTGCCCTCCGCTGTGGGCTCCCAATCGATGAGGGGGAGCAGGGGCCGGGAGGTCGCCTCGAGGACGCGCCGGTAGGCGTCGAGGAGGCGGAGAATGACCGAGCTGACGGGAAAGATGAGGCCGGGCGGAGTGACGCCCCGTTCGGCCAAGACGTGGTGAATCAGATAGCGGTGGAGGCGACCGTTTCCGTCCTCGAAAGGGTGGATGAAGACGAAGCCGAACGCGGCGCACGCGGCAGCGATGACGGGATCGAGCGCGCGCGAACCCCGGGTCGTGAAGTCGATGAGCCCATCCATGAGGCTGGCGAGATCCTCGGGGCGCGCCGAGATGTGCGCCGGGATCGGCGCCCCGCTCGTGCGGTCATGCTGCCCGACGAAGCCACCCTCCGTGCGGAGGCCGAGGCGCACGAAGCGCGAATCACCGATCAATACGCGTTGCAGCCGAAGGACCTCGGTGAGATCGAGAGGCACCTTGCCAGCCTGTCCGATGGCCTGCCCCCAGCGTTCGATCCGGCTCTGTGCGGGCCGCTCGCCCTCGATCGCGAAGCTGGACTTCGAATCGTCCAACAGGAGGAAGGCGGTAGCACGAGCCAGGATGTCTGCGCTGACCGGCGCGACCACGGCCTGGGCGCGGGCGGCCAGGTCCCGGGCGACAAAGCCCTCGAGCGCTTCACTGCGAAAGGCGAGCGGGCAGAACTGCGGTGAGCCTGGAAGGTTGTTGCGTACGCGATGGCGCGAGGAACGCGCGCCTTTGCCGGCGGCGAACTGCAGTGTCGTGTCGAGAACGTCGGTGAAGCTCCCGCGCGTGGCATCGGGCAGGGAGAGCTGGCGACCGGTCAGCCATTCGTACAAGAACCAGATGCGGCGCGCGTAGCGGCCCGTCGGATGCTCACGGACCAACGCCGCGATGTCGTCTTCGCGTACGGCAGCGAACAGGCGTTCGAGGACGAGCAGGTCGAGGCCTTCCCATTTGAGCGCGAAGGTCAGCTGCGCGGTGAGAGTGTCCTCTGGCGCGTGCCTCGGGGTGAGGAGGTGCCAGCCATCCCCGACTACCACCTTGTGGTGCACTCCGATGGCATAGAGGCGGCGCGGAAGCGGGACCTTCAGGTCGTAGGCCTCGATGAGGGCGGCGTAGCCGGTGGGCCGCCCCGGTTCCGGGAGCCGCCGATCCCGAAAAACGGTGACGGGCTCTGAAAAACGATTTTCCAGTGGATGATCCACGACAAATCGGATCTTACTCTGCGAAGCGTGAGTTGCCCAGGCAGTGCACCGACGTTCTGGTTCGATTCCCCTGGGGGCAACGCCTTACGGGATCAGCAGTACCCGCCCGAACGCCGCGCGGCTCTCGATGTACCGGTGCGCGGCGGCGGCCTCGCGCAGCGGGAAGGTCGAGTCGATCGCGACGCGCAGTGCGCCTTTCGCGACGTCGTCCACGTGGCGCTGGATCATGTCGTGTACGCGGTCGGTCACGATCTCGGCGCCGAGGAAGACGCCCGTCAAGGACTGGTTGCCGGCCATCAGCACGCTGACGTCGTGCTTCATCTCGCCCCGGCCGGCGCGGCCGACCAGCGAGACGCGCCCGCGGTAGGCGAGCGCCGCCAGGCTCTGCGCGATCGTGCTGCCGACCGGATCGACGACGAGGTTCACGCCGCGCCCGCCGGTGAGGCGCTTCACCTCGGCGACGAGCTCCTTTGCGCGGTAGTCGATGCCGTGGTCCATGCCGAAGGCGGCGAGGCGTTCGAGCTTGGCCTCACTCGAGGCCGTGGCGATCACGGTCGCGCCCGCGCGCTTCGCGAGCTGGATCGCGGCGATGCCGACACCGCTCGCGCCGGCCTGGATCAGCACCGTCTCACCTGCAGAGAGGCGGCCGAACTCGAACAGGCATTCGTCCGCGGTGCCGAACGGGATGGGCACGGTCGCCGCCTCGCGCAAGTCCGCGCCGGCCGGGATGCGCCAGGCGTTGCGCGCGGGCACGGCGCGCAGCTCGGCATGCGAGCCGAAGGGGTGGACGGTCACGACCTTGTCACCGAGCCCGAGCCCCTTCACCTGCGCGCCGATCTCGAGGATCTCGCCCGCGGCCTGGTAGCCGACGACGTGTGGGCGCGTGACCAGTGCGCCCCCGGCGCGGCTCAGCGTGTCGCCGCCCTCGATGCTCACGGCCTCGACGCGGATCACGATGCCCTGCGGATCGCACACCGGATCGGGCACGTCCTCGTAGCGGAAGACCTCGGGCGGGCCGTTCTCGGTGTAGACGGCGGCTTTCATGCTTCACTCCTTGCTCTTCCGTCGAGCCCGCGGACCTCTCGGCCCAGCTCCTCGAGCAGCCGCAGACTGTACGCGATGCGGCCCGTGAGCTTCGCGGGGTCGCCCGTCACGAGCGCGAGCGCGGCCTCGGCCATCGCCTCGACCGGCTCGATCATCGAGGGCTCGATCCAGCGCTCGGCGCCGCTGGCGCGCACGCCCTCGGTGAGCACGGCGGCCACCGGTGCGAGCGCGTTCACCGCGATGCCGTCGCGGTGCAGCTCGGCGGCGAGGCCGGTGGTGAGGCGGTCGAGCGCGGCCTTGGCGGTGGCGTAGAGATGGGAGCCGCCGCGCTGCTGCCAGTCGATGTAGGGCGGGCCCTCCGGATGCTTCGCCGTGGCCGAGGAGATGTTCAGGATCCAGCCGCGACGCCGCGCGCGCATGTCCGGCAACACGAGCTGCACGAGCTCGAGCGGTGCGTTCACGCTGGCCGCGAGCGTGAGCCCGATCTCGCGCTCGCGGAACTTCTCGAGCGCGCGGTAGGGGCCGTAGGTGGCGTTGTTGACGAGGATGTCGATCGGGCCGAGCGCGGCGCGAGTGGCGGCCACGAACTCGGCGCGTGAGGCGGCCTCGAGGATGTCGCCCCGGATCGCGACGGCGCGCCCACCGCCCGCCTCGATCGCGCCAACCGTCTCGCGGAGCGTGCCGGCCACGCCGGGCGGTGCCTCGTCGAGGCTGCGAGCCACGGCCGCGACCGCGGCGCCCTCCGCCGCGAGCCGCATTGCGATCGCCGCGCCGATCCCGCGACTCGCGCCGGTGACGAGCGCGACCTTGCCCGTGAGGATCCCCCGCTTCCCGCTCACGCCTGGCTGAACCTCCGCTGCACGTGGAGCTGGCGGATGCGGATGGCGCTGCGGCGCTCCTCGGGCGACACGCTGCGCGTGCCCGGCGGCAGGTGCCGGCGGATCTCGTCGAAGCGCACCTTCGTGGCCGTGATCGTCGGCCAGATCTCCGGCGGCGGCTTCTCGAAGTAGGCCCAGCGCGGCGCCATGAAGCCTTCAGGGTGGCCGGTGGTGTCGAGCCAGTTGGGCACGCCCGGGTCGCGGTGCGCGATCACCCAGCGGATCGCGCCGTCGGCGTCGCGCTCGGACTGGAAGCCGTTGAGGCTCGTGATGCGGTTCGCATAGTCGAAGGACTCGCCCCAGAAGTTCGAGAGGTGCATGCCGATGTACATCGGCTCCACCGGCATGCGGCTCTCGATCAGAAGCGCCTCGTCGGGACCGAGCTCGTACACGCCGCCCGCGTAGATGTTCGTGTTCATGCCGCCGCCCGTCGCGCCCGACGCCGCGTTCGGCGCGTTGAAGGCGTTCCTCGGCATGAAGCGCTTGCCGTCGCCGTTGCGGTCGCCGTAGGTCTCGAGCAGGATGTCGTAGAACTCGTTCCAGAAGTGCACCTGCCCGCGCGCGATCTCGCCCGTGCGGCGCAGCGCCGCGGCCGCCGCCGCCGGGTCGTAGGGCGGCGGGGAGTCCGTTTCGGCGCCCTCGCGCGTGATCGAGAGCTCGACGGGGTCCTCGCGCTCCCAGTCGTAGAAGAGCTGGCGGCCCGAGACGTAGGCGCCGACGTACGGGCGACCCTGCCGCTCCACGCGCGTGCGCAAGAAGTTTCCCGCGAAGCCCGCCGGCTTCTCCGGCGCGAGCAGAATCTCGAAGCTCCCGTCCGGCTCGACGGCGAGCTTCGACACGTCGAGCAGCCCCGTCATCGCCTTCGCGCCGGGCGCCAGCTCGCGCAGGCTGCCCGAGTCGCCGGTGAAGCCGCTCGCGCATTCGAAGATCAGGTACTGCGGCGCGAGTCGGCCCGTCGTCGCGCGTTCCTGCCCGCGCCAGTGCCGGCAGTCGGCCGCGCTCCCGCGGATCCAGTAGCGCTGGTTGCCGTCGATCGGCATCGAGAAGTAGATGGCGTCGGCGTTGTCGATGGTGGACTTCGCGATCGCCTGCACCGCGCGCCGCACGTAGGGGAAGCGCGGATCCTCGAAGAAGCCGCGCTCGATCGCGTTGTAGACCTGGCTCATCAGGTACCGATAGCCCTCGGCCAGGTTGCGCGCGCTCGCGGGCGGGCCGTGCAGTGCCGGGTCGTCGATGGCATCGCGCGCGCGCGCGAGCGCCGCAATCATCTCGTCGAACGCGGCGCGCAGCTCGGCCTTGGCCTTCTCGTCCCCGCTCATGTAGGGCTCCCTTCGTTCCAGCCGTAGCGCTCGAACAGCTCGGCCAGCTCGCGCTCGATCGCGTGCTTGTCGAGGCCGAACTCGGCCAGGCTGTAGCTGTGACCGCTCGCGTGCTTCTTGGCGCGCCTCTGCTCTTCGTCGAGCACCGCCGCGAAGCCGGGCGTGAGCGGAATCCCGAGCGCCTCGTACACGGCGGCGACCGCGCGCTTCGGCTCGGCCACCAGCTCGCGGTAGTCCACGATCGCGTGCTTCGTCTGCGGATGCTTCGCCAGCACCTCGAGCGGATGCTTGTAGGTATGGAACGACTGCTCCGCCAGGACGCCGAGGGAGCGCGCCATCCTCGGCTCGTCCCAGCCGCGCAGCTGGTAGCCGACCTTCACGAGCTTCAGCAGGCTCGGGATGGTCTCGTGCGGGCTGCGCATCGTCACCACGATGCGCGCCTCGGGAAAGCTCTCGATGAAGCTCGCCACGCGGCCCGCGAAGTGCGGCGCCTTACACAGGTGGATGCGACCTTTGCCGTTCAGGTAGAGCTGGCGGCGGATGCAATCGGCGTAGAAGCGCTCGACGCGGCGGCGCTTCTTCTCGGGCGCACGGTCGAGGTGATAGAAGTCGATCTCGCCCATCGCGGGCAGCTTCAGCATCCAGGTGCCCGAGGCGCAGGACCAGTAGAAGAGGAAGTCGTCCTCCTCGGGCTGAGTGAGCCCCATCGCGTGTATGTCCTGCGTCGCGCCGTAGCGGCGCTTCTCCCAGGCTCTCACGCGGCGCTCGAAGAAGCCGCTCGACCAGGTGCGGTCGAAGGCCGCGAGCGCGCGGATGGCCTTCTTCTGGAGCAGCGACGAGAAGTACATCTCGTAGAGCCGAAAGGAGCTGAAGCGCTCGCCGTCGCGGCTCATCAGGCGGTGGAGCAGGGTGGTGCCGCTGCGCGCGTGGCCGACCAGGAAGACCGGCGCACGCACTTGCACGCGATGCAGGCCGGGGAACAGGATGCCGTCGAGGAAGAAACACAGCGCGTGGAAGCTCGCGACCAGCGGTACGAAGACGAGCAGCCGCACCAGCATCCGGCGTCGCCCGGCCGGATGCGGGTCGCGCCAGCTGAGCCGCAGCATGCGGGCCCACATCGTGAAGTCGAAGTGGAAGATCACAGCCGGCACACGCTACCCGACCTTGCGTGGCCGAGGCAGCTCGCACAGTCTGTCCAGCCGTGGAGCTCGTGATCAGCTACGACATGCGCGCGCCGGACTTCGGGGCGCCGGCGCGCGAGCTCTACGCCGCGGCGCTCGACCAGGTGGCGTGGGCCGACGCGCTCGGCTTCGACAGCGTCGGCCTCGGCGAGCACCACGCGGCGCCCGACGGCTACAACCCGTCGCCGCTGATCCTCGCCGCAGCGATGGGCGCGCGCACGCGGCGCATCCGCTTCCGTACCTCGGTCGTGCTCGTGCCGCTCTACGACCCGATCAAGCTGGCCGAAGATGCCGCCGTGACGCAGCTCGCGACCGGCGGCCGCTTGATCCTCGGCGTCGGCGGTGGCTATCGGCCGAGCGAGTTCGAGAGCTTCGGCCGCCGCCTCGAAGACCGCTGGCGCGCCATCGGCGAAACGATCGAGCTGCTGCGCCGGGCCTGGACTGGCGAGCCCTTCACCTGGCAAGGCCGGCGCGTCTGGGTGACGCCGCGGCCCGATCCGCCGCCGCCCATCCTGCTCGGGGGCGGCACGCCCGCCGCCGCGCGGCGTGCTGCGCGCATCGCCGACGGCTGGTTCCCGCCGCTCGAGCCGAAGCTGTGGCCGCCGTATCGCGAGGCGTGTCTCGCGCTCGGCAAGCCCGACCCGGGCGAGTACCCGCGCCAAGGTCCTATTTTCTTGTGGATTTCGAAGGACCCCCAAGAAAGTTGGGATCGGCTGGCCCCGCACGCGATGCATCAGCTGCGCTCGTACAGCGAGTGGACGATCGAGGCCTACGGCAAGCCCTCGGGCCCGTATGCCAAACACATGACGCCCGAGACGGTGCGGCAGAGCCCGGCCTACCAGGTGCTCACGCCCGAGCAGGCGCTCGCGCTCGCGGAGAAGCTCGGCGATCACAGCGTGCTCTACCTGAACCCGCTGCTCGCCGGCATCGAGCCGGCCTTTGCGAATGCGATGCTCGCGCTCTACGAGCGCGAGGTGCACCCGTACCTGCCGGGCCGGGCGCGCTGATGGCGGGCGAGCAGATCCGCATCGACGACCTGCGCACGCCCGTGCTGACGGACGTGCAGCGCGCCGCGCTCGCCTACGGCGAGCAGCAGGAGGTGGAGCTGACGCTGCCGGCCGTGCTCGCGGCGGCGGTGAAGCGCACCGGCCTCGGCGACTTCGGCCCGCGCGATTTCCGCGAGCGCCTGACGCTCCAGCTCGAAGAGGTGGATCAGGACGCCGAGCGCACCGGCCTCGGACGCCTCACGGTCTGGAACGACAGCGTGCGCGCCGCGGCGAATCGGCTGCGGATCCGGGATCTGCTGAAGCGGCACCCCGAGATCCACGACGTCGAGATCCAGAGGCCGATCATCGTGGTGGGTCTGCCGCGCTCCGGCACCACGCACCTCGTGAACCTGATCGCGGCGGATCAGCGCCTGCGCTCGATGCCGCTGTGGGAAGGACAGGAGCCGGTGCCCGACCCGCGCGAGAAGCCGGCCGAGGACGGCGTCGAGCCTCGCTATGCGCGCTCCGCGCGCGCCTGGGCCGGCATGCAGGCGACGGCGCCGCTCGTCGCGGCCATGCATCCGATGAGCCCCGACCACATTCACGAGGAGATCGAGCTCCAGCTGCCCGACTTCGCCAGCTACAACCAGGAATGGGTGGTGCGCGCGCCGCGCTGGCGCGATCACTACCTCTCGCACGACCAGACGCCGCACTACGCCTACATGAAGACGGTGCTGCAGATCCTCCAGTGGCTGCGGCCGCGCGAGCGCTGGGTGCTGAAGTCGCCACAGCACCTCGAGCAGCTCGGCCCGCTGCTCGCGACCTTCCCGGATGCCACGATCGTGGTCACGCACCGCGATCCGGTCGCCGTGGTCCAGTCCACGATCACGATGCTCAGCTACGCCGCGCGCAACAGCTATCGCACGCCGCGGCCCGAGTGGTATCGCGACTACTGGAGCGATCGCATCCGGCGCCTGCTCGAGGCGTCGATGCGCGACCGGAAGCTGCTGCCGGTCGGACGTACGCTCGACGTGCTGTTCCACGAGTTCATGGCGGACGATTTCGGCACGGTGGAGCGCATCTACGAGCTGGCGGGCCTGCCGATGACGGCCGAGGCGCGCGCACAGATCGAGAACTACCTGCTCCTGCATCCGCGTGGCAAGGAAGGCCAGGTGGTCTACGACCTGCGCCGCGACTTCGACGTCACGCCGGCCGAGCTGCGCCGGCACTTCCAGTTCTATCTCGATCGCTTCCCGGTGCGCGTGGAAGTCAGCTGATGCGGTAGGGTGCGAGCCGGAGGAGCCCCGCATGTCGAAGAACCCGTTCTCGTTCGAAGGCAAGCGCTGCGTCGTCACCGGCGCGGCGACCGGAGTCGGCGCGGCGCTGATCGAGCTGCTGGCCGAGCTGGGCGCCGCGCATGTCAGCGTGCTCGACGTGAAGCAGCCGAGCGGCCCGTGCCAGCGCTTCGTCGAGACGGATCTCTCGAACGAGAGGGCCGTGGAGCGCGCCATCGCCGCGCTCGAGGGCCCCGTGCACGCGCTGTTCAACAACGCCGGCGTGGCAGCGACCCAGGCGCCGCGCAGCGTGCTCGCGGTGAACGTGCTGGCGCTGCGCCGGCTCTCCGAAGGTCTGTTCGAACGCATGCCGGCCGGCGCGGCGATCGTGAACACGGCCTCGATCGCGGGCGGGCGCTGGCCCGAGCGTGTCGCCAAGATCAACGAGCTGCTCGCGCTCGACGATTGGAGCCGGTCGCTGGCCTGGCTCGACGCGAACCTGCCGAGCCTCGGCATCGACTCCTACGCCTTCTCGAAGGAGGTCGTGCAGGTCTACACCATGCGCTCGTCGCGCCCGGCCCAGCAGAGCGGAGTGCGCGTCAACAGCGTCTGCCCGGCACCGATCGACACACCGCTGCTGGTGGACTTCCGCAAGACGATGACCGACAAGATCATCGACTGGACCGTCTCGCAGACGAACCAACGGCTGGTCACGCCGCGCGAGGTGGCGTGCGCGCTCGCCTTCCTGGCGAGCGACGCCAGCAGCTACATTAACGGCGTGAACCTGAACGTGGATGCCGGCTTCAACGCAGCCATGACGACCGGGCAGGTAGACTTCAGCGGGCTCGCCTGACGGCCCGCGCGTAGCGGGGACGCGCGCGTAGCGGGGACGTTCGTCATGACGAACGTCCCCGGTCCCGGTCCCCGGTCCCCGCTCAACCTGCTGCTGGTGAGCGTGCTGCGCGCGCCGTGAACAGCGGCAGGTCGAGGATCGAGACCACGCCCGGCGCCGCGTCGCACACCGCCGGGATCGCGTTCACCACGCGCAGGGCGGTGCCGGTGATGCCGGCGGTGTTGTGGTCGCCGTCCTCGCCCATCGGCTCGATCTCGCACACGAAGCTCGGCGAGCCCTTCACCTCGATCTTGTAGCCGGACCTCTTGCCCTCCGAGAGCCGATCCCAGTGCGGCCCGATGTCGTCGCGCAGGCGGTTCACGTGCGCCGCGACCACGGCGGGCTTCCCGTTCACGATGCCCTGCACCTCGAAGCGAACGGCCGCGCAGGTGCCCCGCTCGATCTTGCCCATCGCGGTCTCGAAGCTCTCGGGCGCGGGCAGGCGCTCGTGCTCCTCGCGGATCTCGTCGAGCTTCATGCCGAGCGCGTCCGCGACCAGCAGCACCATGCAGCCCCAGCCGCCCCGGAGCATGCCGGGCTGGAGCAGCGGCGCCTTGTAGTCGAGCGGGCGGCCGAAGCCGAAGTAGACGCCGGTAAAGCCCGGGTCGGCGTAGGTGGAGTAGTCCATCAGCTCCGACACGCGCACGGAGTCCACGCGCTCGCAGCAGGAGGCGAGCTGGAGCGGGATCACGTCGCCCGACCAGCCCGGGTCGAAGCCGGAGGTGAAGAAGGTGCTGCTGCCCTGCGCGCACGCCTCGGCGAGGCGCGCGGCGAGCTTCGGGCTCGCCGGTGGGTAGCAGAGCGAGACGAGCGCGGTGTTCACGACGTTCTTGCCGGAGGCGAGGATCTTGCACAGCTCGTCGATGGTCTCGCGGATGCGCGTCTCGCCCTGCGCCGTGTAGCAGACGCAGTCGGCATCGAGCGCGAGCAGGGCGGCGCTGTCGTTCGTGGCGACGATGCCCGTCGGCTGCGGCCAGTCGCACAGCTCGGCAGCGTCTTTCCCCAGCTTGGCGGGCGAGTGCGCGTGCACGCCCACCAGCTCGAGCTCCGGGTGGCGCAGGATGCCCGCGAGGGCCTTCTTGCCAGCGTTGCCGGTGCCCCACTGGATCACGCGCAACGGGCGGATGCGTCGAGCGAACTCAGGAGCGGGCTCAGGGACGTTCGTCAAGTTGTCAAGTTGTTTAGCCAAGCCGCCGGGTATCGCGCACCTCGGTCGAACAACTTGACAACTTGACGAACGTCCCCGCTAGGTGCGCGCTGCGACCTCGGCGAAGACACGCAGCTGCTGCTCGAAGTGCGCCTCCCAGGTCCACTGGCGTTCGACGTAGCTGCGGGCGGCGGCGCCCAGACGCTCGCGCGCCTCGCGATCGCGCAGCAGGGTGATCACTGCGTCGGCGAAGGCGCGCGCATCGTTGCGCAGCCAGAGCTGTGCGTCTGGCGTGGCGCCGATGCCCTCGTTGGCCACCGGCGTCGCCACCACCGGCAGGCCCGCCGCCATCGCCTGCACCAGCTTGTTCTGCATGCCGGCGCCGATGCGCAGCGGCGCGACCCCGACCTCGGCGCGCAGCAGCCACTCCGAGACGTCCGGCACTTCGCCCGTCACCACCACGCGCGGCGGGCGCGCGAGGGCCTGTATTTCACGCTGCGGATGGCGGCCGACGATCCAGAAGCTCGCGTCCGGCACCTCGCGCTCGACCAGCGGGAAGATCTCGCGCGCGAACCAGGTGGCGGCGTCCACGTTCGTGTAGGTCGCCATCACGCCGCTCATCACGATGGCGCCCGGCTCGCGCTTTGCGCTCGCGAGGCGCGCGGGCGCCGGCACGTCCTGGCCGTGCGGCTGCACCAGCGCATTGTCCACGGGCGCCGTCTTGGCCAGCTCCTCGATGTCGCGTTGCCCGACCAGGAACACACGGTCGAAATCGCGGCAGACGGCAACCTCGTAGGGCCGCACCTTGTTCGCCTCGAGGCGATAGAAGAAGCGCCGCGCGGGGTCGCCGACGTTGTCCACCATGCGCTGCAGGTTCAGCGCCTGCGAGATCTGCAGGCCGATCACCTTCGGCAGGGGCAGGCCGCGCGCGTACTCCGCCATGCGGATCAGGTGCACGTAGACGAGGTCGTAGTGCTCGCGCAGAGTCCGCTCCGCGACCAGCCGCGCCATCTCGGGGGAGCGGTAGTAGGCCACCTGCATCGGCGCGCGCGTCGGCAGCGAGAGCGCAGTGTTCGCGTAGCCTCGCCACCCCGGCAGCCGCACCGTCGCGATGCGCCGGCACACCGGCCCGAGCTCGCCGCGGAGCGCGCGATCCTCCTGCTCACTCTCGACGAAGCAGGCGAGATCCACCTGAACGCCGCGGCTGGCCAGGAAGCGGATCAACCGGTCCACGGTCATCTGGTCGGCGCGCGTCGGCGGCCAGGGCGGGCGCGAGGACAGCAGCAGCAGCTTCATGTCGCGGTGTCAGGCGAGCCGGACGACGGTCTTGCCCTGCGCACGCCACTCCTCGTCGCGCCGATAGGCGGCGGCGCCGTGACCGATCACCACCACCTCGGCGCCGTCGAGGGCCGACTCGATCCGCTCGCACAGCAGCCGCGAGATGTGCGGCAGGCGCTCCTCGAGGAAGGCGCGGTTGCTGCCGTGCAGCGCGGACAGCTGCACGGCCGGATCGTGGATCTTCAGCTCGAAGCCCTTGCCGAGCAGGCGCTCGGCCAGCTCGAGCAGCGGGCTCTCGCGCAGGTCGTCGGTGCCGCTCTTGAAGGCGAGGCCGAGCAGCGCGACGCGGCGCTTGCCGGTCGCCATCACGGTCTCGAGCCCGCGCAGCACCTCGAGCTCGTTGCTGGCGAGCACCGCGTCGAGCACGGGGATGCGCACGTTCGACTCGCGGGCGGCCGAGGTGAGCGCGCGCAGGTCTTTCGGCAGGCAGCTGCCGCCGAACGCGAAGCCCGGCTTCAAGTAGGCGGGTGAGGCGTTCAGCTTGCGATCGGATGCGAAGATCTCCATCACGCGCTGCGGGTCGGCGCCGCGCGTCGCCCACACGCGCGCGGCCTCGTTCGCGAAGGCGATCTTCAGGGCGTGAAAGGCGTTGTCCGTGTACTTGACGGCCTCGGCCACCTCGAGGGGCACCACGAAGCGCTCGGCCGCGACGCGCTCGTAGAGGCCGAGCACGCGCGCGCCCGCGCCGGGCACACGCTCGCCCACCAGGATGCGGCTCGGCTTGTCGTAGTCCTCGAGCGAGGTGCCTTCGCGCAGGAACTCGGGGTTCACCGCCACGTCCCAGCCGTCGCCCACGGGCCGGCCCGAGGCCTGCTCGACCACCGGGATCACGTGCTCGCGCGTGCTGCCCGGCAGCACGGTGCTGCGCACCACGATCACGTGGCCGGGCGCTGCCAGGGGCAGCTTCGAGCCGATCTGCTCGGCCACCTGGCGCACGAATCTGAGGTCGAGCGAGCCGTCGTACCGCGAAGGGGTGCCGACACACAAGAGCGACAGCTCGGCGCCGGCCAGCGCCTCGGCCGGATCGTCCGTTGCGCGCAGCCGGCCTGCCTTCAGCATGCGCGCCGTCAGCTCGTCGAGGCCCGGCTCGAGCACCGGCGCGCGCCCGCTCCGGATCGACGCGACCTTGAGCGCAGCCGGATCGACGCCCACCACCTCGTGGCCGTCGCGCGCGAGCGCCGCGGCCGTCACCGAGCCGACGTAGCCGAGGCCGAAGACGGCGACCTTCACGCGAGCCTCCGGGGCGGCGTGCCCACCACCGGCTCGAGGCGCGGGTTCTCGACCACGTAGGGACCGATCGCGAGGTAGTCGAGGTGACCGAGCAGGAAGGCGCGCACGGCGTCTTCGGGCGAACACACGATCGGCTCCTCGTGCATGTTGAAGCTCGTGTTCACCAGCGTGCCCACGCCAGTCAGTCTCCGGTACTCCTCGAGGATGCGGTGGAAGGACGGGTTCGTGGCCTTCCGCACGAGCTGCGGGCGCGCCGTGCCGTCCACGTGCACCGCGGCGCCGCAGTTGGCGCGGAAGTCGTCGGTGCAGTCGAAGATGATGGTCATGAACTCGGCGGTGTGCTGGGCGCCGGCGAGGCCCACGAAGGAGCTCTCCGCCTCGTCCTCGATCGTGGCCGGCGCGAAGGGCATGAACTCGGTGCGTTCGAGGCGCTTGTTCAGCCAGTCGTTCACGGTCGGGTCCGAGCAGTGGTAGAGGATCGAGCGGTTGCCGAGCGCGCGTGGGCCGAACTCCATGCGGCCGTTGAAGCGCGCCACCACACGGCCGTCGGCGAGCAGCCGCGCGATCTCAGGCTCGACCACGTCGTAGCGCCGTACCGGCAGGTTCGCGGCACGCAGCGCGCGCTCGATCGCGGCGTCGTCGTAGTCGGGTCCGAGGTAGACGTGCTCGAGCTTGTACGGCGCGAGCGAGCCGCGCGCGTTCGCGAGCGCCATCAGCGGCCCGCCGAAGGCGAGGCCGCCGTCGCCCATCGCCGGCTGCACGAAGATCTTCCCGAAGCCCATCTCCTTGACCAGCTTGTTCAGCTTCACGTTCGCGAACACGCCGCCCGCGAGCGCGATGGGCTGGCCGTCGATGCGCGGCACGTGCGTCGCGATCAGCCGCGACACCTCGCGCTCGAGGATGTGCTGGATGGCGGCGGCCAGCTCGGCGTTCGACCAGTCGCCGAACCTTTGGGAGCGAGTCTCGCGCAGCTCGCGCACGGCGGCCTCGAAGTGCGGATCGCCCTGGGTCTCGCCGTGCTGCGAGTGCAGCATGAAGAAATACGGGCGGCCGCGGCGCGCCGACCAGATCTCGTCGGTCCAGGCGTCCATCAGCGCGACGAGGCGCGGCTCGACGCGGCCGTAGCCGGCCAGGCCCGTCACCTTGCCGGCATGGCGGTGTGGGTGGAAGCCGAGCAGCGTCGTCACGAACTCGTAGTTGTGACCGAGCGGGAAGGCGGTGTGGAAGAGCTGGGCGCGCGGCGTGAGCCGGCCCGACTTCGCGTGGAAGAAGCGGCTCGAGTAGGTGTCGCCGACGCCGTCCACCGTCACCACCTCGGCCTCGTCGAAGCCGGAGGGGTAGTAGGCGCTGGCGGCGTGACAGGTGTGATGGTCGATGTGCACGCGCGGCCGCTTCGGAAACACGCCGGCGCCGTCGTCCTTGGCGCGGCCGAAGGCAACATCGGCGAGCTTCTGGAAGCGCTTCGGGTGGGCGTCCTGGAGCTTGCCGTGCGTCGCGTTCCAGAGCGCGAGCTGTAGCTCGCGCGGGAAGCGCTGCGCGAGCGGCAGCCCGCCGTGCACGAGCTGCGCGCCCTGCGTGTCGAGCCGCCCTTCGAGCCACGCGGCGGCGAGGTAGGGCCAACCGCCTTGCATTTTTACGCGCGAGAGGCGCTCCTCGGAGATCGCGTGGAGCGGTCGGCCGGCATCGTCGATCGCCACGACGCTCGCTTCGTGGCTGCGGTGGTAGCCGATCAGCACCGAAGCATTCCCCCTGAAACAAGCGAACCCGGCTAGGTAGCAGACCCGTGGGTGGCCTCGAAACCGCTCACTGTGACTGCGCTTTCGCCCGTCGCGGGATCGATCCGCCAGCGCAATTCGCTGTCTGCTGCGCCGGCACGGGCCACGACGGCGCCGTTCTCGAGACCCACCTGCCAGTCTCCTTCCGGTCCCGAGAAGCCGAGCACGAAGCCGAACACAACGGGCAGCTCCGCCTCGATCTCGAGAGCGACTTCGGCCATCTCGCGCGTCTGGTTGAACCGCTCGTGCAGCGGGGCAGTACTTCGGGAAAGCGATCCCCCGTGGGGTA